>Ga0123355_10013770_pt1 | contig 12602 bp, 9 predicted proteins | sample TergutEmb28metaG_3_FD_89872 | JGI IMG/M metagenome (GOLD analysis project Ga0123355, IMG submission 89872) | Embiratermes neotenicus P1 segment gut microbial communities from Petit-Saut dam, French Guiana - Emb289 P1 | ecosystem: Host-associated > Arthropoda: Insects > Digestive system > Gut ...
CGATTTCTGACGGTGATTTCTTTGAGAATGCTGTGCTTTTAGACGCCATTGAAAATTGCAAAAAGAACGATAAGGCACTCCACCTTATGGGTTTGCTGTCTGATGGCGGAGTTCATAGTCACAACACGCATCTTTACGGTTTATTGGAGCTTGCGAAAATGGCGGGGCTTACAAAAGTTTACGTTCATTGTTTCCTTGATGGGCGGGATGTTCCGCCGTCAAGCGGCGCGGATTATGTTCATGAACTTATTGAAAAGATGCGTAATATGGGGGTTGGCGAAATTGCAACCGTTATGGGGCGGTATTTTGCCATGGATCGTGATAATCGTTGGGAACGGGTTGAAAAAGCGTACAACGCCATGTGTTGTGGCATTGGAGAGACTCAAACATCGGCAGTAACGGCGGTTGAACTGTCTTACAATGCTGAGGTTCTTGATGAGTTTGTTGTTCCGACTGTAATTACAAGAGATGATAAGCCCATTGCAACTGTGCAAGAAGGTGATTCAGTTGTGTTTTTCAATTTCCGCCCTGACCGTGCACGAGAAATTACGCGAACATTTGTTGACAGCAATTTTGCCGGTTTTGAGCGAGATTTCACACCGACTCATTTCGTTTGTATGACGCAATATGACGCGTCAATGCCTAATGTTAAAGTTGCGTTTGAACCGCAAAGCTTGACTAATACTTTCGGTGAATACATAGCTGATAAAGGCTTGACACAGCTTCGTATTGCCGAAACCGAGAAATATGCGCACGTCACTTTTTTCTTTAATGGCGGCGTTGAAGCTGAGTTTGCCGGAGAGGAGCGGGCGTTAATTCCATCGCCGCAAGTTGCGACATATGATTTGAAGCCTGCGATGAGCGCGTTTGAGGTTGCAGACGAGGCGGTGAGCCGCATTAAATCCGGCAAATATGATGTGATTGTTTTAAACTTTGCAAATTGCGACATGGTGGGACATACGGGGATGATGAACGCTGCGATTCAAGCGGTTGAAGCTGTTGATGAATGTGTTGGAAAAGTAATTGACGCGCTTATGGAGATGAACGGCATTGCATTGATAACAAGCGATCATGGAAACGCCGACCAAATGGTTGATTATACTACAAAAGGCGCGTTTACGGCGCATACCACGAATGTTGTTCCTTTGATTTTGGTTGGAAGTGATAAAAAGTTGCGGGTTGGCAGACTTGCGGATTTAGCGCCCACAATGCTTGATTTAATAGGCTTGGACAAGCCGAGCGAAATGACGGGTGAAAGTTTGTTGGGGTAAATATTATGAAAAAATTGGGCATATTTATACTTTTGCTTACAGGAATTCTCTCAATTATAGGAAGCTTTGTCCTCGTATTTAGGTCTTTATTGTTTTGGGATATTGTTTGGGGGGGATTTTTCCCTTGTTGCCCATATTGCGCGCCCGGGGTTTGGGCGATTTGGAATATGTTAAGAGATACTAATATGAATGCCGAACTTTTTGTTAGATTACACTTATTTGGAGCTATTTTGACTTTTGTTGCCGGCATAGTCGGAATTGTATTCGGGTTTATACTCGGGAGGAAACAAAGCGGGAGATTTGCCAATAAGGAAAAATAATCGATTGCAAAATTATGATTATTCACAAAATGGTACAATATTTTGGAAGCGGTAGGGGTTGCATCACGGAAAGGAGCCGCTTATGGAGTACATAATAATGATACTTATTCTTTTGTACTTGTTACGAACTCCGAACATAAAATAACACCGCCCCGGTAAAGGACGGCGCTCTTAGCAAATTACTAATTCATTAGTGAGAGCGACCGCACCACCGACCGCATTCAAAACATTGTATCATATTAAATTGGATTTGTCAACCACTGGGTGGCTAAAATTGTGAAAATTAATTAAATCATATAAAATAAGGCGACGAAAATTGCGCAAGATTTCGTCTAAAACGTGAGGGAGAGTGTATAAAGATACCCGACCCAGCGTTTTGGGCGAAAGATTGTATAATTTTATAGCCGACAAGGAGGATTTACAAATGAAAGATTACATCCCTATTGAGAGCGTGTATGCGCGGGAGATTATGGACTCGCGGGGCAATCCGACGGTTGAGGTTGAAGTTATTGTTGACGGCGGAGTAATGGGTCGCGCGGCTGTACCGTCAGGCGCGTCAACCGGTGCGTTTGAAGCAGTTGAACTTCGTGACGGTGACAAATCACGTTATATGGGCAAAGGTGTTGAAAAAGCGGTTGACAACGTAAATGGCGAAATTGCTGACGAATTATTGGGAATGAACGTTCTTGACCAAGTTGCAATTGACAAATTGATGATTAGCCTTGACGGAACTCCGAACAAAGCGCGTTTTGGTGCTAATGCAATTCTTGGAGTTTCTATGGCTTGCGCGAAAGCGGCGGCAGCGGCGCTTGGAGTGAGCTTGTATCAATATATCGGCGGTGTAAACGCAAAAACTCTTCCCGTTCCGATGATGAATATTATCAACGGCGGAAAACATGCGGACAACTCTGTTTCTTGCCAAGAATTTATGATTATGCCGGTTGGAGCAACTTCGTTTAAAGAAGCTTTGCAAAACTGCGCGCAAGTGTTCCACACTTTAAAAGATGTATTGCATGACAAAGGTTATTCTACTGCTGTTGGAGACGAGGGCGGATTTGCTCCGAACCTTAAATCTGACGAAGAAGCTTTGCAAGTTATTATGGAAGCGATTGAAAAAGCCGGTTTTAAAGCGGGCGATGATTTCAGAATCGCACTTGATCCTGCGTCTACTGAGATGTATGAAGAAGCTAAGAAAAAAGGTAAAGAAGGTTGCTATTACTTCTGGAAACAGGATATTATGAAAACTCGTGAAGAAATGGTTGACTTCTGGGCTGACTGGGCGGAAAGATATCCGATTATCTCAATTGAGGACGGAATGAGTGAGGACGATTGGGATGGCTGGAAAATGCTTTATGACCGAATCGGAAGTAAAGTTCAGTTGGTTGGCGATGACTTGTTTGTAACCAACACTGAGCGTTTGTCAAAAGGAATTGAACTTGGCGTTGCTAACTCAATCCTTATCAAAGTTAACCAAATCGGAACGCTTACCGAAACTTTGGAAGCGATTCAAATGGCAAACCGCGCGGGTATGACTGCTGTAACATCGCATAGAAGTGGTGAAACAGAAGATACTACAATTTCTGACATCGCTGTTGCTACAAATTCAGGGCAAATCAAAACCGGCGCGCCGTCAAGAACTGACCGTGTTGCGAAGTACAATCAACTTCTTAGAATTGAAGAAGAACTGGATGAAGTTGCGGAATATCCGGGGTTAGCTGCTTGGTTTAACTTGAAAAATAAGTAATTTTTTAATAATAGGGGGGCATTTTGCCCCCCTATTGATGTATGGTGGAAATTTATGAAACTAAGCAGAAAACAACTTCTTTCTATAATTTTGTGGACAATCGCAATCGTGTTGGCAGTTTACAGCGTCACACTGTTTTTTGGTTCGCATAATTATCTTGAAGTAGTTTTTATAGATGTCGGGCAAGGTGACGCAACTTTTATTCGAACATCAAGCGGAACAACCGTTCTTGTTGACGCGGGAGGGAATTGGCGCGGAACAAGCAACGTGGGCAGAGATATTGTCGGAGGTTACCTTATTCGGCGCGGAATTCGTTCGGTTGACAAGGCAATAATTTCACATTATCACGCTGACCATGCTCAAGGGTTTCTTGAACTTGCCGAACTCATGAATATCGGCACTTTTCTTATGCCGGACAGTGAATATCGTCCTCCGTTGCACTATGAATTGGTTGCGCTTGCCGAAAGTATGGGTGCGAATATTTATTATCTTTCTCGCGGAAATGTCGTACATCTTGATAATAACACTCGTTTTGAGGTTCTGTTTCCGTTGGCGGCGTTTGATACATACCATAGTGGAATTATATTTTTTCGCGGCGGAACGCCGGAGCCGAACAACGATTCGTTGGTTATGCGATTGAATTATGGAGATACAACTTTCCTTTTTACGGGTGATTTAGAACGCCGCGGCGAACTTGCGTTGGTCGGGGAATCTCGTTTGAATTCCGATGTTTTACATGTTGCCCACCATGGCTCGCGAACATCGACAACACAAGAGTTTTTAGACAGCGTCTCGCCGAGTTTTGCAATTATTAGCGCAGGGCTGAATAATCAGTTTAACCATCCGCACAGTGACGTAATGGTGCGGTTGAGTATTCCGAGCATTACAATTTACCGCACCGATTTGCAGGGAACTATTACGTTTTTGGTATGTCGTGTGAACGGAATAGTTGAAAGAAGAGTGACGAGGTAGGGGGAGTTAAAACTCTCCATATCCTCCAAATATACTATAATTCACAACGATTATGTCAATTGTTCCCTCTGCAATTAATCTTTCAAGAATTATATTGATTTGATTAAGCAATTCGGTATTACCTTGTCGAACGGCAATTCCATAATTTTCACCTGCAAAAAATTCATTATCTTCAACAATGATAAGACCTTCATTTTGTTCAACAAACATTGTTGCGGTAGTTTTATCAAGAATAACCGCGTCAGCTCTGCCCGCCATAAGTTCTAACATAGTATGAATTCCGGAATTGACCCGCACGATTCCAGCAATTTCGTTCATATCATACATATCTGAAGCAATAAAATCACCTGTATAATTGAGAACAACAGCAACTCTTGTACCAACTAAATCAGCGGCACTTTGAATCCCGCTATTTTCATGTGTGATAATAACTTGTGAAGCGGTGTAATACGGAATAGAAAAATCAACATTTTGCGCTCTTGCTTCGGTTATGGTCATTCCTGCCATTCCTATATCAACTTGTCCTGCCATAACCGCCGGAATAATTTCTGAAAATGACATATCAACAACCCGAAGTTCTTTCCCTAATTCGTTAGCAATTATTCTTGCAATTGCAACACAAATTCCGGCAACGCCGTCAACTGCATTTTCGAAATCTGAACGAAACTGAAACGGCGGAAAAGCCGCATTCGTTGCCATAATTAATGTTGGCTTATCATCAGTCGGTCTAACATCAACAGTCTCCATGTCATTCGCGCTAGCTTCCGTAGTCGTAATAGTCACCGTTCGGGTGTCATTGTGCCATTCAACTTCGGCATCCAATGCTTCCGAGATTGCGCGTAACGGCACAAGGGTACGGTCGTTTACGATTTGCGGTGGTACGTCGAGTTCAATCCAATAATACACATCATCATAGTCTTCCTCAATGGCAACAAACATAGCATAACTGTTGATTTGAAAAGCGATCCATTTATAATTTGGGGAAAAAAGTGTCGATACGATAGGATTCTTAGTATTCCAATCAAAAATTTGAGTGTTGGGGATTTCAAAATGTTCATTAAACCAAATGATTTCTTCAATATCTATCGCTATCTGATCCTTGTTATCGATCCAATCAATCTGAACCTGCGTGCTCAACGCAAACGCCTCAAATATTGCGCGCATGGGAACCATTGTGCGGTCATTGATTATCATCGGCGGAACATCGAAAATAATTTCCTCGCCGTTTAAGAACACATGAATGTCTTCGGCGGCGGTTGCCGGGATGGCAAATGCCGTTACAATAAATATTACTGCTATCACCAAACATATTAATCTTTTGTTCATTTTTATCTTCCTCTCTTTAACATTTCATTTTAATAACGGGACGCCCGGGTGTGCGTCCCCTACAAAGTATATTCTATAAATTATTTTGTTTCTTCTTCCTCACCAACATCCACACAATTGCCAACAATCCGATATACAATACAAATACGCCAACGTTCGGTGTCGGAACGAAAAACCAAACCGGCAAACTTGCGATTAAATTCGCGAGTTCCATAAGAAATACAACAGGAATCGCAACAATATATGCCACAATCGTTGACAGTATCGGAATCCATGACACCGCCCAAACGGCAAATCCGCCCACCATAATAAACGCCACAAACGGCATGGCGATAAGGTTTGTAATAAATCCGCCGAATGTTATGATATTGAAAAAGCTTGCGGTTAAAAATACCGTTGCAAGCCAAGTTGACGCCGATAACGCTAAACTTTCATTAACATATTTATGTATGCCGAACTTTGTTTTCCGCCGCAATTCCGCGCTTGCGGCTTGCAAAGTTTCGTTAAGCGGCTGATAGAAAATTAAAATCCCCGCAACAGCGCCGAAGGATAACAAAAAGCTTGCAGACATAACAGAGTAAGGATTTATCACCATTATAATTATTGCCGAAATTCCGAGGGAGGTTAGTTGGTCGGGTTGCCTTTGAAAAATGTAAGCAAGCAGGAAAATGATCATCATAATTGTCGCGCGTGTTACTGACGGCGTATATAGCGCAACCGCCATAAATAACAGCAACACTAAAATTCCGAAAAAGTGCGCCCAAACTTTGCGAACTCTCAATTTTATAAGCAAAAACGACAGTAACGCGAACAAAATTCCAACATGCATTCCCGAAACGGCAAGAATATGCCCGATGCCCGCGCGGGAAAAGTCTTGCTGAACTTGATGTGTAATATCCGCTCGTTCGCCTACCATTATTGATTTCACGATGCCTGCAACTTCGTTGTTGGGATAATATTGACCGAATATTCCAGAAAAATTATCGTCAATTGCAGAAATAATACTTTGGCGAATTTGTATTCCGATTGCAGACAGCGAAAAATCCGAGTTGGTATCTGTTTCAACAATTTCAATTACCCGCATGTGGCTTGACACGTAAACATCTTGTTGCCGTAAATGACGTGAGAAATCGAAACCGCCTTCAAATCTTGCACCGGGAGGTTCGGAAAGCTCAGTCCAACCTGTAATTCTGTCACCGAAGTTCACCTCAACATTTCCGGGAGTGCGAATTTGCACTCGCCCGCTGACAGGAGTTATAACGCCGCGAATATCAATTGTTTCAGCTTCAATAACAAATGTTTGGGTTGGTGTAAATTCTTCCGATATATTTTCTGATCGAGGAAAAGACGGCAAAGTTACAACTCTGCCTGTTAACCAAACATGTTCGCCTATATGATTTTGAATGTTATCGTTTCGCCATAAGTTTATAAAGCTTACATCAAAAACCGCGATTGAAATAAAAATCGCGGTCATCATTATACAAGCAGCCAGAAAAGCATATCTTTTCATTGGAGGTCTAATACTACATTAAACCGGGAATACTAAGTCCGCCAGTGATTTTCGCCATTTCAGAACTGGTGACTTCCTCAATTTTGCGTAAAGCCTCATTTACTGCCGCCATAATTAAATCCTGCAACATTTCAACATCGTCAGCGTCCACAACTTCGGGGTTAATCGCAATGTCGATGATTTCTTTTTTACCGCTTGCGGTAACAGTAATCGCGCCGCCGCCGGCAGTAACCGTTTCGGTGCGTTCTTCAAGCTCGGCTTGCATTTTTGCCATATCTTCCTGCATTTTTTGCGCTTGTTTAAGCATATTACCCATTCCTGCCATACCGCCACCCATGCCGCCGCCAAATTTTTTTGCCATAATTATTCCTCCTATTCAATCTCCATTATATTTCCAAACATCTCTTGCATTCCGATAATTTCGTCAATTCCGCTTGATTGCGGTTTTGCAACTTTATCATCAGAGCTTTCAGGGACATCATTAGTATTTGTAATTTTCACGGTGATTTTTTCGCTTGCAAGTTTTGAGAATAACTCCTCTAAATATTTTATGCCTTCCGGCCGGCTAACTTTCTCAAATGCCACCGAATTTGTAATGACAAGTTCTGCAACACCGTCAGACACATTCGCCTTTGCGGGAGAAAGTAAGCCGAAAAGCTGTTTGCTTTCTTCTTTGATAGCGCTTAGAACATCTTTCCACAAGTCTCCGGTGAGAGTTGGTGTGATAGGTTTTGGGAGGAGAGCCGGCTCAGGTTCGGGAATTGGTTCTGTTTTTTGGGGTTCAAAGGCTCCTTTGGCAAAGGAGCTGTCAGCTTTGCTGACTGAGGATTGAGAGATTGACAATCCCCCGCCGGTTTCACCGACACCCCCTTTGCCTAAGGGGGCTTTTTGCATATTTTCGTCATTCGGCGCTACCTTAACCAAAGCCATTTCCAACGCGACGCGCGGTTGTGACATCCATTTGGCGTTAAGCACATATTCGCTGAAAGTGGTAATAATTTCGATAATTAACGAACTTGTATACTTTTCCGCTTGTGTAATATACTTTTCCGCCGTATCTTCTGTTTTGTCAAGCAAGCTTGCAATGCTTGCGGCATTTCCGCCTGCCGCGTTCGCAATCAGCAAGTTTCGATAATGTGTAATTAAGTCCTCGAACAAACTTAAAACTTCCGCACCGTTATCAATTAACATGCCAACGTCAAGCAACGCTCCGCGAACATCGCCGGCTGCAACCGCTTCCGCAATACCGAATAAACTACTTTTGTCCGCGATTCCAAGAATGTTTGAAACATCGCTTGCCTTGATTTGCTCCGCCGCTTGTGATGCACAACGGTCGAGCGCCGACACCGCATCCCGCATTGAGCCATCAGCGATTCCGGCAATTACTTCTGCTGCATCGGGCGTAATGTCGATATTTTCCGCTTCCGCGATTTTCAGTAACCGCAATGCAATATCGTTTATAGTAATCCGGCGAAAGTCGAACCGCTGACACCGCGATAAAATAGGCGCGGAAATTCTGTGCGGCTCGGTGGTTGCAAGGATAAACACAACGTGGGGCGGCGGTTCTTCCAAAGTTTTCAGAAGTGCGTTAAACGCATCCTTTGTAATCATGTGCGCCTCGTCAATGATGTAAATTTTATATTTACAACGGCTGGGCGCGTAGGCAATTTCGTCTCGAATTTCACGGATATTATCAATCCCGTTATTACTTGCCGCATCCATCTCGAAAACGTCCATAATGCTTCCGTCAAGAATACCAACGCATGTTTCGCAAACGTTGCACGGATTTCCGTCTTGCGGATTGGTGCAATTTATGGTGCGCGAAAAAATTCGCGCGGTTGAAGTTTTTCCTGTTCCCCGAGTGCCGCAAAACAGATATGCGTGCGCGATTCGGTTGTGTTTTATTTCATTTTTAAGGGTTTGGCAAATATGTTCCTGCCCTACAACATCGTCAAAGGTCATAGGCCGCCATTTTCGGTATAATGCTTGGTATTCCATGTATATTATCTCCTTTTTCAAGGGTAAGGCTTTGTAGCCTTTTATTAGGGTCAAGACCCAAGGAGTGTCCTGCCGGACGGGCGATAAAGGGCTCCGCCCCTTATCAATCCCCGTTTTGTCGCCCTCCCCGCCGCGACCCACAAGCAAAAACCGCTTGCGGGTACCCCGCTTGGCGGAGCCGCGGGCGACCATATCAGGGTCACATCGTTGGGGGATTATCCCGTCCGAGCAAGTAGTCGATGGTTACTTCAAAGTAATCAGCAAGTTTGATAGCAGTTGAACCTGTGGGGTCAACGTCACCGGCTTCATAACGTCTATAATTACGTTCGGCTATTGATAAAAAATCAGCCACTTGCTTTTGTGTTACCCCTTTTGCCTTGCGAAGTTCTTTAAGCCTATCAGAAAATGTAGCCATAAAAATTCTCCTAAAAATTTTTCAAAAAAAGACTTGACAGGACGATAAATATCCTATATAATAAATTCCAGGATATTAAATATCCTTTAATGCATTAAACATCTTCAAATATATAGAATACCATATCAACTAAAAAAAGTCAAACAGAAAGGGTAAATTTAAATGAAAAATATTTTGGAAGAGTTGTACTTTCTTAATGACGATATAAAAATGCGGAATAAAATTGTAAATCCGAATATACGAAAAGCGGAACACGCATTTGCTGAATATGAAGAAATTCTATTAAAACGATTAAAAGGTAAAAATTTAAGAATTTAAAAAAAGATGATTGACACATCTCTTGACCTTGCAACGTGTACTTCTAAGGAGGGGTTTATTGACGGCACAAAATTTGGTGCTAAGCTTGTTTTGGAGCTATTAGTAAATTAAAATAGGATTTTCGCGGCGAATTACGCCGCGAAAATCCCATCATAAAATTCCTAATTCCTACTTTCGCGGGCGAACACGATTCGCCCCTACATTTACTCAGCTTTACTCTCTGCAATAACTTTATCCGCAATATTGCTCGGCGCGTCTTGGTAACGCTCGAACTTCAACTCAAAGCCGCCGCGCCCTTGTGTGATTGAACGCAAATCGGACGCGTAAGAGTGCATTTCCGACATCGGAACTTCCGCAATGATTTCGGTAATTCCATCATTTTGCGGGTTCATTCCCATCATTTGTCCTCGGCGTTTGTTGACATCACCGATAATATCGCCGGTATAATTTTCCGGAATATAAACTTTCAAAGTGCCGATTGGTTCTAGCAACGCGGGGCCGGATTTCGCGATTCCTTCTTTAAATGCGCCCCTCGCCGCAAGTTGAAACGCCATATCGTTTGAGTCAACGGGATGATGCTTTCCGTCGGTCAATGTCGCTTTCAACCCGACTACAGGGTAACCCGCCAACACACCTTTAACCATACTTTCTTGAATTCCTTTTTCCACGGCGGAGAAGAAGTTTCGCGGAACCGCGCCGCCGAAAACTTTCTCCTCAAACAAAAGGTCAGAACTATTCGGATCTGCATGATTCGGCTCAAATTCAACAACAACCTTTGCGTACTGTCCGCTTCCGCCTGATTGTTTTTTGTGAGTATACTCAATTGATGCGTTTTTGCGAATTGTTTCGCGGTATGCAACTTTCGGCGGAATCAAATCAACCTCAACACCAAATTTATTTTTAAGCTTACTTACAACAACGTCCAAATGCTGGTCGCCAAGACCCATAATAATCAGCTGACCTGTTTCAGCATTGTTGTAAAATTTGAAAGTTTTATCTTCTTCCATAAGCTTGTTAAGCCCTTGCCCGATTTTTTCCTCATCCCCTTTGGCTTTCGGAACAATCGCCAATGACATATTAGGTTCGTCAAACACGATAGGCGGGAATTTCACAAAACTTCCTTGTGCGCACAAAGTGTCACCGGTGTTGACGTTAGACAATTTTGTCACCGCGCCGATGTCGCCGGCAACAAGTTTTTCAACTTCGATTTGCTTTTTGCCCCGCAATATAAACAATTTTCCGATTTTTTCGTTTGAGTCAGAATTTGAATTATAAAGGGTGGTATCCGGCGTCAAAGTCCCGGAATTCACTTTAAAGTATGATAATTTACCGACATAAGGGTCGGCAACGGTTTTAAACACAAACAAAGACACAGGATCGGACGGATTACTTGATACCGCGATTTCGGCGCCGTCTTTTCCGGTCGCAGGAGTTGTTTTATCTTCACAAGTCGGGAAATAGGCAAAAATAGCATTCATAAGAGATGAAATTCCTAACGATCCAACCGAACTTCCGCAAAGAACCGGAACAATGTCGCCCGCAGCAACTCCGGCGCGAAGCGCACTATAAGTTTCGGCAAGTGTAAATTCTTCGCCGCCGAAGAATTTTTCCATCAGCTCTTCGCTACTTTCTGCAACGGCCTCATTAATCATTTCGCGTTCTTTTGCGATTTCTGCTTCCATTCCGTCAGGAATTGTTGCGGTAACAGTATGCCCTTTTTCAAAACGGCGGGCTTCGTTTTCAACAACGTTAATAAATCCAACGTAACCGTCGCCTTCTCTGATTGGAATTTGGAACGGAGCTATTCGTTTGCCATATTTTTCGTGTAGCTGGCTTAAAAGAGCAGGATAGTCAACCCGTTCGTCATCAACTTTGTTAATAAAAATTAGCCGCGGAATTTTTTGCTTTTCACAAAAGTTCCACGCTTTTTCCGCGCCAACAGTAAGCCCTGATTTTCCGCTTAGAACTATAATTGCGGCGTCGGCGGCGTTAACCGCTTGATTTACTTCGCCGACAAAATCGAAATATCCGGGCGCATCTATAATATTATATTTAGAATTTTTCCATTCGCAAGCGGCAACGGCGGAAGAAATAGAGAATTGGCGTTTGATTTCCTCGCTGTCAAAATCCATGGTTGTGTTACCATCAGACGCTTTACCTGCACGTTCGATGGCTCCGGCGGTAAACAGCATTGCTTCCGCAAGGGAAGTTTTTCCGGCATTTCCGTGCCCAAGCAGGCAAAAATTCCGAATTTGAGACGTTTCATAAGTTTTCAAAGTAGATTCCTCCTCTATGTAAGTAATATTTTCCACAATTTTCATTATAACAGAAAAGGAATGAAATTTTAACTAACAAAACAACCAATATTATATTATTTTTTTAGTGAAATTAGACAAACGAAGATTTTGGCAGTGTGCCCAAAAAGTGCTTGCAAATTTTTAGATTTGTGGTATAATGGATAAATGCAAATAGGGTGGCCAGGTTGTTCCTCCGCAGGGAGGTGATGCCGAAAATGATTACATATGGCGAACTTTTTCAATTGCTGTTGGTGATTATCGGCATTGTCGGATTGTGCCGAGTAAACAATAATAAGTAACCTATAAAATGAAATAACCGCCCCAGTGCGGTAGCGGCATTTCCTTACAAGCTTTATCTAATTTGAGGAATGACCGCAACCAAACAGTCATCCTTATTTGCTATTATATACTACATCATAAATTTTGTCAAC
>Ga0123355_10013771_pt1 | contig 12602 bp, 7 predicted proteins | sample TergutEmb28metaG_3_FD_89872 | JGI IMG/M metagenome (GOLD analysis project Ga0123355, IMG submission 89872) | Embiratermes neotenicus P1 segment gut microbial communities from Petit-Saut dam, French Guiana - Emb289 P1 | ecosystem: Host-associated > Arthropoda: Insects > Digestive system > Gut ...
ATTCACGCATGCGCACTAAGGTTCAAGGTCGGCTCATGCAAGCGCGCTAGATTATAATCCATCAGGTGTTCGCATAAAAAAATACGGTCGGATACTTTTCTAACAGACCTCGTATATGTATTTAACATACTATGTGCCTTTAGTTGGAATGAAAAGAAATGTCTGACTGAATGCACGGTGAGGAAAGCTTACAAAAAATGTAATAACTAAATTATAATACACAGAACGGAAAATGTGAAAAAAGGGCATATATTTTTCATGTTACAATACGATATGGTATACGGCAGTGATAAAACTGTAATAAATTTCACCCCCCAAAAATAAAATAGTCCTTGTCCACTCTCTGAAGGCATTCACTGATTCTTAACTTCAGAGCTATATAGCAGTTCGTAGTCAAATCACGCCCCGGCCGCTTTACTCCCGCGGAAGAGCCACGGTACCCACTGAATAACAGTGTGGGTGTGCCCCAGGGCAGGTCTGGACGGTTTTCGAAAGGACAAAATCTGTTGCTCAAGCACGTATTTGAGCCCCGGACCGTCCAGCTCGTAGCTAATGAATGTTTCACCTCAAAGCGTTTTTTTTTAAGTTCTTCCAAGAAGTTCATAAAGCCTACTTTCCAACGTAATGGACTTCCGTCTTTATAGCTAGGCCTACATTCTTAATCTTGCTTTAACAACTACGCTTTATCTTTGTGAAGAACTTTTTACTTAACACAGATAGTAGCCACGCTAACTTTGTCGCATACGGCTTCAGATATCCGAACGGTCGCCATACATGTAATCTTTACTCACAAACAACAATAAAGTTCACCCTATAAGAAGGCCACGAAGGCCCAGAGGTGGATTAGAGGTATAGCTCTACTCTTTCCTTAACCTCGGCGCTAGATGGGGATGGTGGTCAACGCCACGTCCCAGCCGCTTTACACCCGGGAAAGACCCGGCACCCATTTTACAGGAGGCTGGGTGGGTCCCAGAGCTGGTCTGGACGGGTGCCGAAAACCTCGTCCCCCACCGGCATTCGATCCCCGGACCGTCCAGCCCGTAGCGAGTCGCTATACCGACTGCGCTATCCCGGCCAACACTCACAAACAACAAACCGTACAATAAATGTGTCTGTTTATTGTCCATCTCCATTATAAACTCCACACGTCTAAACCCAATAATACGTTACAATCACCATTACATCGAAAGCTAAAAGGAAACAACCGCACGGCTATTTTGTTATTCCCTCACATTCAACAAAGCAGTATATTTCAAAAATCGCAATTTTTGTCGAAGATTTACTACCATACATCATCGGAGGGCCCTATATTATGCATCGCTCACACCTCACCACCATATTCTCATTACTGATTGTAAGAAATTACAAACTGTTGTGCTGGGGTTGGTATAAGGGTGTCAGGAGTGGTGGATGACATATGAAATTAAATCTACTTTGGAAAGAAAAGAAGATCTAAACGACTCGGAAAATAAACGAGGTGTAGTTAAAAATCATGCCCTTATAATGCTGTTTCTTGATAAAGGCGGCCTCAAAAAGAAAGTGGGTGCAAAAGTTTTAAGTGTTCACTTAATTATCTGTCTTCGCTATGACTTTGCTTTGTTTCCTTCCCGAATTTTATTTACAGACTTCATTCTGTCTATCTTTAGTCTCTGTCGTAAAGCTTCGTTATTGACGTGAAGTTTTGACAAACACCAAGATGTCGCCTTTGTCACGATTACTTTCTTTTCTCTTCCTAATTATCCTTCCTCGGTTTCCTCCCCCTCCCAAACTCCATCCCCCTCTCTACCTTTTGCATTTCTGGAATATAACTAGAACCAGAACAAGATGTAGCGTACTAGATTGGTAAATTTGCTTTAGAGATAAATTCTTCACAGACCGTTGCAGGGAGAGAGAGATGATCTTGAGCACGGTTGTACAAAATATAGCTCACTACAATACTGAATTTAGACACTAGCAATGCTCAGATGTTATGAATAATACTTCGTTTAATTTCTGGCAAACAATATAAATTATTACAATCGCAAAGTAAAATAAAATATTAAATAAATAAGGGCAAAGTACTTAAGGAATATGGAGGAGAGAGTGAACGTACAGCTCCACTCAATCTCATCCTCGCCACTAGATGGAATTGTGCTGCCAGCTTCACGAACCGGTCTTTTTACGAGGGTGAGTAAGATGAAAATATTAAATATATATATAAATAAATATCACGGGCGATACGGTGTGCTGATCCATGACTCATATCCAGATGTGCGGCTATTTCATTCACTGTTACGCGGCGGGCGATTTTCCTTCACGATGGCTTCAACTGCTGCAATGGCCTCTGGTGTCACTACTCGGTGTGCCTAATCAGGTCAAGGAGAGTCTGTTGCAGAACTAATGCCGTTCATGAACCTCCTAGTCCACTCGTGCACTTACTGTAGTGACAGACATGCAACACCATACTGAACTTTCATTCGTCGATGAATTTCGATGGGTTTCACCCCTTCACTACCCTTCACTGCTGAAAAAACGGATGACAGAACGCTATTCTTTGGTGCATGCTGCAAGCGGGGCCGCCATCCTTACGCTACTACTGCGCCGTCGTGTTGCATTCCTGCATCGCACTGCCACCTGTCGGCCGTTCATCAAACCAAGAGTATCGTTTTCAACTTACAAGACAATCGAGCTGTGTTTCGAATTTTTATAGCACTTTTAAGGTTTTCATTTGACTCTCCCTCGTACCTCGGAGAGAGATCGTCCCGTCTCCACTCAAATATGGGCATGGAGGGCCCCTGAACAGGTCTGGACACTTGACAGAAAAAAAAAAAACATCCTTGCCGGGAATAGAAAAACGATTCCTCTGCTGTCAAGCCCGTTGCCTAGTCTTTATACCGACTATGCTCTCCAAGCTCATAAGTAAATAAATAAACTGTAGGTTCGGATGTGCAAGGAAGGTATGGGATCAGCAATTCATGCACATGGAGTAAACCGCCAAATTAGCGCCCCACTCATAACTCCTGATTTTTATTCACATCGTCTGGTTCCAGCTAGGACCCCTTCAGACAGTAGTTTCTAAAAACCAATGGTTTTTAAGTCAGTGCTGAAAGATACAACAGAGCTTCGACAAAATTTTTCAGAAATTTGGTTTCCAAAAACATTTACTATAACCACCTATAATAAATATGCCGATAGAGGATTCAGCATTTCTGAATGCGGTGTGTTCGCTTTATGCCACCAATATAACTTTCACCAATCTTCATCAAATTTATCACTATATCAAAAAGGAGTCTACTCTACTGGCATGGAAGCATTTAACAGTCTCTCACAAAGTATCAAACATTTTAAGTGATAACCCTAAATAATTTTAATCAGTCCTAAAGCAGTATATAGACGCTCAGTCCTGCTCTGGACACGAATATTGTAATGTAAATAGACAATGATAAACTAAGCTTAATCATCTTCGTCGTTGCACCATGCATTTCGTAGAATCATGTAATTAGCACACCAACTAATGCACATATATAATTTTTTTTTTACATTAAAACATTTAAAATCGCTCCAACATGTTTCGATCCTAAGAACATCTACAGGGAGCTACGCTTTTCCTTGCTAAAGACACTAAATTAATATAAGAAAATCAATCAGTGAGTGTATTTTAAAAATTCGACTTCAGCAAGGGACAGCTTAGCTCCCTGAAGATGAACTTAGGATCGAAACATGTTGGAGCGATTTTAAATGTTTTACTGTAAAAAATTCTATATGTGTGCATTAGTTGGTGTGCTAATTAAATAAGCTTAATCAGTTGTATTTTGCCAGCTACTACTCTATGTATATAGTGTTATCTTGACTTGTTCTATATCCAAGGTATTAACCTGTTTTGGATTCGGAGAATGTAAGCAAATTCAATTCAATATATTTCTCCTAGTGTATCAGTGTTTGTTTATTGTTAAAAACGGCCCAATTTTCGCAACCCGACGTGCTTAATATGGGCCATCTGTGATTTACTATATCCGAAGCAGGTCTTCTCATATGAGATTGGCTAATCCTACGCAATATTTCGTCATCCTGAAATTTCAAACGTACCGAACTTCACTCGAAGGTGGTTTCTAGTCATGTATCAAACCAAACGCCACCACGATCCTGAGTTGAATATTGCCACTGGTTAATATTTGCGTTTCGTATTTGGGAAAGTACCTGTGCTGATTTAAGCTCCACAGTATGTCTCAACGCAGCCATTCAAATACCAAGATAACATCTTAGCAGATACACCAGAAATGTCTCCTTCCAAACCCTTTCACATTCACCTTTCATCAGGGACAGATACAGCAAACCCACATGAGGCTGCATTACCAGCCATCTTACCCCAACCAGAGCTTCAACCAGCGGAGACACTGGCCTATACACAGCCCAAAAAAGGACTCTAAATGCCAAACTTAATCAAAGGGATAGTTGGCATTTAATATAAAGTTTTTCTACGACGATAGTGTAATGTTTTGCTTTCCGCCTCGAGGAAGTGCAGTGCTTCCAGATGAAATTTGACTCGATGTATATTCCCGCGCACGCGCGCGTGGTGTGTTTGTGTTGACAATCTTTAGCGGAACGTTCCACATTAAACTGTTCTATATTTGATAACAATAATAATAATAATAAATACACATAACTCTAATTATCTTACAATTCTCCTACCTCGTCACATTAATCAGATTCACTTTTACTACTGCTGCTACTTTAATCATTCCATTGCCAGCCCTCTCTTTCACTACGCATTCCGGTTCGCAATCCTGTTTTTTCAGTTTCCTTACATGCTCACAAACACTGATCGACTTGAAGATTAAAGTATTCTGGGTTGTTACGGCATGTCGATTGGCGAACAGTTATCGACGTTTCGGAGGAGCACAGTGCCTCCATCTTCAAGGTCAAGAAGTCCACGAAGAGAAGAATTATAAAAGACAGGATTTAAACTACAAAATATAAGAAACAACTTACAAGACTGGGAGGACATAATAAGAGACTGGAGACGACTGTATAATGAGAAGTTTCATCAGTTGTACTCCTCACCAAGCACTGGGGTGATCAAATCAAGGAGAATCAGACAGGCGTGATGTATGGCACGTATGGGAAAAGAGAAGGGCATGCAGCGTTTTGGTGGGCAAACGTGAAGGCATGAGACCATTTGGAAGACCCAGCTGTAGATAGGGGATAACACTGCAATAGGTATTGATAGTGATATTTATTTATATTCCAACAATCGAGAAATGGTAACAACTTTTGGATACAGAGCATGTTATAAAGCAGTAGCATGAAGGCTCCATGTAAACACACAACCTGTCATAAAACGGAACATATATATATATATATGTACAAGAAAAAGCCCAATATACAAAGTCATTCATATAAGTCCACTTTTGTTTTGAAGACGAAATATAGTTAAATTACAGGTATTATAATTATTCAAACAGTACTTAAATGCAATTTAATAGAATTTATTATTAAATGTTTTCTATTCTCTTGTCATACTGATAGATATAACTCTCTTAAGAACTCATACTTATTGTTTATCAATGACATACTGTCTGTTAAAGTATTCATCCAGAGTATAAAACGAGTGTGAATAAAAAATGTTTTAATGTAATTGTATATGTCTATGGGTTATCACAAAGATCCTTAATTTCAGTAGGAAAACTACTGAAAGTTTTGATTCAAGAATAATAAGCTCCTTTTTTAAAAATGGCCAAATTTGCCTGAGGCAAATGCAAGTTATTTCTTTGTCTGGTTAGTGTATTATAATTATCTGCAATAATTGCGAAGTAGTTTTATTATTAACTACAGATACTAATAAAGAGAATATATACTGTGATTTAAGACGTAAGATATTTAATATTTTACATAAAGTTATACAAGAGTTCCTGTTTCTACATCCCATTATAACCCTAATTACTTTTTTCTGTATCTTAAAAACTATAATACTTTGTGATGGATTCCCCCTGAATATTATTCTATAACTCAAGATTGAAGAAATGGATTGGGAGGGGGTAGACTTATCTGGTTCAGGACATGGACAAGTGGGGGGCTCGTGTGGTCACGGTAACCAACCTTCGCGTTCCATAAAATACGGGGAACTTCTCTGAGTAGAAGAGGAACTACTAGCTTCTCAATTACTCTTCTCATGGAGTTATTAATTCCAAGTAACATGACATACAGTGTGAACGACAAATATATATTTCTTACACTTTTTTCATATTTCGCGCAATGCAGCAAATCTTGGGAGCATAAAAACTGTGTGAACGCAGCTCGTCGTAAAGGTGTAAACTCAAGCAGGAAGGCATGGATGGCAATAAAAAGCAAGTAGGCGTGACTCCGTCTTGCTAAAGGCGGAACAGCACGTGTCGCATCCGTAACCATGCTGGAGACATGCTGACACAGCTCATTCAGTATATTCGATATAAGAACACACGGGGCACCAACGAAAACAGCAACGTATTCTGCGGGCACCGCACTCCATGCTCGTGAGCACTTACAACAGGCACATAGTTCATGGCGCATCATGTTATGGAATCACTTACTACGGCTTGCATCAACTCATGCTCGGCTCTGACATTAACCAGCTTTACATGCCCTGACGTGATTACTCGGTACTATGAATTGCTGTACTCACCCAAATGACTGCTACTGTCGTCTTAAGCTTGAACGGTTCCAAAACGACCAGTTACGTTCGCATACAGCCATACTGCTTGTGAAATGGTTCTGGTTCTGTTCCAACGCCATAATTATTTCAAACTGCACACGCATTTCATCACTCTCACACTTAGAATACCGTGTCACTTATCACTGCTCAGCCTATTTAGTCGAAATCACACCACCAAACTTAACAATCACTAACACAAGCTACAGTTTACAATTCTGAGTCGATCATTCGTACCATCGCAGGAAACGCGTAGTCTGCTAAACATAGTATGATTACATTCATATCGGCCATTAGGTAATTCCAACTAACAGATTTAGTTCTCATAATGACCGACTAGATGGCACGAGTGCACACGATCAAGGTGTCTAGAACATTAAGAGTAGTCAGTCTAAGGAGAACATAAGCCTGTTAACCAATACCCTATTTCTTATTTCATTATTTTACCGTGCAATATTAAATATTATTTTGAATAGCCAGCGTATTGCACAATGTTTTATTGTTAAAATACACTAAAAGATATTATATTACTGCTAAAATCTTAACAGTAATATAATATCTTTTAGTGTATTTTAATAATAAAACATTGTGCAATACGCTGGCTATTCAAAATAATAACCCTATTTCTTATTTAACTTGACTCTGAAAGTAAAGCTTATGTATTACGAACTACAGATAACCTCGAATAAAAAAAAATGTCACAGCACAAGCGTCAATTAAAACAGAACGATATAACTCGCGTACAAATTTTCAAATCGCCAAACCTCCCGTGACTGATCAGTGCTGCCAATACACCCATATCACCGCAGTAAGAAAAATTAATTAAAAAAAGGCCTTTATTACCCCCCAACAGGATCTTCGTCCAATTTTATTATATTGCTCATTTAAAAACCTCAGTGTTAAAAAATGTACTCCGTGATTTTTAACTCGTTCATACCCATGCACTAGTATCACGATATCAAATAAATAATAATTACGTACGTGAGTGCACTAGTCGGTATTTATTTGATATAGTACTCCAAAATATAAAGATTTTTACAAGTTACCAACTGCCTTTTCCACAGTTCGTAAAACTTACTTGCTGCATGTTTATAAGCATTTAAGCAAAGGACAAAATGTGTTATGTAAACGTAAATTAAAGTCTATGAGCAGGCTGTGAAGTTTTATGTGGGGATCGTTCTAAACCTCGGCGCTAGATCGAGGTGAGTGGTCAGCTTTACTCCACAGCCGCTTTACCCCGTGGAAATCGCTACCGTTACCCCTTGAATGGAAGGTTCCTCTGACGTTGACATGTCAGTTTCCTTCGTCAGCTGCAATAATAACTTTGCTGACTGGACATTTTGGACATTTTACAAGAATTTTACTTGCTCATTCCACAGTTTAGGAGCTCTTCGATGACAAAAGAAAACAGGTAACCGCAGAAAGTAACCCTGCTGTTGTTAATACCATATATTTGGATTAATGTTGAGAAAAACCAATGCATTCAGTAACATGTGATATCTTGTCTTGGTGGACGGATAAGAAGACCGTACATCCCCGACTTTGTGTAGTGTTGTTGCCACCTCAGTTCCCCGCTAAGGACTATTTTAGAAAGCATGACAGATTCTATGTAAAAAAGGAGCCGATTTAAAAGTTAAAAATTATTATTTTATTCTTAGATGCTAATTTGGGGAAAAAGTGTAAACTGTCAATTTTCCTGCTGTGTTTTAAATCATGCAATTACACTATTGAATATCTGTTATTAATAAATTATCAGTGGAATGCAATCATGTAACAACATTTAAATTGTGTTTGTAAGTTATTCCCGTGTTTGGATACATTCAACATGGCTCAGAGTGCCTAAAGTGAGGGGAGATGTTGATGAATGCCATGTCACTTCCTGTGGGCAAATTGAAATCCATCTCGGAGCTTAGTGAAATAGTACGAACATCCCCCACACCAGAAAGTTTTTTTTTTTTTCTTAATTTGTTTTCTGTGCGTTACCTCTATGATTGACCTGCAATACGCATTTACATCGGTATATGTTCATTTATACAATAAGAACTGTGATGACCCTCAAATGACCTATTTTAGAGCTAACAACGTGAAAATTCGATCGTTAGCATAAGTACTGTGATAGTACCAAGGCGTTATGACAAAATGAACGCGTTAAATGAGCAGGAACTCTGCAAAGACCCGTTGTGCTCGCCACTAGTACGTAGAATAAATACCACAGCCCAAATAAAAATAGTATATTCAAACTACATGGCAACTGAGACCTGCGTTCTTCTTGGATTTTACTCATCGTAGAGTGGTAAATGAAATCTGCCTTCTGAGATGTTATACAGCGTTGACTGTTAGTAACGCTACCATGTTATATTCATGTACATATAGCTGGAGACAAAAGAGGTCATTGAATTACTGGAGCTTACTGACTAAAATGTCACATGTAAATTGTATACTTCCCATTGTTAGACTTTTTATATCATTTGAAATTTCGTTTCAGTCCTCTTTTCACATTCCTGAAACTCGTATCATTTCTTATTGACATGCTTTCTTTCAAGTCCTCCCTGCAATGTACTGGCAGCAATACCAACTCTCGAGATTTAACGTCATCATCCTTTCATATATCCTTCCTGCTCATTGACCCCGCGCAAACGAAATATTGTGTAGATTGTCGAGTACAATGACGAGCGTATCACACATTAAGAACTGCATGTCTATCATGACGGCATTGCAGTCGCTAGTGGGATATTTATGATTCGTGAAGACGAATTTGATCCCTAAAATCAATTCTTATTTGTGGGATTGGCTCCACTGGAATTACAATCAATGTGAAGAGTAGATGGTCTGTGACGAAGAGTTCCTCCATGCATACAATTGCGGTTGTAAAGTACATGTTAATTGAATTCTTTTAACATGAGTACCAGGGCGTAATACTCTTACATCCATTCAGGACGTCCGTATCTGTCTAGAAGGTGTTTCTGCAAAATGTACCGAATAAAGGATATTGTACGCATAAGAAGAATAAGACTGGACGTACTTAACCTCACAGAAATTAGACGTAATGCCGGACATAGTAAGTGGGCTAATATCAAACACATCAAAGCAGCAAAGGATGCCCAGAAGTCCGTAACGTTCCAGAAAATGGCACAGCTTATACGTCTAGCAGTACAAGGAAAGTATGATTTCAGAAGTGTGGAGAATGCAGTAACATAATAGCTAAGGTAGAAACAAATTTTTTGCTGCAGAAATTGACCGTGGTTTTGATTGGAAACGCACACACTGCAGATGGTACTGTAAATTATGTTCATCATGCTTTACTGTGGGGAAAATTGGAAACGTCGATTGTATTATTTCTAAACTACATTTAGCAATGGGTACAGTCACGCCAATCGTGAAAATGCTTATATTAAAAATTAGTTTACTTTTTCCACTGTGTGTGAAATTATATCCGCTTAAATTTTGCGCGTACCAAAAAAATATTCAGTATCCAAAATTATTGAATACTGTCTACACCTACTGGTAGGAGAAGTTGAACTAAGTGAAGGGAGTTATTTAAATAATGGCAGGTGTTAAAAGACTTTGTTTGTGTGGAATCTTTAAAGAAATTAATATACTTCTTCTGCTAGTAAATTCTTACTTTCATTTCAGCTATTCATTGTGGACATCTCAATTTTCGCAACATTTAGGCAAATACAATACCAACAGAACTTAAATACAACTTTGATATGTGGAGTCCTAATCTTGCCAGATAATGGAAGGGAGTGTACAATACAAGGCACGAAATTATTCAGTAACTCTTATCCCGCCATTGAAATATTTTTCTGTGTAATGGGTATTGGGATCTCTTTCCCCAGAGGTAAAGCAGCCTGGGTATGAAACTGACCACTCACCTCCATTTAGTGCCCAGGTTAAGAATGCGTGCATCTATACCTCCAGTCCTCTGTATGTCTCCATAGAATGGTGCTTTAATAAGGCACAAGGGCTGCATCTTTACCACTAAAAGTTTAGGTCAGGTTATATAAGTATTTAAACTAACATTAAAAGATGATGTCTCATTCAAGTCTTTCTTTGTAGTAGAAATATTTACTTAAGCTGAAGATTCATGAATATTCTAATATGTATGGAGAGTATATTTCTTTGATGTAATGAGATGCTGTGTGTAATATGTGATATAATGAGATGCTGTGTTTTATATCAGGAGCTGGGATAATGTAGTTGGTATAGTGACCAGGCCATGGTCTTAACATCTGAGGAGTTGTGGCTTTATTCCCAGCAGAGCCATGTCTTTCTCTTCAGCATTTCCATGTGCTGGAAAAGTATTTGAATCACACATCTGTGTGCAGCATTAGCACAAGGTAAAATTGAGTGCATGCCATGAAGGCATATGGTCGAGTGGCAGTATAGCTGCATTCATAACCACAGCACTAAATAGAGTTCAGCCAGCTGTATGCTCCAGCCACCTTATCACAGGGGAAGGAGCCCCTGATATCCATTGAATACGAGGCAGGGTGGGACCCAGAGTTGGTCTGGGTGCATTGTACAAGAGAAAAATCTCGTGAACTTGCAATCACAGTCACCATCCAGAGGCAGCTGTAGTGTGATTATGATGATGTGGAAATTCCTTTGTTAACAGGCAATTTAAAATAAATTATGTAAACGTTTTCAAAACTGTCCCTACTCCCCATTAGAGTTTGAGAAATCATATGCCTACAAAACAGAAAACACACTATACAAGAAATGTTCCATGTGAAAGTTGCATCTTTATTGCTAACTAACATTGCATTTCAACTTTTCAGAAGGTGGAGGCCCTGATCCTAAGATTAATGCCCAATTGTCAAGCATAATTGCACAAGCAAAAAAATGTAACATGCCATTGGCATCAATACAAAGTGCAATGAAACAAGACAAGGTAAAACATACATGAGATTTGATGTTTTCATAGCAGTGATGATTCATAGTCAGATTTTCTGAGCTACCTGCAATCAGTGTATTGTGATAAAAGGCAACTTGTTCCTTTGAAATGCTGGTCCCACTTGCTAGACTACAGTGTCATAATCCAGAAGACCGCAGTGTGTATTACTGACAAATATTTGCTTTCAGGACATACATTTTGGTAGCTCTGGGTTTCAGTCAAGATGAACTTGATTATCTTGTAATATGCCACAGGATACATATTTACATGTTCATGGCATTCATGTTACTTATATCTGTATTTGTAATGTCTTACGTTTAGAGGGTGATAAAGCTTAGCATTTCCATATGTTTTTTCATACATATTTAAAATGACATTTCATTTCTTGATATTACTTTCATAATCTGATTTCCTTTAAATAAAAATTTCAGTAAACATGAAGAGTTGATATGTTTCCATACTGTAGCATAATAATGTTGGAAATAAGTGCAGTGGAGAGTGGGGTCCATGGGATTTGTTACCACTTCTTGTACAGTATTGCATTTGTGATACTGTCCTCCTTTAAACACCCTTCTTTCTCAAAGAGTGTTTGGATGTTCTTGTTTCCATGACACTTCTCAGAAACTTTTTCACATGTCATACAAACAAAAAGCGTACAGCCATAGATACCAATCACAATGTTAAGATTACTGTCTTCAGGAATGTTACACCTTATAGTCTGGTATAAATTTATGTGTGTTTCATTTGAACATGCTCTGTCCATCTTCCAGAATGTCTGTAAACTTCTGTCATGCTACACTGTGTCATATCTGAGAAAATGTTCATAGTCACCATCAAAAGAACCTCAGGTGGCAGAGCTCACACAGTAGTGGTTCATCTGCTTTGTTAAATATGGAAAATGCCATACTGATAATGCCACATATTAACCCTTTCCCCGTTCAATTTAAATCGCTAGTGCCTGGGCAGAAGAGCCGAGTTTTTTCACGGGACATTTAAATTTACGTACTATACCAGAAACGCTTTAGAGCGTTTAGAGGGGGA
>Ga0123355_10013772_pt1 | contig 12602 bp, 6 predicted proteins | sample TergutEmb28metaG_3_FD_89872 | JGI IMG/M metagenome (GOLD analysis project Ga0123355, IMG submission 89872) | Embiratermes neotenicus P1 segment gut microbial communities from Petit-Saut dam, French Guiana - Emb289 P1 | ecosystem: Host-associated > Arthropoda: Insects > Digestive system > Gut ...
ATTATCTCCCAAACCGTTCAACTTTGGATATAGGTGTTTTGGGTTATATCGGTATAGTATAACATAAGGAACACCCTCCCGAAGTCTGGTCCATTCCTCCTGTTACACCCCGTATATATATATTTTTTGTAAATATTGAAAACTCCCATTTAATTTCCAACAAAATTTAATGAGTATTTTTTTTTTCTTCAGATTTTTGTATAATTCTTCAACCTAAAAAAGTGTATCAGGTTTTTGTACTCTTGTCCTTGCAACAGGGATTTTTATTGGTCCATTTAAAGTGCAAGTAAATTAACACATATAATCTCAACGAATGCCAGCCCTGTTGTGTTAATACCCAACAATAAAACAAACAGTCTATACACAACACTTTATTACAATAATCTGAAAGTTGCAAGTAATTTTTAAGATTACCATAAGCAGCTTTTGAGATTACTGTAATAAAATGTTGTGTATACACTGTTTGTTTTGTTGTTACGTGTAACATGTACAAATACATTCCATCTTCTGTGCATTATTCAGGTCCATAATATATAAATAACCAACAAAATGCACTCAAATGTTTACGATGTACTGTAATCACAGTTTTCTCACCAACATGTTTCAGCCGCCATTGCTCCCATCTTCTGGGTGATATTATCACAAGAATACAAAGGCACAAATGTGGTTAGCTGTGTCATCACTCCAAAACAATTTAAAATTTTAGTAATTTCAGTTAAAATTATATAAGTAATATAAATGTGGGTTAAGTATGGGTAATGATTAAAATCTTGGGCGTTGAATTTGTTTAGTCTGTGCAGAGTGACGCCTGATGCAGTGATGTGGTGAGTTTTAATCCAGTGTGTAGGTGAGTGTAGACATGTCGCCTACGCCTACACCCACATTACTTTTATAATATTAACTGAAATTATAATAATTTTTAATTGTTGTGGATTGACAATAGTCACAACTAACCACATTTGTACCTTTGTATTCCTGTAATGATATCACCCTGAAGATGACCACAGTAGCGGCCGAAACATGTTGGTGAGAAAATTGTGATTACATACATCATAAAAATTGAATTGCGTTTAGTTGGCTATTTGTATAGAATTAACATGTATGAAGTTGGTTTGGGTTATGTTGATTTGCAGGAATGAGGGCAATTGCCTTTGGTTATCTGTGTGCTATGTAAATTTACACAGAACATACAATAGTTACCAGTCTCTTGCCTGGCGGAGAGTGGTTGGGACGTGTCATTGACCGCCCACTCCCATCGACGTTAAAGAAAGAGTAGAAGTGTGCCTGTACTCCCCCTCTGGGCCTTCATGACCTGTTATAGGGTGAACTTTGACTTCTACTCTATATGTAGTGGCTCTATCATAAACGTCTGCACCTGTACAAATAAGCAAATATGAGACAGTACTTGATGGCACATAATGAAATTTGCTGTGTGTAGAATGACGGAGGGTGTGTAGTAACTAATTCTATTACAAAGCGAAGTTGAAATTTAAGTCAACTAGGTGACAGCAAAATGACAGACTGTGGTTTAATCCAAACATTAACTGCAGTGTCTTCTGTCATGCAGCTTGTAAGTGGAACTAATTCAGCATGTTCTATCTGTGCATTCTGATTCAGAATTTTAAACCTTTTATTCCACCTGAATAATGCATCTTGCTAAATTCTGTAAAATTTCAGAAAACGGATGTCACAGTTGAGCTTGTAGAAGAATTACAAACTAAAACAAAAGAGTTCCTTCAGCCAAACCCAACAGCAAGAGCAAAGATGGCGGCTGTGAAAGGAATTTCAAAACTGAGTGGGCAGGCCAAGGCAGCAACTTATCCACAGCCTGAAGGAGTGCTGGGTGACTGTATGGTCACATACGGGAAGAAACTGGGTGATGACAGTTTGTTTGGTAAGTGACTAGTATACGTACACCATTGATTAGCTGGTTCGTGGATTGATGTATATAAGTTTTATGAAGTTACTATGCATTAATGTGTTTGTGCTAATTACCTGCCAGAATTTGTAGTCTTAATAAGAATTTTATGAAATTAAAGCATAATTTTAAACTACTGAAAGTTTGTCTTTGTTTGTTGTGTTGTAAGAAAATTCAAGGTAAATGTAGCACATTGACCATACCTGGTACACTGAAAAGGGAATGGGGAATATCAGAAGTATGCACTGATTTTGGAAACTTGAAATCGTGTTTTGGACATTAAGTATAATATTGTGTTTGATGAATTAACAAAGAATGCCATGATTCAATTACATGTGTTGACTAGTGTAAGCAGGAGCCAGTGGAATTGCTACCTGGAATCATTTGTTCTAAAAAAATGTGATTTTCAAATGATAATTAAATGGTGAGAAGTACAATCCAGTGGAATTTCTAGATAAAGAAAGTTTCCCTTATTTATTTGTCACGTATAATGAACAAGGGACAAATACCTGATCAGTTCCTGTTAAATTGTGCATAATGGATACAGAACTTCTAAACAGATAATTACCACCTCTTCCAGCTTTATGGATTGCAAGGTGTTACTAGAAATGTGTAGGTTGTGGAATAAGTTTTCCGAGTGATGATCTGTTGAGTGACGATCTGTTGGGTGATGATCTGCTGAGTGATGATCTGTTGGGTGATGATCTGATGGGTGATGATCTGCTGAGTGATGATCTGTTGGGTGATGATCTGTTGGGTGATGATCTGATGGGTGATGATCTGCTGATTGATGATCTGTTGGGTGATGATCTGTTGGATGATGATCTGATGGGTGATGATCTGCTGAGTGATGATCTGTTGAGTGATGATCTGTTAGGTGATGATCTATTGGATGATGATCTGATGGGTGATGATCTGCTGAGTGATGATCTGATGGGTGATGATCTGATGGGTGATGATCTGCTGAGTGATGATCTGTTGGGTGATGATCTGTTGGGTGAAGATCTGTTGGGTGATGATCTGTTGAGTGATGATGTGTTGGGTGATGATCTGTTGGGTGATGATCTATTGGATGATGATCTGTTGCCGCAGAAACATAAAAGTTTTAAGTAAAAGTGTTAGCTAATTTTTGACAACACATTTCAGGTTTGGCACTGATTGAAATGGGAGAGTCGATGAGACAAATGGCAGACGTGAAGTACGCCTTGGATGACAATATCAAACAAAACTTCCTTGAACCTCTGCACCATTTGCAAACTAAGGATATGAAAGAAGTTATGGTAAACTCAAATCACAAATTTTGTTCCATTACACATACAGCATTTCTGTTATTTTAGTGTGTTTGCAATTAATTCTAAAGAAATGTATTTTCTTTTGTTTTTAAGATCTTGCAGAAATAATGCTCAAACAAGGAACTTGATTTTAATTTTCTTTTTAAAATAAAGTACTAAATCAGAAAATATTGTTTGTCGACTGAGGAAGCGATATAATGGAAAGAACACTTTTGGGACACATTATATCAGTATTTTGTTGTCCAGAATATGAGAAAACCCCAGTTCATGATCGTCAGTGTGTAGGAAAATAACCGTATGTAACATGTTTAATTTTGTGTTTGATTGTAAGGTGAGTTTCACTCATTTTTCAGATGATGTATTAGGAGGAAGTGCTCATTTTACATTCAGATAATTACAGTATTTAACATCTATACTACTGCACCCATAATGCTACTAACCCCCGCACTTATGTTGTTGTAGATGCAATGCTTAACTACCCCCATCTTCCTCAGTAACTCCCTGAATGTGTTCACAGTTGCCAGTTATGTACTTACACATATTGTGAGCATTGTGAACACTGTATAATGTCATTAAATGAAAGTTTTTATTATTTCTAGACTCTTGTAGCTTTTGTTGTTGGTAATACACATGAGATATTACCTGCCTTCTTCACTTGAGTCTCCTGTGAAAATGATGATGGAGTACAGGCTCCACTGAGACATGCTGTGTATCTCACATTCCAAATGACTTTTTTTTTGCTGTCAATTCCTCTCTTGCTGCGCCTACTTTGGCGTGTTGAAAGTGTCGGTTGTGAGGTGGCATAGCTTGTGTAGCGCCCTGTTCTAAACTTGTTGGTTTCTGTGTTTTAGCACCATCGAAAGAAACTGCAGGGTCGAAGGCTGGACTTTGACTGTAAGAGGAGGAGACAGGCCAAAGGTAGATCTCACTTTGAGTTTCTTGTAAGAGTAACTGCTTCTAATAAAATTTGCTATAGTATTGCATAAGTGGAATAGTGTCATGAAAGGTATGGAACAAATAGTGTAAAAAGAATATATTTTATCCAAACTCCTAGATTTTTGGGACGTTTCCCATTGTGCATATTGAAAGATAGTATGGTTGACAGAATCGATCCCCAATTTCAGACTGGGTTGTTCCACAACAACTGACAGTTCATGTTAACAATTTACACTGTAATTACGCAAAATACGTAACTGGTCACTGTAGCTGTTTCCTCTCACAAACACTGTTGCTGTCTTCCAGACTTAACTTGATTATAAGCTTAGTTTCTGGCATGCTGTTCGCATTACAATAGTGTTACATATATGTGTTTTTGTGCATTGGATCTCAAGTGAAGCTTGTAATTTAGCTCCATGTATGATGTATGTAAGAAATCTACATTTCTCAGGTTTTTCAGACTGTGTTGAGACTGTCATTTTGATATGTGACCCAACTCTTTGGACACTGTCTGTTTCATAAACTGCAAATGTTGAGACTTACCAAGTTCCATTGACAACCAAAAGCAAGAAGGCTTAATCTGTGGTTCAGATCATCTAGATTTTTAATTTTTTTATTTTTAGATTTCTGCACAGATAAATCATGTATACAGAACAGTTCCTTTATGTCAGTCATCCATTTGCACATTTGTCTGGTTCAAAACAGTGAGAACATTTGTATTTGCTGTTACCCCATTCTTTGGAAATTACATATTTCTGATTTAACCTTTTGGTGCCGGAATTATTTTTTTTATTTTAGCACACTCTGTATATAAATTGTGAATAATACAGGAACCAAATATGTTAGATTTATGAAACAAACTGCATTTTGAAGAGGAAAAAACAGAGAGTATATACCATGTTTAAAATATTCAGTACTTATATGTGTTGAAAAAATATATAAAATTCAACGTTTAGAGGTTAGCGGTGTGGTACGACCACTATAGTGGTCGTTAGGTATCAAAGGGTTAACATGTGTAGTAATAGGCACCTTACTGATAGCATTGTTACAGTAAGTTGCGGTGGCAATAATACAAAACCCACGAAATTCTGCAGTGGTGGCACGGCATGCTTATGAAATATTACTTCAATATTGCATGTGTAAGTACTTTTGTCGTTCCCACCAGGAACTGAAGTTTTTTTTTTTTTTAAATCGTTGATCCAGACTGCAGTATTGGGGGTTTTCTCCAATCTTTTATGGCTGATGCCTGGCTATTTTATGCCATAACTGCTTCCTGTCAAATCCTTCTCAATTAACTGTTCATATTACCATCTGACATACTATCTGATACTGCGTAACAAGTGAATAATTGGAGATTGAAGTCTTCTGAGATGTGACTCTGGCATCAAGCAGTCCAGGAAGAATTCCTCGTGGACTGTTTCTCCCGAACATCGGGAGCTGTCCTCCCAACAGCATAGTGAAATGTCCTGCAAGACATGAATCTTCACCAGTGCCACTCTGAGATCCTCAAGGCTCTCAAGTGGCTAATTGTTATAAAGTCCCAAGGAAAGAAGCTAAAAGCCTTAAGCTAACTTATATATAGGCCTGTTGTCAGTAATTCATTGCAAATTAAAGGACTTACATTGAGAGTATCCTGTCTGATAAGCAGATGAAGAGAAAAGTTTTTTAAGTTATTTCATGCCTTTATTAATTGTACTTTGATGGATCAACAGGAAATATGAAGCAAATTGTCTTATAAATGGATGAGTTTCAACATATCCACTTCCAGATTCGTAGAGTACAACCAACAAGATGCAACGTCTCTCAATTTATTTATTTCTGTAAGACGCTGTACGTGTTTCAGATGGTTTTTCCGTCCATCATCAGGAGCTCAAAACTGCACATACAGCATCAGATATTTGTCAGATCAGTACTGCTACGTGCTGCTAGCCTGGCCATCAGGCTAGCAGCACGTAGCAGTATTCGTCTGACAAATATCTGACGCTGTACATGCAGTTTTGAGCTCCTGATGATGGACAGAAAAACCGTCTGAAACATGTAGAGTGTCTTACAGAAATAAATAAATTTGAGAAATGTTGCATCTTGTTGGTTGAACTCTGAGAATACATTGGCGATGCATGGACCTATGAATGTTAAATTCACTTCCAGATATTTTCATGCAGTTCACTTTCTGTAAGGTACCGATTTTATCCACAACTTCTCCAAATATGAAGTGGAGAAATGAAAATTCCATCAAATTTTTACCACACAAATGGCATAAATTGATACACATGTGGTATATACTTGTGCACTATTCACAGTAAGCCATGTTTATTTAGAAATGCTGCAGGATAAAATGTTGAAGGCCAGAGTTTCTTCATAAGTGAAGTCTCTTGGACTGTTTTAAAAACAGAAACGCAATCCTTCACTGGCAGAATATGTGTTAATTCAGGCATAATGCAATTAATCACACAGGAGCCAAATGTTTGCAGTTGCTGAAGCAGAAGTGTACAGCTAACATCTTGTTAAACAGTTGCATGTTATGGGACGTGGGCATGTCTTAGTTATTGTGTGTTATTTCATTCATTTTTGTATTGGTGTGTTTTTTTTGTGTCATTACTCAGCAGTCTGTAAAAAGGGTGGACCCAGCCCATATGGGAGCCCATCAAGGAACCCCATGGGGGGTCTAGCTGGTATGTTGGTTGCTCCTACAGTAGATGCTAGAAACCTTGCCGAGATATCCATTAGCTCTATGACAAACTGTGGGCTGTGTTGTCTGCAGATGGCAATAAATCTTATAATAAAACCAACAAGATGCACTAATATCTCAAATTTATTTTAGGAATAGAACTCTATATGTTTCAGACAGTTCCTCTGTCTGTCATCAGGAGTCCAGTACTGTACTCATAGCAATAGGTGTATGTCATACAGGTTATGCTGACTGCTTGCTAGTGGGATCCTGATCCCGCTAGCAAGCAGTCAGCATAACCTGTATGACATACACCTATTGCTGTGAGTACGGTACTGGACTCCTGATGACAGACAGAGGAACTGTCCGAAACATGTAGAGTTCTACTCTTAAAATAAATTTGATAAATTAGTGCATCTCATTGGTTTTATTATAAGAATGTATCATGATGCACGGTCCTCTGAATGTCAAATTCGGCAATAAATGTGTTGCAGTGAAAAAATATTGCTAAATTAATATAGGACAGCAGGCAGTTTTTACACAAGCATAAAGACTCATTGAAATACTGATAAACAAGATTATGAATAAACTTTATATGCCAGTAATTTCCGTAGATAGGGACAGAGTTGGGAAAGATCAGTTGGTGTGAACAATTGGGCCACACTTGGCAGTGCTGGCCGGAACACACGAGTTGAACTGCACAAATAATTTTCAGATGAACTATCATATCAACTTTACTGCATATATACTGTGTGGGTATTATGATGTACCTTGCTGTTCTTGTCCACTGATTCACACTGTCGAAATACATATGTGTAATGTACGCTTTTTGACGCTAACCTGCGTCATCGTCAAGGTGCAATTTAGTGGATTAATGGTATGCTGAGTCACGCTTTCTCTGAAGTTTTAAAAGTTGAATTCTTATGTTTAGTGTCCAAGACCATCTTTTTTCTTAAATTATTAAGACTTTTATGTCATTGTGGCTGTAATTTTTATTGTTTAACTTTTGGATTTTGGGTGTTTTCTACTAATCGTGAGCTACCCTGAGTCATTGTTAGCGTATACACTGGAAGTACTGATATACATATGTCACACAGTTAGTGAGAGTGCAAGACAGCAGTCCGTAACAGTAGTATACAAATATCAAATCGTCTTGCGTCGTATACCCAGCGTGTGTGTCATTTGGTTCAGACATTGTCCACTGTCTCTCTCTCGCTCTCTTTTTTTTTTTTTAGGAACACTGTTTTAGATATGTGATGACAGACTTAGAACCAATTTTCTCTTAAAAATGAGCTAGTGATCGATATTATTGATTGTATGTTTCAGTGTAATGCCAGAAGGATATTTCATAAAGTTTTGTTTAAGGCTGATAAAGAAAAGATTCTTTGAAATACTTCTGGTCATTTGTCAGTTATGTCTGCGATTTTACATGGAGCGACAATACTTTGTTGTTCCCAAGAAATGTGGCAATTCTTCGTTATGAATATATTAGGTACCAACTTAAGTGCTGAACTGCTGTATGTCCATGTGCAGTGTCTGGTTATTTCCCTGGAGTATTTAAAGTGAGACAGCATTCAGACCTGGAGATGTCACTTTCTGAATTGACAGTTTAAGCTTCATTTAAGCTACTCTAGAACAACCTACTATAACGGTTTATATCTTCATTCTGTAAAATGTTTTCAGCTCCAAAATGCACTTTTCAGTATAAATTTTGGGGCTGTAAAATCTGAGTGCTAATGGTGTGGTTACTTCATATGATGATTATGCAGATCTAATAAGTATGTGTGTTAATCCTATCCTAGTTTACATGTCAATGTTCATTAAATATTTGTGCTGCTTGTGTATGTAATTATTATTGACATTTCGCCTACTAGTGATTTTCTATTTTAATTTTGATTTATGTATAGTAAGTAACTCTTTTGGTAGTAGTATTATTTTATTAGTTCAGATCTGCAGTTCTCTTTAGTAATGCAGTGTGTGGGCCTTTGTTGGTTGTGTAATGAGCTTTGTGTAGGTATGTAATTTGTTCCTTTTTGGGTAATTCCTCGGCGTCTGAGTTCTAATTGCCGACGTTTCGGAACTCACTGTCAGTTCCATCTTCATAGGCAGGTGAATGAAGTATGTCAGTGGAAGGATTGTGTGGGCGACGCTGGGGAATTACCCAAAAAGGAACAAATTACATTTGTAGGTAGTTTCGTTAAGTTTTTCTCATACCACTGATTGTATTTGTTAAGTAAAAATAAATGTGACTCTTCTGGGTTTAGGACAGGAAAGTAAATGTATTTATGAGACAGGCAATGTGCAATTGCATAACCATTTTTACTGTGAAAGAGCAATGAGTATTACATATTCTGAGTGTTTGTGTCTAGCCTTAGTTATCCAGCATGTGAAGCGCATTCGCCATATTGTATTTTCATCTGTGGCCCATCTAGCTGTGCCATATTTTTCCGCATTGTCTCATGAACAGCACAATTTTCGGAAAATAGTTATTGAACATACAATGTGTGTGTTTTGAGCTTCTCTACAATTTCCGCCTGAAACATTTATCATTCTAAGAAGAATTCATTGAGATATTATCATAAATGTAAATAGGTCTTCATGTAAAGTACCCGTTTTTTTTGTCAGATTTTAGTAGATCTTGAACTTTCTTGATGGATTTTCAAAGAATACTGAAATATCAGGTTTCATGAAAAGCCCTCCAGTGGAAACCAAGTTGTTTTGTATAGATGGACAGACAGACAGACATACATGACAAAGCTAATAGTCACTTTTTGCAATTTGGTGAAATTCCCTAAAAATACATTTAGCCTGTGATGTAGTTTAGTGCATGTAAACACTTGTTATCAGCACGAGTTTAGTTATGCAGTCTTCAGCTCTTGTTAATCCAAAAACTAGCTGTTTTAAACTGACAAATGTATTCAACATTGTCTGTCTTCTTGTGGTTATATGAACACAGTATTTCATGGGCACACTGAGCATGGCCTTGTGTATTGGAAACCAACTAACTATGTTCTGGCTGGATTTTTAGCTCAAGGATGGGGGCTGATTCTTTCCTCAAAGTGGAGTGTTTTATTATTTGCATTACAGTTAACACAGAACAATGAACAAATTGAATGTCATTAATGATTTAAGGTGTGATACGGATAAGAATATTCACATTTAACAGTCTGTATGCTCATTGTTGCAGTGTCCTGTTACATTTAACACACTGTGTGCTCATTGTTGCAGTGTTCTGTCACATTAAACACACTGTTTGCTCATTGTTGCAGTGTCCTGTCACATTTAACACACTGTGTGCACATTGTTGCAGTGTTCTGTCACATTAAACACACTGTGTGCTCATTGTTGCAGTGTCCTGTAACATTTAACACACTGTGTGCTCATTGTTGCAGTATGTTGTGACATTTCTAATTCCACAGATTTATTAACAGTTCCCAAGATGTAAATTGCTGTTTTTTCAATATTTTTTGCATCTGTTTGTACCTTCTACATATGAACATATCAGAATATATGTGGTACATTGCAGTGAAGCATTTACAAAATGTACCCGTCACTTCTGTCATGTCTGTATGACTGTCTTGTTTCACTCATAATCCAGTCCAAGCCTTGTTTTTTATATCCATACTGTTTCTCCTTGCATGGCTTATTCTTCTGTCCTGAAGATATAGATAGCAGGTTTCTGTGAAATGTAAGTACATGTCCAACAAATTACATGACATTACATCCTAGAAGAACATAATCATTACACTTAGTACCATCAGAATCTTAAATCTAACATTCTGTTAGTTTTATTTATTCTGTGTGTCTTGTTCTGTTTTATCATTGTGTGTTTGTGTGTGTGTGTACATATGTCATGTTTACCTGAATGCAAGACTCTCTAATCTACAACAAATTCCCTAAAAAAAATGTGTCTACCAAGGGTAAATATATTTATCCAAATCTAAGATGACCCCCAAAAATAAATGTCTGCTCAGAAAAATATTTTACTTTTAATTGCATACACCTAATACGCGAAGCACATCAGATTACATCTACCTTTACCAATCAGTGTCACTGTATCTTCAGCAGTGCCTTCATCTTCCTAACACTCACTCCTAACATTCCCATCCTCTTCACTGCCATTACACAACATATCATCATCAGTCCCATCCACTGCATTGAATATACAGCACTTCTTAAAACCCTCCATAGTCACTTCTGGTGAGATGCACCCCCATGCCCTTATCAACATTGACTAAATACTACTTTGATATTTCTTGGTTTATGAACTTACTTGCAACCATAAAGATTCACAAAATTTCTCCAGAGATGGTGTTAGTGGTGTTAAGAATTTAAAGACACGTGTTCTGATATTTGTGTCATGTCTGTGGTCTGATCAGTCAGAGGTCGTGGCTCTTTTTAAGGCTTTTAATTTGTGGATTGGTCCAGCTTTTATTTTTGAGTCTTGTAGTTAATTTTTAGTTTTCAGTAGCTGTTTTCCTGTCACTTACCCTTTAACTAGGTCTGTGCTCAGGTACGTATCTTAACAAGTTACAGTTTCTGCGATAGCCATAGCCAGTGATTGAGAGGAACTCAACTTAAGGGACTACCAGGTTAGGTTCTGCTCTGCCTGAAAACGGAAACAGAGCCAGCTCCAAAAATGTTGCGCTTCTGTAATGTTGTGCTTCTTGAAGAAATTACATGATGGATGAAGTCCTAAATAAAGAAGACTGTGTCATTTTGCTTCACTCACGCTATATGTCTTTTGGATTTCTTGACCCTTGAAGCTGGGACTGAAAGGTTGTCCCAAAACATGGGTAATGTATTACCATTTTACATCACCTAGTATCTCAGAAGAGTGCAGACCTCAGGTGATTTGGTGATGCAGGCCTTGGTTTGGCTGCGCGTGGTCTGGTTCAGAGCCATCTGATTTGGCGTGGTCTGGTTGGGCCCTTCATTCATGAATTTAAGATGACCTCATGTATTTAAGTGCCGAATTTAAGGAAAAAACCTCGTCTTGCATTTGAGTAAATATTGTGTGTGTGTGTGTGTGTGTGTGTGTATGTGTATGTGTGTGTGTGCGCGCATGCGCGTATTTGTAGAAGGTGGCAATAAAACCAGACCCATTCTCATCTGTGACTATGAAATTTATTGTCATCTGTTGCTCCTCATAATTACTCATCCTATATTGCCAAGCTTAAATGTCAGTCGTAGTGCAGTTCACGGCACACTGCATAGTTCGTTTTACGTGTAGTCGTTTGGTTTGTGTCATACTGATTTATCATTGTTATGAATCTATCCACTAGTTTTTACTAATTTTTTGGTGGCTTATATTTGCAGGTTCTCACATCACAGATGAGGAAATTAAACTGTCTGAGGACAAGTTTGCAGAATCTCTCCATCTTGCTCAGATGGGGATGTTCAACCTACTGGAGAATGACGTGAGTTGGAAAACAACTCTTTCTTTATTCCATTACTTTGTCTTATTGCAGTAGGTTTCATATGCATAGCATAAATTGTGCTCTGAGCAATAACTGTATTCAAGAATTTTGACGTTTTGCTGACCGTGCATCTCAGTATATTTATCTCAGTAATTAACCAACTTGATGCACAAAATTTTTATTTTACAATAAGTTTATTTCATGCCTGTACATGTTTTGAGCACATGTGCTCTTCATCAGGAGGTCAAAATTGCATTACACAGCCTCTGGTATCATCACACTGAAACAAGTGAGTGGTCTAAAATTACTAAAATACAATTCTATAAATATGAGCAAATAGTAGTAAAATTCACACATAAATTTTACTA
>Ga0123355_10013773_pt1 | contig 12601 bp, 6 predicted proteins | sample TergutEmb28metaG_3_FD_89872 | JGI IMG/M metagenome (GOLD analysis project Ga0123355, IMG submission 89872) | Embiratermes neotenicus P1 segment gut microbial communities from Petit-Saut dam, French Guiana - Emb289 P1 | ecosystem: Host-associated > Arthropoda: Insects > Digestive system > Gut ...
CCGGGAAAAACCCAGTACCCATTGTACAGGAGGCTGGGTGGGCCCCAGGGCCGGTCTGGACAGGTGCGGAAAATCTCGCCCCCACCGGAATTCGATCCCCAGACCATTCAGCCCGTAGCCAGTCGCTATACCGACCACACTACCAGGCACACACACGAAGGAACTAGTTCCAAAAATGGCAGAACATGAACATTTGAAATCGTCATGGACGCACGGAACATGTTCCAACAAAGAGTGCGGTAGATCACCTTAATATGATCCCTCAACTCGACGTTAGTTCGCGAGATTACATCCTCGGGGATACATTTTATGTCGTAAAGATCCGGCAGCACTCCCTGCTTACCGGACAGTTGCCAAGGTGAAGTATGGCTGAAGGGCTCAAGGGGTCTTCAAACATTAATTTTGGAATGTTTCAGGCGGACAGTGTGAGAGACGCGGCATTCGGGTGCGACTGGGTGGGAACTCCTATCCCATTTCAGCGATGTCTGGTGTTCATCATCGCTACAGCTAACAAGGAGTTCCAGCTGACCGCTGGCAAGTTTGTTTCGGTGTCAAACGTGACCACGAAGAACGTATGTATGTGTGTGTATGTGTGTATGTACTTGTGCATGTAGAAAATAATCAAATCTAAGGTTGTAAGTCATGGTTAATATTACTTTATGTGGGGGGGGGGAGGGAAGGAAATAGCCTGAAGAGTAAAATTTGAAAATAGAACATTCTCTACGCCACCCCTCATTGACGTGCTAAAACTTATGCACAACAGTATATACAACATGCTGAGATTCTTGGAAATGCTTACGATTTTGGTTATTTGTGTAGTAAAATTAGAACAAATTTCTGTCCAAACTACGCATGAAACTACCCAATCAGGCTTGTGAACAATTGTCATTCCCAATTTTCGACCACACGAATTCTAAACCATAAAATTTTAGTTCCCTTTTGTCAGTTGCAACAAAATTTTCTTCTGCACTTCATCTGGATTTATATACTGTATCCTCTTACATTCCATTCAGTCGCTTAGGTGGCCTGTCAGATGCGTACTACGAATAATGCATAAATAAATTTACATGAAAAGGTAAAGTAATTTCCGGGCACAACATCAAGGCATGTAAATTTGTGATAGTGTAGATACACTCATTTATGACACAATATGGCAGTCATTGCTTACCTTCACATCCCGGCCACTTTAACTCGAGGACAACTCCGGCTCACCCGCTGAATGGAAGGTTGGACGTGCCTCCGAGCCGGACAGCACACTTCAGAGAACAGAAAATGATTTGTCAGTGCAGCCCTGCATACGGACTGATCTATCAAAAATCACATTCTTAAGACTACAAGTGAATATTAAACATAAAGCGAGCAGCATTTACAAAGCGAAGTGGCATATATGGAAATGAAACTTGCTCCAATGGGAGAGAGTGTGCCTGTGCACTCCGTTTGTGTATTGGCACACGCCAACTGGCATCATGTTCATTGCCACACACTCTCTACCATTTCTAGATAAATATAAGGAACAAAATTCTTATTTTTTTCCTTTTCAAGCAACAAAAAAATTGAATTTCATCAGAATCACGTGAAACCACGTATAGCCTCTAAAGAAGTATTTGTCTTTTGCAGATTATGAAACAGACGCTGTCCTTTTTCATGTTTCTGCTTCAAGTAAAAGACAAGAATGAGGAGATGAAACAGGACTAAAAGAGAAGAGAAAGAAAATGATGAGGAAGAAACAGAAGAGAAAAGACCACCAAATATAAAACTCAGTGATATCTAGGGTTCTGCTTGTTTGTACCTTATTGAATCGAGTCTCTGAGAGGTAGTGGCAGATTCTGGGATTGCGGGTTCGAATCCCGCCGGAGACATGGATGTCTGTCACTTGTCAGTTTTGAGTACTATCAGGTAGAGGTCTCTGCTTCGGGCTGATCACTCGTCCAGAGGAGTCCTAACGAGTATCGTGTTTATGAATGTGATCGCGAAGTCTCGACAATAATGAGGCCCTTGCTCGCTAGGAGCTATTGGGCAGTAAAAAATCTGGGTAGTGAAACTTTGGTAATTTTTCAGCCATTCACAAATTAACATTTTAAATATTAACGTCACATCTGACGTGGTGTCTGAATATCACAGGGAAACACAAACTTTAAAGCTTCCGACAGTTATTCTCTACCATCGTCACATAAAAAGCACACATCGGAGAATCTTCAGTGTCTATATAAGTATAATGTTTGTGTATATATAAATAGTACCTTATTTCATCATAATTACAGTATAAATGTCGTATGAAGCATGTGGAATACATCTAAACTTACAATATAATAGGGTTGTTATCCCAGTTTCTATACATACACACACCTGTATTTACAGACTTGTCCACATGTGAACGTTGTAACTTTTCGTAACTTTAATTAAAGCACTGGGATAATAAATTTTCTGATAAAAATGAGAATACATGCACGTGTCAGTAAGGACGAATTTCTCTGTCGCAGACAATGCAACAGGCGCTGTCCTTCTTCATGTTTCTACTTCAAGTGAAGGACAAAATGGGGAAAAAAGACAAGACCGATGAAGGAAGGGGAAAAAACCGCCAAATCCTAAAATCTTTTAAATCTATATATAAAATATCTGGATAGTGAACATAGATAACATTTTAAACATTTACAAATTAAAAGTTTACTATTTGAGTCGCATCGTATTTGTTGCTGGATATCACATCAAAACTCAATTGTCCAATTCATTTAAGTTATTGCTTACCGTCATCACACAAAAATGCGTAGGTTGAAGAAAATTCATTAAACGTGTATACACATATACCCACTCTTCTATGCAAATCTACCCTAAATATTACAAGAAGTTTGTAGACCACAAAGACAAAAAAAAAACGAAAAGCGTGTTATCCCAAATTAAAAAAAAAAAACATCTGTACTTACAGACTGAATGTTAGTAAAGTTTTCACTTATTTGAAGAATGGACTCATAATAATGTACCTTCTAAAAATACGGTAACAAACAACGGCAAATATTGCGAGTTTCCAAATGGCATTCTTAGCTACCTTAATGTTTGGTGTTGACGGAGAGTACACGAATAACAAGCTGAGTATAATTCCTGCCTCAGCCTGTCGAGAGACATCAAAAGACTCAATATTCCACCCACTTTCATAAATATTGGACAAACATGTAAAAAACATCTTCAGAAACAAACACAGCGCACGCGCATTGCAGTCATTCTTATCGGCTTTCACATCACACTACTTCCATTGGACTTAGAGCTATATACATGACAACAAGTATATATCATGGTTTTTAAAGATGGGAAATTATAATATTTCCACATTTTATAAGAGCAGCAGCAGAAACATAACCTACAATAAAATAAAGTTCTTCTCGTTGTCAACAAAACAACGAAAAATTCAGAGTACAGATATTTGGTAATATTGTACTTTGCTGTAATTATTCTCACAATGTTTTCGTCATAGCTCGTGTGACTTGATTTATCAATAAAATACAACAAACTGCAATGCTAGTGAAATATAGACAAGACATATGTGAGCATTAACACACAAAAAAATGAAACGCCCCTGTAACAGTAGGAAGCAAATACCGCAAATCTCAGAATATAATACGTGTCATCAGGAAAGCAGTGAGACAGAACTGAGTGCCACGTATAACGACCCTTCTTCAAAATACTTATTTGCAGCAAATTATTCAAAACCCCACCCAAAATAGCAAGCAAAAGGGCCAACACGACAATTGTGACTGTATTGAAACCTGAACGATCGGCGGCATATGACATCAAACAAAACAGCTTCGCACCACAAATTTTATGCAGATCTCGTCAATACATAGAAATAAAGTTTCAAATTTTCTGTGCTTAAAGTCGACTAACTGAAACACTGAATTTATACAACGCTGTAATTTGTGACTTAAGTGTATTTGATCAGATTATTGAGACAATAACAATGCAAGTGTGCCACAGACTATTATGGCCTAATACAGTGCGCTAAATTGTGAAATTATGTACCTTACACGAATGATACTAACAAATTAGAGCATTCATAAATTGAAATTAAATGAGTTAAACAAGGCACGAAACCATCTAGTTCAACATATTTTCAAAAAAGTCCATTTCGAGTCGTTAATCGAGTAATAACGTACACTAGTCAGTCAATTTACAAACCTCGGAACAATTCACATATTTGAGACAACAGGAAATGGAAATGAATGTACAGTGAACTTGGATACACTAGAAATTCAAGTGTGACTTTCAAACCGACAAAATTCCAAATGCACGTGACAGCGTTACTGCTACATCAACCTACCCGGTGGCAAGGACTTGAGCTGAAATTTGATTCGATTACACTTGTGCGTAAGAAGTAAGGCATGATGGTATTGGGGTGGGGTTGTGAAAGTAAAGTTCCTTGTCTTCTAGATCCCGGTTGTGGGAATTAGGAAAGTGGTCATTATTACACATTGGACAAAAACATATGTATTCAACTAGATATACACCAGCCAGGATAAATATTATTTCCAGACGATAATTTAGATATGTTTACAGAAGGTAAAATATCCACACGTCCTTGACAAGGATTAAGCACCGAATGTCCAAGCTGCGATATACCTCAGTTCCTTTCGCATTTCTTGACCGAATGGTTCTACAAGTCTCTGTTCTTAAAACGTTGAAGGTTTTTAAAATTAAACATTTTTTACTTCAACCAGTATGTCGCTCTATCTTGTAAATAATGCAAAATAAATAAAATGAAATGTAAATCCTCTCACTGTGCAATTCTTCCTGTAACGTCGCAACAAAACTAAACAAACTTCTGACTATTATTTGATGTATGTTTGTCCGTGCATTGTTGTATATGCGTAGAGAAGGAAACCAACTAGATGGTACTGAATGATTTATTGCACTTATAATCTGCCCAACATGTTTCGGACACTTATATATCCATCATCAGGAGCTCGAGACTATACTTATGTTATTACCGCATATGGTGTGTAATGCCTTGGTTGCTGGTGGTCGGCGGTCAGGTGCAGAGCAGCAACCAAGGCATTACACACCATATGCGGTAATAACATAAGTATAGCCTCGAGCTCCTGATGATGGACATATAATTGCCCGAAACATATTGAGCAGATTATAAGTGCAATAAATCATTCAGTAGCATCTAGTTGGTTTTCTTCTCTATGCATTCTAACTATTATATTTTTCTTCCTTACAGAAGACGTATTTTCTTCCATATTTGGAATTTTGTTCTGAACAGGGGAATGTAAAAATATTTTCCCTTATCTTGAAACTTGCGGTATGAAGTAGTGGGAAAAGACAAAGTAAAACGGAGGGGCACAGATAGTAGCCGTTAAATTATGTAGCCATATCAGGCAAATACAGGGTTGTTCATAAGTCCGTGAAACATGTTAAAAAACTGGCTGATGCCACAATTGAATGAAGACAGTAATGATTACATCTTTCAACAAGACGGCTCTCCGGCTCACTAAAAAGACGTGCGAGGGTATCTCAATCGAAAGTTGCCACAAAGATGGATAGGACGCACAGGAAAAGAAAATGACACGTTAATGCGGTGGCCACCATGGTCCCCGGATTTAACCCCGTGCGAATTTTTCTTCTGGGGGTTTGTAAAGGACACTGTCTTTGTGCTTCCACTCCCTGCTAATCTCCAGATTTTCGCAACCGTATCACCGCTGCTGTGGTTCTGGTCGACCGTGATATGCTGACACGCGTGTGGAACGACATGGACTATCGCATAGATGTCTGCCGTATTACCAAAGGTGAACAAATTGAGCATCTGTGAAATATGTAAAAAAAACCTTGGAGAGTTTCTCTCTCTATTGGCGTAAGAATTACCATGATCCGTTGAGTAGTTTATTCGTTGCGAATTTTTAAAATGTTTCACGGACTTGTGAATAACCCTGTATACACTCCATCCTGCCCGATCCCTTAAATATTTTCCAAGTTTCAAAACAACGGAACTGGACGGTACAATTTCGACTCTCATTGGATATGAACATTGTGTTTGATTCTACCTTCTTAATATATATATATATATATTAATTCGGCTCATCGACAACATATCTGCATATCAGATAATTCATTGAGCCCTCAATTCCGAATTTTGAGCTTGTGGGTAAGGGATGTGCACATTCCTCAGCATTTCATTCCAAAAGCAATAAAACGGTGTTATAACCACGGATGAAAGTTATGAATGAGAATGTTTGTTGTTTTTATGCGTTTAGAAACATCAGTGCTGTTAACTTAAATCAAGTGCATGACCATCACTTCCAGGGATTTCATCTTCATAATCTACAAATGCCATTATTGTACGGGAGCTTTTTTCTTAAACGATAGGCGACAGGCCGACGTTCGCCTAGCTTTCCATATTTGGTAGGATGAACAATTGATGAAGGAAAAGAGAAAAATTTCCACTGTTACGATGACCTTTGAACGGCTACCAAAAACCATCAGTACTACAGCAGATGCTGAAAATGTTTCCTTCCTAGCCGAATGCACTCAGAATAACTGCGGAAGACGTTGTTTACACTCCGGAGTTCTTGCCCGGTAATCTCTGTCCTGAGTGAGACAAACGGTCTTCAGCTGGCAATTTGATATCCGCTCCTATATTCTTCTGCTTCTTGGGCAATCGGTACTGAAAATGGGAAAGATATTATCATAAAGCCTATTTAAAATTGATTTCCTTGTCATTTAATAAGATATAATAAGGAAAGGTAAATTTCGTCCAGAACAGGTCACGAAGGCCCTGAGGAGGAGTAGATGTATAGCTATATTCTTTCTTTAACCTCGGCGCGCTGTATGGAGGTAGGTGGTACACTCCACGGCGCAGCCCACTTTACCCACTGGAATGACTCCGTACCCAATGCATAGAAGGCTGGCTAGGCACCAGAGACGATATGGGTGGGTGCGGAAAATCTCACCCCCACCGGGATTCGATCCGCTGAACGCCCAGGTCGTAGAGAGTCAATAAAACAACTACGCTACCCGCCCCACAATACGATATAGTAGAGATGAGAAATTAGTAGAGGGGTTTGGCGGACAGATTTGAAGAGAGGAAACGGCGCGATACTGTAGGAGAGAAGAGGACGGGGAATAATTCAAGTCTGTCGTACAGATATAAGGCGGAAAGTTATGGATTGGATTTATCGGCCTCTTGTGAATAGGGTAATGAACTGTCAATAGCGTTTCTTTTGTAGCTGAAAAACCCCAGCCTCTCAAGAAGGATTCTGTTCGGTGGAGGCAGTTGGTATGGCAATTTGTTGTTTTTCCCATACATACTTTCTCTGTCATTTATCACAGAATCACCCTTTAAAGATTATTTTTATTTTGGTTTTAATAGTTATTTTAATGTAAATAATGTTTATATTTCCCCAACAGAATGTCCCCCCCCCCCCTTCGGTGAATAAGGCTTTGGCAAATAAGAATTTAGAAGAGGCCGAAGGGAAGCAGAGGGTCTGAAACTTAGAAAAGGGGAAGTCGGCTGCTGGAAAAATTATGGATAAGCCGAAAGGAAGAAACAAAGATTGTTGAAAGTAACAAATATAATTTGGGCTGCTTGCGAGTCAGCGGACTGCAACAGTTATAGATTCAACATAATCACTTTTGTGTCATTTCCAGCCGAGATGTAAACAGTGAACGTAAAAGTGTGAAATTCATGTTACAACGATAAGCTGCACTAAAACTGTTTGCTTCTGGAAGTTTTGATCACTCTTCGGATAGAGAAATGTTGGTTCGTTATACAAGTTTCTGTGTTCTATTTCAGTCTGACAGTGACCTACTGTTTTACTTCTCAAGGTAAGTATGGTAAGTTCACATAATATTGATTTTAATGGATTGTAGAACGTAACGGACGGGGAGGAAAAGAAAGTAGCTCGGCTGATGTGAGGATTCTGGAAGAGCAAATAATGGTCAAACTGCGGTGCGGTACTGCACTGGTTTGTTTAGAGAAGTAAGCATTGGCATTTTCTGTCTTCAGTGGCAACTACACGAACAGCAGCAAAACGCATCACATTTTATGTTTAACGTCTCTCCTAATAAAGCCAGTTGCTCGAAATCGCGATACGGTTGTCTATAAATTTCTAACACACGAGTATTAAGTTCTGAGCAAATTTCTTAAATTTTATTATTCAAAAAACGATGCCAGCTTTTGCTTTGAACAATTCAATCAAAAAGACAACAGCCCCCAGACTCCAAATTACTACTACAGTTACTACTCCCAAAAACAATTTTTTTCTGAGCTGAATTCAATCGTAGTTTAGAAAGTAATTTACCGTCGATATCGGTATTAAACACAAAACTGTGGGTATAATGATAAGAGGTTTTTGCCGTCAGAAATTAACAAAAAAAAAAGGACATCAAAGTCTAAAATATTTAAACACAGAAAATTTGGAAGTTGAAACTTTAAAAAATATAGCTATTATAGCTACGAGCTGGAAGATCACGTGTTCAATTCCCGATGGTGTCGTTGGAATTTTTATTGGCACAATTCTCCCGGTCGCACTAAGACTCTGTTGTCGAACTATGCTCTAACAGCAATGAGTACCAGCAATACTTCCTGGAGGGTAAATGTGGCCGTTGCATAGGGCTGAGAACCTTGACACGTGCACGTACTGACGGTCCTGAAATTTAAGATTCACGACATCTTCGAAACTTAAGGAACTGTCCAGGTGTGTACAGGGATCACGTTACCTTTCATCGGTGTTCCTTATTGTTTAATTCTTTCAATTTCAGCTTACAGCGATTGCCTTTCTTTACGTATAAGATTTCTGTATTGTAGTAACCCTGTAGCACTAACAGTTCGAACAACATCTGATATGTGGTGCTTTCGCAATGAAATTTTACAGAACTGTTATTGTTACAAATGTCACGTGTGTCCACGTGCAAAATTTCGAGATCCGAAACGGAGGTTTTGTAAAACCTGATAACAAATCTGAACCGAATTCAAGTCGGATCAAAATAAGAAATTTTTGCATGAGTTTCTCTTATCACTTTAAGCGTTAAGTGATAAATAATTAACAGAGCAAAGAATATTGAAATTATTTACGTTTCTTTCAAGACGCAGCCAAAGGAAATTTATACAATACAAAATGTATTGCTGTGTCACCATATTTTCCTAAACCTGCATCTTTGTTATTACTGCGAGCGTTAAAGGAAACAGTACAGTCCGTTGCAATAATTAAATGTGCTTTGAATCTTTCTGTATACAAGGTCATTAAATAGCGTATAGGATCAAAACAAGCTGACTTGCTCAGTTGGAGCCGAGTTGTTAAAAACGAAAATCAAATTGTGAAATTCATCTATTAAAAAAGTTGTGCCAATAAAAGCTTGTTCACTCCTGTGTTACGGCAAGTTTGGCCAGTTAAGTAAATTTCTTTTTTTCTACTTTCATTATTGACAAGTGACACTCTCTTTCACCTCTTGCCTTTTCTCGTCGATTTGAACGCTTTAGAATGTGACGCAAGAGGCGAAACAGACAACAAATGGGCAGACCTGACAATTCCGGACTGGTACACTACGGTTCAATAATAGATTCCACTTCCAGTGCAAGATATTCTGTAGTTCAGAGATGTTAGTAACGCTCCTCCTACGCCTTTAACCCAGACGACACTGAGTTAGGATAAAAGACATTTCATTTTCAAGGTTATTTCTCGCATATAAAAGAAATTTTTCTTACCCTTATATAAGAAATCATAGCAAACAAATATAAATTTCCCAACAAATGTCTCATACTGTAATCGTAATCCAAATTTTTTTACAAAGTTATTTAAGAAGAAAAGCTTTGTCACATTTAAAAATATTACTCCCACTTACAAAAATATTTTTAGTCTGAAACAGATCAAAATTTAAAAAAAATATATTCCAAGTATAATTTTTCTGTGACGTTTCGACCCCATTGTATGTTATGGCCTCCCCTTACGGGGATTCGCTAACACACTCATTGGAAACAACACATTTAGTAGGACTTCTCTGGACGAGTTACAAAGTCAACGCAGAGAACTCTACAAGACAACACACAACACTCATAAGAGACAAACATTCGTGTGCTGGCGGGATTCGAACCCACAGTCCCAGCAAGCCAGCGTCGGCAAGCGCAAGCCTTAGACCGCGCGGCCTCTAGGATATTCAAAGTATATATGTGCAGATGAAGAGAAACAAATAACCACATTGAAACAACTAAAACATTTATATCATTTGCCTAGGTATATGTATCGACCTTATAAGGTTATCATTAGGCTAACATTATAATATTCAAAAGACAGTAAAATTGCAAATGTTAGGAATGAGATCTCTTCTTTACAAATAATATAGCATTTTTCCCAAGTTTATGAGATATATTTTATAAAAGTATTTACAAGACGTAAGTTGTAAAAATGAATGTTTGGGTCTCAGAAGGACGAGGCGAGGGGGGAATGGAGAAAATTACATAATGTGGAGCTTAATGATGTGGCATGTAGCGCGTATGGGGGAAAGGAGAGTCTTATGCAGGTTTTTTGTGGGAAAACTTGAGGGAAAGAGACCAGGCATAGATTGTAGGATAAAATTAAACTGGATGCTCAGGAGGTGGGATTAGGGGGTGTGGACTGGATCGAGGTGGTTCAGGACAGGGACATGTGGTGGGCACTTGTGACTGCGGTAATGAGCCTTCGGCTTAGATAAAATGTGGGGGATTTCTTGACTAGCTGAAAACTGTTATCCGTCAAGAAGGATTCTGTTCCAGGCAGTAAGTAACTAAGTAAGTAAGTAAGTAAGTAAGTAAAGGTGTAAAAATTAGATCTCTTTCCTAGAACTTGGAATTTTTATGTTCCCTTTAAATATCTTACCATTAGTCCGATGATGATGATGATGGACGTACAGGCCGAAACATGTAGCTACGTAAAAATATTAAAATTTTAGTTGTGTTGACGGTGTTATTTGCTTTTCTTCGTTTATTGAATTTCGATACAAAACGGGATGTATAACTTTACAACAGTACATTTCTATATTAAATACAAAGAGGTGGGTGTATTGACGTCAGTAATAAGTTGTTAGATTTTAAACAGCCGACCGAAGTTTAAAATATTTAACACCGACAATTTTAAGTTTAAATATTACAAATTACAACTTCCGGGAAACAAAACTTTGCAGGTTCACATTCAGAGTTGTCCATTCTTCCCTTCTACTTTTGCAGTCTAAAAACTTCGCGAAAATACAGTTTTCAATCGTTGCCGTTTGTGTTGTAACAACGCGATGCTATTGGGTGCGTAATGGCATTCAAAGGAGGACAATTACTTCTTGAATTCCACTATGGCGACGGCTAAGCATGAGGGTCGCATATAGAAGCTGTTAAAAATTCAACCGAATTGCACGGAACATCAACTACAACAGCCATTTCAATTTATCTTGTTTACACTCCTCTCCGTCCTTCCAACTGACATTTCAAACGCTCTGCTTACTTCCTAATTTATCCGGCCTAAATAAATAAATTACACAAATATGTGTGTTCCTCACAGAGTAATTTTTCAATTCCTGCTTCAATTCATCACCGTACTTGAAGTAAAAACTGATTACATTCTTATGCAGCCTCAGCACCCTCAGTCTGAATGACAACGCAATTGAGGTGTTTAGTTATGTACATTTATATCAGAGTTCCTGGTCCGTTTTCCACGTCTGTCGATGTATATCATCTGCTGAACGTGTGCAGAGTTTTACTGAAACCTATCAACAATTTAAAACTGAATTTACTTCGGATGATAATTAGAAAATTTTTCGTGCGTTTTTTTTTCTGGCTCTTTGATCATTACACATTAAATGCCTATCGAAGCGAAGAATATTTCAGTTACCTGTCTTTTGTTTCGATACACTGCAGGACGACAGGCAATCTAGCGCTGGTGTATTAAATTATTATAAAAAAAATACAGCTGACAAAATGTGAGTAAAGAGACTACAAAATTTCTAAAGTTTGGATCCGAAAATTCTTCAGCCATTCTGAGACAACATTCAATTGTAAAGACAAAATCTAAAACTCACATTAAAATGAAATTATGTATTACTGTGCAGTATTACAACTAAGTTCACTCTTCAGCCACGGAAAAGTTTCGTTCCTTGCATAAATGTCTGTGCTCTACTTTGATATGAGACATAAGCTACATTTTAATTTCTTATATTGAAAAATTACTAGTTTTCTTATTGATTTTAGGTTTTTTAGGACGCAATATCAGTGGCGAAACAATGAAACAAAAGGAGGGGCAGTTTCAAAATTTTATCTGTTGCTCTATGAGAAATATATTCCTCACAGACTTCTCTAATTTTTCAGTGCCTTGTTCCGTACTTTCACAAAAAGAACGATGGAAAATATGTTTTTCCGCGAATATAAAGCTTTAAGCAGTCGGTACCAATACGCAGCTTTCTGTGGTGAACATCGCTTTGGCACAAAAATCACAAATATTTGGGTTTCACTGAAACACTTCGTAAGGATGGCAACATCGATTCATTGATAATGTGTACAAAAACAAACGATATAGATTCTCCTATGCCGCATTCCATTCAGTGTCACGCGATCTGGTGACAAAAATACCGATGAGTCACGAGAAAGTCTGTGTTGATA
>Ga0123355_10013774_pt1 | contig 12600 bp, 11 predicted proteins | sample TergutEmb28metaG_3_FD_89872 | JGI IMG/M metagenome (GOLD analysis project Ga0123355, IMG submission 89872) | Embiratermes neotenicus P1 segment gut microbial communities from Petit-Saut dam, French Guiana - Emb289 P1 | ecosystem: Host-associated > Arthropoda: Insects > Digestive system > Gut ...
ACTCGCCCTGTTGGGCGGATGTGGTACTCATCAGCGCCCCGGTGGGGCAGAACAGCACCCGGTTCCACCGTCCGGCGCGCATGGCGTTTAGAATGTAGCCGTTTAGCACCACAGCCGCGCATCCGCAGCCGGAACCACCGGACTCCACGGCTTGTTTCTCTCTATCATAGATCATCAGCCCCGTATCCTGGTAGTTGCGCAGGATCAGACCGTCTTTCTTGAAGAAATCCGTCACCACTGCGTGGCCCAAAGCGCCCAGATCCCCGGTGACGATGAGGTCGTAGTCGTCGGGCTTGCGGCCTGTGTCTGCAAAGTGTTGGGCGATGGTCTGATAGGCGGCGGGAGCCATGGCGGCGCCCATGTTGTTGGGGTCTTTGATCCCGGCGTCTACGATTTTCCCCGGTGTCACATGGGTCACGGCGGGGCCTTGGCCCGATGCCGCCAGGATCGCGGCACCAGATCCTGTGACCGTCCACTGACTTGTGGGCGTGCGCTGACCGCCGTATTCCAGAGGGAATCGAAACTGTCGCTCCGCGGTACAGTAGTGAGAAGACGTCACCGCCGCTGTGATCTCGGCAAATCCGCCCGCGATGGCCATGGCTGCCAAGGCGATGCCCTCACCCATGGTGGAGCACGCGCCGAAGATGCCGAAGTAGGGGATGTCACTGTCCCGATTGCCGAAGGTGGAGCCAATGCACTGATTGAGCAGATCACCCGCAAAGAGGAAGTCCACTTGCCGCGGCGCAATTCCGGCTTTGTCAGCGGCGATGGCGAAGGCGGTCTTTTGCATGACGCTCTCCGCTTTTTCCCAAGTCTTTTCGCCCAAGTAGGAGTCTGTGCTGATCTGATCAAAGCTGTTTCCCAGTGGCCCCGCGCCCTCCTTTTTACCCGCTACAGCGGCGTGTCCGATGAGTACGGGCGGAGACTGAAAGACGATTGTCTGTTTTCCAAGCCGCATATTTGGCACCTGTGCGTCCTCCGATTGTTGATTTTTCATACTATTTGCAATTCCACCCGGGGCTATACTTAGGAAAGTTTTGGAGCGGGGGCGATATATCCTTGGTTGCCTGCACTAAATTCCCCTCCTTGGAGGGATGGCGGGCAGAAGCCTGACGGGGTGGTTCCGGCGATGCAGGAGGGCACCACCCCACCCCTCCAAGGAGGGGAATTAGGTCAAGTTCGTAGGGAAAGCAAGGCCTCTGCCCCTACGAACTTACAAAAAACCCCGTTTCGTCGTCTGTCAGGAGCCGAATTGCCTCCTGCACACCGTCCGCGGCGCTGACGTAAACTAGAAAGCCCTGCCCATCCGCGTCTGTGCAGTGAAAGGCAAAGCTGAGGAGCTCCAACCCGTCGTTTGCAGGGAGCAGCGCCAGATGATAGTCGTGGACAGTGAGGGTTTCGGGCACCGCTTCCATGGCCTGCGCTAGGCTGATCTGCGGTTCCGGAATGTCCCGCGCTCTGTGGCTTGTGAGGTAGGCTTTTGCATCAAATCCCATCATGCGGCCGTTGTCCAGCCCGATGGTGACGTCGATGCGGTCTGCGTAGTGGATCACATCGTCTCGGGCGTGGAAGAATGTTGCGGTGACGGTATTTGCGTCTGTCTGCCAGTGGTGCAGTTCGGTATCTGTGTATCCATTGTCCGCGATGAATGTCTGTGCCAAGTCGAGGCCCTCTTGGGATGTCAAGTTGGATCGGCGCACGGTGCGCGTGTTCGCGGCCCGGAGGATTTGACCGTCTTGCGCCCTGACTTCTACCGTGAGTTCCCCACCGTCAACGCCGGCGCGGAATATATGAGTAGAGCAAGGCTCCGCCTGATGCCCCATGTGGATAAAGATGCCTTGCTTTAGACCCGTAAACAGAGCCACGTTTTGATGTGCTGTCTCGATACAGAGGCGTTCCGGTTCCGCAATACTGCCAAACACCGGGGCAGCGATGCCGAAGGCGTCTCTCAAGTCGGAGAAGGATACTTCTACCTGTCCTGTCTGTGCCATACGGCGGGCGCTTTGTCCGATCTGGTCCAGAACGACCTTTGTCTCCTGGGCCTCTTCCGTCAAGTCCGACAATTGCCCCAGAGCAAGCCGCACTTCGGCGGTGCGGGCGTAGAGTGCTGTTCCCAAATCCGCTGCGACTGCGGGGGATGTGGTGTGCTCCGTTTTGCGTAGGGTGTCGTCCAGTGCGCCGATGTGGGCGGTCAACCGGCGGTGTGCTTCTACCTGTATGGTCTCCCAGCGGGCGGTATAGTAAGTTAGGCGCTCGTGCGCTTGATAGATCAAGTTGCCCAATAGTATGAGGACGGCGAGATTGAGACTGATCAGCAAGGCAATGGTGTTTCGTCTTCGCACAAACATCCCTCCTTTCGGTTCTAGTTTGTGCAGATTGGGAGATTTTACTCGGTCTGCCAATGCTAACTTTTCTTAGCGGCGGCTTACTTTTTTGCATTTCTTCTCCGACTGTGTTACAGTAGGCGAAATCTTATATTTTTCCTAACAGGAGGCACCAGATGTCCAATACTCCATCCCGTGAACAACAGGCCATTCGCGTTTCGGCTTCCAACATTGCCCTCAATTTGATCCTTGCGATTTTAAAACTCATCGCCGGTATCATCGGGCACTCGGCGGCCATGGTGTCGGATGCCATCCATACCTTTTCCGACGCTGTGACCACCTTTCCGGTGATCATCGGCATCCGGCTTGCGGCGAAGCAGTCAGATGACAGTCATCAATACGGGCATGAACGTTTTGAATGCGTAGCGGCGATTTTGCTCTCTGTCATACTCGCCGTTACAGGCGCTGCCGTTGGCGTCAATGGGGTACAAGACATTTTGACCCACAGTCCCTACGACTTTGTCGTTCCCAGTCTGCTCCCCCTTGCTGCGGCAGTGCTCGGCATCCTCTTCAAAGAGGGGATGTACTGGCGCACACGGCGCTGGGCAAAGCGGCTCAACTCCAGCGCCCTCATGGCGGACGCTTGGCACAATCGCTCGGACTCTTTAAGCTCAGTCGGCAGTTTTATCGGGATTTTAGGTGCCCGGCTGGGACTCCCCGTCCTTGACCCCATTGCAAGTGTGGTGATCTGCATCTTCATCCTCAAGGCCGCCATCGACATCTTCCGCGACGCCGTGGGTAAGATGACAGACCGGGCCGCAGATGAGGAGACCACCACCCAAATCCGCACACTAGTTGAGAGCTATCCCGGTGTGGGGCGTTTAGACCTCCTTCAAACCCGCGTCTTCGGCGACCGGATTTATGCGGATATCGAGATCACCGTCGACCGCGCCATCTCCCTCCACGCCGCCCACGACATTGCCCAGGGCGTCCACAACGCGGTGGAGGAGACATTCCCCGCCGTCAAACACTGCATGGTACACATGAACCCCACCCCCTTGCCAGGGGAGGAAAACTCTGATACCATAGAGCCATAAATCGAACAGTGGAAAGGTGGATCATACAAATGCTCTATATCGTTTACGCCTATGACGGCACAGACAGCGAAGCCCCCGCCCGGCGACAGGCGGCCCGGCCCGCTCATTTGGAGAAGATGAGTGTGTTAAAAGAAACAAAGACCGTCAAAGCCGCCGGTGCCCTCCTCGATGAGGAAGAAAATGTGGTCGGCTCCATGATGATACTGGACTATCCCTCGCAAGAAGCCCTAGAGGCGGAATTCCTCGCCACAGAGCCCTACGTGACAGGTGGCGTATGGGAGACCATCCAAGTCCACGGCTATCGTCCCCCGCCGGAATTGTCGTTTTAAGTGCAGAAAGCCAGGACGTGGATAACTCCGCGTTGATTTCGTATTGTAGGGGCGACCGCCCCCGGTCGCCCGCGAACCCCTCCGGCCCTTTGCCTCCCCTGAAAGGGGAGGCAAAGGGCCGGAGGGGTTCGTGTATCGGTTATGACCGCAACCACGGGCGATCGAGGCGATCGCCCCTACAATGCACACAAAAGCAGAGACCGTTCACAGTTTGGAACGATCTCTGTTTTCTTATGTACCTGTCAGCGCGGATTTCTTACCACTTACCGGCGGCGAGTCCCCAGTCACCGCCTGCCCCTTGTATGCACAGCGTGTGCTTGATATAATACATCTAAGTCTTGGGGGAGGTGATGTGTGTGTGAAACTGCGCATTGAACTGTCTGACGACTGGTCAGAAGAGGAAGTGATCATCCGGTGCGGCCGCATGAGTGAAGAAGTGGCGCAGATTCAGGCATATATCCAGAGCCTAGCCGCTCCAAAGTTGCGATTCTACAAAGGGAATCAGGAGTTTTATTTGACCTTGGAGGAAATCCTATTTTTCGAGACAGAGGGCGAACAGGTCTACGCCCACACAGGGAACGACGCCTTTCGGGTACGGCACAGGCTGTATGAGCTTGAGACCATGCTCTCTAAGAGCTTTGTCCGTGCCGCCAAGGGGACGATTGTAAACACGGCGCGGATTTATGCCATCCACCGCAACTTGACGGCGTCCAGCCAGATTCAGTTTATCGGGACGCATAAGCACGTGTATGTATCACGGCACTACTACAAGGCCTTGAGAGAAAAAATGGAAGAGAGAGGAATGCGAAATGAAAAGAAGAGGTAAAAGAGATTGGCTGTGGGGTATCCTCCTGCTCTTAATGGCAGCCGGACTTGTGACAAATCAGTTGGGCTTGCCAAATCCCTTCCGTTTTTGGACGATGGTAGCGGCCCTGCTCGCTGTTGCGCTATTGATCAATTGTATCGTAAACAGAACCATCTCCACACTGCCCTTTGTGGTGGCGATGGTGTATATTGTCCTGCGTGACTTGGGCTTCGTGCCCTTCCTGCCGATTTGGGCAGTGCTTGTGACAGCCGGACTTGTCAGCGCCGGTATTGGAGTTCTGTTTCCGCAAAGGCTTCCCCGTGACGCAAAGTTTGTTGTCGGCTCCTTTTTCGGCGACGACGCAGATGATTGGGATGAGGAGGACTGGGACGGCGAAGGTCAAAGCGAACGCCGCGCCAAAGCTCGGGTTGCCATGGGCGGTATCGACAATAATCCGGCGATCAACGTGACCTTTGGTGCCATCAGTCGATATTTGCACGCGGATCAGTTAGAAACAGTTTCCCTATCCTGCAGCTTTGGCGGGATGGACATCTACTTCGATCAGGCGGAACTGAGCTCTCAGGGTGCGACGGTGTATGTGGACTGCAAGTTCGGCGGCATTGATCTGTATGTCCCCCGACATTGGCGGATTGACGAGCAGATCAGCTGTATGTTGGGCGGCGTAGATGTCAACAACACACGCTTGGCGACATTGGCGGATGACGCGCCTACGCTCACGATCACCGGGAATGTGCTCTGCGGCGGCGTGGATATTTGGTATATTTAGACTTGCAGAAAGAAAGAGAAATGAGGTGCCTCACAAATACGAGGTACCTCATTTTATGTTTTTATCTCTCCGGGTCTGTGTTGTGTAAAATCAAGCGACTATATGAAAAAACGATGCATTACCACTTATGTTTGTGGTATAATTTGCTCATGGTCAAACAGTGATCAGCATGGAACTTTGCACCGACAGGCATCGTCAATGATAAACAGAGAGAAAACGCGGACGAGTTTGAGGGGGATGGGGTATGCAAACAGAAAGAGAATGGCAGATTGAACGGGCCAGGCGCGCCCAAAAAATCAGGCAGGCCAGAATCGCCAGGCTCCGGCGGCGGAGACGGCGGGTATTCTTGTTGTTTCTCTTGTGCTGTACCGGTCTCGTCCTATTTCTGACACTCCGGGGGGAGTCCTCTGATCCGGACGAGCGGCCGGAAGTGGGAGTCGAAACGGGAGCGGGAACGGTAACAAGTTCCCAAGGAAACCCTTGGGCGCGCTTTGCGCCCTATAGTCTGCCGGGAACAGACCCCGGCACAAACCTGGGCTTTCAGTGGGACACAGATATTGTAGGTGATCTGGGCAACATTCACTTCGGTATGCCGGAAGACTATGCAAGTCTGGCCGGTATCACCACATTCCGAGGCAACAACTTCCGCAATCAAGCCGCTTGGGGCACGGCGAATATCGTCGAAGGGCGGCTGGTTGAGCGGTATATGATCGGCATCGGCCAAGCGCGGCGGACAGCACCGGGCGGATCGGGGCAAGACGTGTGGACAGGTGTGGGCTGGTCGGGGCAGCCTGTTATCGCGCAGTGGGACAGTGAAGTTCGACAGATGATGAACCTCTACCCTCACATGAGAGAGCGGGAGGGCTTAGTCGAGGTGATCCAGGCCGCCATGGACGGATATATCCATTTCTTCGACCTGGAGACCGGACAGCCCACCCGAGACCGCCTCTCCTTAAACGGCGAGGTGATGAAGGGCGGCGCGGTGCTTGACCCCCGGGGATATCCGCTTTTATACGTAGGCCAAGGCGATTCCATGCACGGCGGGCGGTTTGGATACTATATCTTCTCCCTCATCGACGGTTCGGAACTCTATTTCCTAGACGGCAATGACCCCTTTGCCCCCCGGGATTGGGGCGCATTTGACTCTAACCCCCTCATCGATGGGGCAAATGACCGTATGGTCTTATGCGGCGAAAACGGTGTGGTGTATCACATTTTACTAAATACCGCATTTGATCGGACGACAGGCTCTATCTCGATTGATCCCGTCGTCTCACGCTATCGCTTCATCACGACCCCTCACAGGGGGCTTTACGGAATCGAGAACTCCCCCGCCGCCTTTGGGTACTATCTCTTTTTCGCCGACAACAGCGGCCTCATACAGTGTGTGGATATGCGAACCCTACAGCCGGTCTGGGTCTTTGACGCGGGGGACGATACCGACGCCTCCTTAGTGCTCGATTGGGAGGAAGCACACCAGCGGCTGGTCATCTATACCGGGACATCGGTGGATTTACAGGGGCCGGGCGGCTATGCCACGGTCCGCAAGCTGGACGCGGCAAACGGCGCTGTACTGTGGGAACACGTCTTCCGCTGTCAGCACAATCCCAACATAAACGGCGGCGTGATGGGCACGCCCGTCCTTGGGACGGAGGACATTTCCGATCTGGTCATCTTCTCCATTGCCAAGCCCATCGGCGTGGGCGGCGACAACTTGCTCATTGCCTTTGACCGGGAGAGCGGTGCAGTGGTCTGGGAACGCGTCATGCGCTATTACGCCTGGAGTTCGCCCGTGGCTGTGTACACGCCGGATGGAAGAAGTTATATCGTCCTCGCCGATCAGCAAGGACACCTGCATCTCATCCGGGGTATAAGCGGCGAACTTGTCTACACACTCCAACTGTACGGAACAATAGAGGCGTCACCTGCGATATTCGGGAATATCATCGTCATCGGCACACGATGGCAGCGGATTTTTGGGATTGAGATATTGTAGAAATGTGTAGGATAACTCTTTTATTTCTTGCTCGACCTTTGTGGTGGGAGGCGTAGCGTTTTTATATTTTGAACAGGACACACTGTTGTCCTGTTTGTCGTGATACAATGGGTCACAATCAAACTGAAAGGATGGATGAAACATGAGTGAAAAAGCAATCGCAAGAGCAGAAGAAATCATCAGAAATAAGACGGCAGAGGTAAACATGGGAACAGGTGTTACCCTGTCCTTGTTAGACCACGAGGGATACCCCACCACGTCTACACTTTCTATTTCTAAAGCAGAGGGTATCCGTCAAATCACATTTGCGGGGGCCCTTGATTCAAACAAAGCAAAACGCGCGAAAGAGAACAGTCGCGCATCTGTGTGTATATTCGATGACGATTATGAGGGCGGCGCATACTACAACATCACCCTTGTAGGAGATATTGAAGTAGTAAGCGACATTGAAATGAAACAGGCAACATGGTATCAGGGACTGGAAGAATATTTCCCGAATGGGGGGGTAGACGACCCCAATTATTGCGTCTTAAAATTTACTACCAAACGCTACAACTTATGGGTTGACGTTGAAGAAGAGGAGACAAGAGGCAGCTTTTAGTTTGTTGCATAGTACAGCTCCATCCCCGCCCCATAGCGTGATGGGTAAGATTTTGAACAGCGAATAAAAAGAAACCCTCTTGAGAGAAGGCAATTCCAAACCTTATCTCAAGGGGGTTTCTTTTCTTAAAAAAGTTCCTCTTGCCAAACGCCGCAAGGACTTCTTTCCTTAATGACAATCCGCACAATTTGTAGAACAACCGACAATGGGCTCCGGGTCGATCCCCTGCTGTCTGTAGTAGTCCGCGATGGCGGAGCGGATGCCTTCCTCCGCCAGGACAGAGCAGTGAATCTTCTCACTGGGCAGTCCGTCCAAGGCGTCCGTGACAGCTTTGTTGGAGAGCTGCAAGGCTTCCTCAATTGTTTTGCCCTTCACCATCTCGGTAGAGATGGAAGAGGTGGCAATGGCGGCACCGCAGCCGAAGGTCTTAAAACTTACGTCTTGGATTACATCATCTTCAATTCTCATGTAAATCTTCATGATGTCGCCGCATTTGGGGTTGCCTACCTGACCCACGGCGTTTGCGCCTTCAATTTCCCCTACATTTCGGGGGTTTGCAAAGTGATCCATTACTTTTTCTGAATACATGGGGTTCTCTATCTCCTTTTCGGGGGTTTCTTGAACGCGGCGAAAGGCCGGTGGAATTTATAGGGCGATCATACGATCTAAGCTGGCGGTGGCCGCGATGCGCTCGGCGTCATCCAGCCGAATTTCATGGACACCTGTAGCCAAGGCGTTGTAGAGGTCTTGGATGCTCGTTTTCTTCATGTTGGGACAGACAAAACTGGCGGAGACGGAGAGGATTTTCTTCTCCGGCATCTCTCTCTGCAAAAGCTCCAATACGCCGATCTCCGTGCCGATGATGATTTCCTGCGCCGCCGTTTCACGGGCGTAGCTGATGATCTGGGATGTGCTGCCGATGAAATCAGCCAGAGCCAGCACGTCTTCCCGGCATTCCGGATGCACGGCGAAGACGGCGTCGGGATAGCGCTCTTTCGCTTTTTCCACCTGCTCCACCGTCACACGGTCGTGTATAGGGCAGAAGCCGGGGTGGAAATAAAAAGTCTTCTCCGGAACCTGCTCCGCCACATAGCGGCCCAGATTTCGATCCGGGACGAAGATGATCTCGTCCGCGTCTAACTTCTGTGCGATCCGCACGGCGGAAGAGGAGGTACAGCACACGTCTGACACGGCTTTCACTGCCGCTGAGGAGTTCACATAGCACATGACTTTGGCCTTTGGATGTTTTGCCCGGAGCGCCAATACGTCTTCCGGCTCCACCATGTCGGCCATAGGACAGCCGGCATCGGGGGCGGGGAGGAGGATCGTTTTGTCCGGGCTCAGAATCTTGGCACTCTCCGCCATGAAGTGTACGCCGCAGACCACAATGGTCTCCTGCTCGGCTTCTTTGGCGCGCCTCGCCATCTCGTAGGAATCGCCTACGATGTCGGCAACGTCTTGAATATCCAGGGTCTGGTAGTAGTGCGCCAGCACCAAGGCGCCGGTGGCGTCTTTGAGGCGCAGGATTTCTTTTTGCAGGTCGGTAAGTTCTTTATGCATGAGCGTGTTCCTCCCAAAGGGGCGACATCGCCCGCAGTTTTGCCACGATGGGCGGGATTTGTTCCAGCATATAATCCACATCGGCCTCGGTATTCTCTTCGCTGAAGCTAAAGCGCACCGATCCGTGGGCGAGTTCGTGGGGCAGACCGATGGCCAAAAGTACGTGAGACGGATCTAGGGAGCCGGAAGAACAGGCAGAGCCGGAAGATGCGCTGATCCCGGCCGCATCTAGCATGAGGAGCATAGCTTCTCCCTCAATGCATTCGAAGACCACGCTGGCGATCCCCGGCAGACGTTTGATCGGATGTCCGGTGAGACGGACGGCGGGGAGTTTGGTGATGCCCGCGATAAAACGATCCCGCAGTGCTGTGACTTTGGCCATACTTGCGTCTAAGTGTTTGACCGCCTCGTCCATGGCGGTCGCCATTCCGATGATGCCGGCTACGTTTTCCGTTCCGGCGCGGCGGCCTCTCTCCTGTCCGCCGCCGGTGATGAAGGTGGGGAGGCGGACGCCTTTCCGCACGTACAAAGCCCCGACCCCTTTCGGGCCGTGGAACTTGTGTCCGGACAGGCTGAGGAGGTCAATCGGCAGCTCGGAAAGGGTTATCGGCAAGTGGGCCACAGCTTGTACGGCGTCGGTGTGGAATAAAACACCCTGTTCTCGGGCAATCGCTCCGATTTCCGCAATCGGCTGAATGGTGCCGATCTCGTTGTTGGCGAACATGATGGAGATGAGAATGGTATCCGGGCGAATGGCGGCTTTCACCGCTTCCGCCGAGAGAAGACCATCTGCGTCTACCGGCAGATAAGTTACCTCAAAACCTTGCTTTTCCAAATCCGCCAAGGTATTTGCGATGGCGGGGTGTTCGATGTTGGAGCTGATGATGTGCTTGCCCTTGTCCCCTAAGCTTTCGCACACACCGCGGAGCGCCCAGTTGTCGGCCTCTGTTCCGCTTCCGGTGAATAAGATTTCTTCCGGTTTTGCTCCTAAGGCTTTCGCCATCTGATCACGGGCGCCGTCTAAGGCCCTTCTGGATGCGCGGCCTAGTTGGTATACGCTGGATGGATTGCCATAGCCCTCTTCCAGCCAGGGCAACATCGCAGCGAGCGCTGTTTTCGAGAGCTTAGTGGTAGCGGCATTGTCTGCGTAGACGAATCTTGACATGAATGTCCCTCCGAATCTATGGGATATGATCTTTTGTGTAAATATGCCGGGGCGCATACCGCTCCGATTCTAGTTACTATTTTGCAGTTTCAACTGTATACTATCGCATTTTGTTTGTCAATACGTGCTATTGATATTGTGTGTGTTTCATGCTATAATATTTGAGATATTTCCCCCGCAAATTTGAAGATTCCATCTCGGGAGGCATACGTACTATGCGAAAAAATAAAATCAGCCACAATGTCATTTTACGGCTTCCCCGGTATTTGCGGTACTTAGAGGATTTGCGGAGTAAGTCCGTTGTCCGCATCTCTTCCGGTGAGCTTGGGAAAATCATGGGCATCACTGCCTCTCAAATCCGGCAAGATTTTTCCTGTTTTGGAGAGTTCGGTCAGCAGGGATATGGATACAATGTGGAGATGCTCTTAAAAGAAGTCTCTGAAATCCTCGGCACAAATCGAGAACGGAAGGCCATCCTCATTGGAGCCGGTAACTTAGGGCGCGCGATTATGGGCAAGTTCCCCTTTGCGCAGTATGGATTCCGTTTGATCAACGCCTTCGATGTGGCCCCCCACGTGGTGGGGCAGGAACTCTTCGGTCTCACAGTGCATCACATCGACGAACTAGAGAAGACCATGGACATCGCCGTGCCCGACATCGCCGTCTTGGCCATGTTTTCAGACAGCACCGACGCAATCACAGACCGCTTGGTCAAAGGAGGCGTCCGGGCGATCTGGAACTTCACCAATGTGGACATCCACATCGCAAAGCCCGAGGAAAATCCCGGCGTGCTCATCGAAAACCTGCATTTTTCCGACAGTTTACTTACCTTGAGCTACTATATGACACATAATCCCTATGATCAGGTTGAAACTGAATTGACAAAATAATCACAATGCCATGCTTGCATCCGGAGCATGGCAACGCCTTTTCTAGCACATAACCATCAAGGAGGATCCAAATGTTCAAACAGCGAAAATTGATTACTCTACTGTTGGCCATTCTCTTACTGTTCACCGCCATCCCGGCTCTTGCCGTGACAGGCAGCTTTATCTTGGGCAATACGGCCAACAACAGCCTAAACGGCGGTGTCTTGCTGCAAGACGGTGACACCCTTTATCGCGCAGATGCCGGAGGCATCTGGGCGGGGGATACACGACTCACCACAGAACTCGGCCGCAATTTGAATCTAATCGGCGGCGGTCTGTATTACACCGTGGCAGGGACACCTACTCTGCTCCGCCGCCATGATCTAAGCCGCGGGACGGCAGAGACTGTTCGCACTTGGGATGCGCCCATCTCCCAACTCTACATCACAGGGGACGGGCAGGCCCTCTTGCTCTCTGACGGGGCTGTCTATCGGGTCAACTTGGGGAGTGGGAACGTCTCGCGGGATAACACGGCATTCCTTGTCTCCGGCTTTATCCCGACAGCTTACGGCACAGTCTATGCCACAGGTACTCTGGGCAATTACACCCTCTACGCAGGCGATCGTCTGATTGAAGCCGGTGTCACCCGCTTTTTCACAGAGGGAGATGACCTGATCATCCGCCGTGGCGTCTCTGACTTCCAGGTGTCGATGCGTTCTCTGTTTGCAGATGGGGCAATTCAAATCCGTCCTTACTCTCGTGAGGCGACGATTTCCCTTCATGCCCAGAACAGCCATGAGGCTTGCCCGGTCTGTGAGAATTTTGAAGAACTCACACGCATGAACGAAGGAGAGGCTGCTTCCATTGGGCTCTTGGCAAATATAGCCACTCAATCCCTGCCTCTGACCCAGTCGCAAGAGAACGTAGTTCTCCGCGCCCGGCAGATGCTGGAAATCCGCTGGACACCCCTGGAGGACATCACCGGTTGGCGGGGGAACAATGTGTTCCGTGCAGGGGAGACGTATGTGGGAATCCCTTACGCCCAGCCCATCAACAGGGGGCTGTAT
>Ga0123355_10013775_pt1 | contig 12599 bp, 7 predicted proteins | sample TergutEmb28metaG_3_FD_89872 | JGI IMG/M metagenome (GOLD analysis project Ga0123355, IMG submission 89872) | Embiratermes neotenicus P1 segment gut microbial communities from Petit-Saut dam, French Guiana - Emb289 P1 | ecosystem: Host-associated > Arthropoda: Insects > Digestive system > Gut ...
AAATGATTTTCTCACAGAGTCACAGAGTGCACAGAGCAAAACAGTCTTTTCTCTAAATTTATTGCCTTTTATCTCTGTGCTCTCTGTGTCTCTGTGTGAAAAAATGTTTTTATTAATATCATTGTGCAATATTACCTAAATTAGATTCACGTGGGCGGGCATTGACACTCATTCTGATAGTATGATAGTCTCGTAAAACAGCGAAGTTTACCCGTAATGGACGGTAATCTTTTTGCCTAGCGGCAAAAACCGTAAAATTAAATCTGCATTAAAGCCTGCAAGATTTAATTTTACTGATTAGGAGGCTCTAAATGAAAAAACGACCCATAGTACTTATAGCTGCAATGTTTATTTTATTACCCCTGCTATCCAGTTGCTCTGGCGGAGGCCCTGACGAAGAGAGTATAGAAATAATAACTGAGCGGTTTTTTGCCCAGCAGGTAGGCAATGTTTTGCAAAACCTAGATACCTATACGGGCAGAACCTTCCAGATTGAGGGCATGTTTTGGGGTTGGGGAGATGGTACCCCCGGCGCAGATACTTATTATTTTGTTATTCGTCACCTATCTGCCTGCTGCGAAGGCGGAGGAACCATAGGATTTGAGCTATATATGGGGGATTTTGAGCCCTTTGAGGACAATGCATGGGTCCATGTGACTGGGGTGCTGGAGATAAGACATGGCTGGCAGCCCAATAACCCGGTTTTGGTTGTGACAGCAATAGAAGAGCTGCCCTTCCGTGGGGCAGAGACTGTGTCTTCTTAAAAACAGGAAGGGCATTAGGGCATTGTATTTGCAGCATGGGATATAACAGCAAAAGCGATAGCATCTGTGTCTGTATGGGAAATGCTTAAATTAATCGTATAACCATGTTGCTCTCCGGCAAGCTTCTCTGCTGTATTTGCGGCTTCTTCATGCAAAACAACCTGGGGCCGCCCAAGGGCATCATGTATAACCTCAACCTGGTTAGGCCAAAACCCTGTAAACCCTGTACCAAGGGCTTTTGCCACTGCCTCCTTGGCAGCAAAAAGCCCTGCTGCTGATACATAGCTTTTTCCCAGTAAATAAGCCCGCTCCTTGGGGGTAAAGACCCGTGCTGCAAAGCCCTCGGTCATACTCTCGAAGCGGGCTGTTTTTACGATATCTACGCCTATGCCAATTATCATAGGTTCCAAACTTCCACACCCATTTCCCGAAGGGTCAGCGCCAGCTTGGCAATAGGAAGGCCCACTACAGTAAAGTAGTCTCCATCAATACGGTCAACCAGCAGCGCGCCCCTATCCTGGATACCATATGCTCCGGCCTTGTCAAAAGGCTCCCCTGTGGCGATGTAAGCTTTTATCTCTAGGTCTGATAGCTCCCGGAAATATACCTTGGCTTCATCCACAAAGGTTCTTACATCTTGGCCTCTCGTAACCGCTACACCGGTAAAAACCGTATGGCAGCGCCCTTGTAAGGTTTTTAGCATCTTAAAGGCTTCTTTCTCGTTTGCTGGCTTGCCAAATACCTCACCATTGATGTAAACCATGGTATCCGCAGCAATCACCAAAGGCCTTCCTTTGGTAGCTATACGCACAGCCCTGGCTTTTCGCATAGCTAGGTTCCATGTAACATAGTATGGGGAGCCTTTGATATCTTCATTGGCATCACTTACAACCACTTCAAATGGTATCCCCATCTGCTCTAGTAACTGCCGCCGTCGTGGCGACCCAGAGGCCAAAATGATTCTTTCCATGCCTACCACTCCTTGAATTTGATGTTTTGTACGCATTATACACTAAAAAACCGCCCTATGGGCGGTTTTTTATATTTTTTCATCAATTTGCTACAAAATATTCCGTTCTGCTAGCCAATGGAGATTTTTCCATAGGTTATCACATGGTTTTATTATTCCGACCTAATAGCAGCAAGGGCACTAAGCTTAGTAGCTCTCCGTGCTGGAAAATACCCTGCAATAAGCCCAACCCCAGCGGCAACACCAAGTGCAAGCAAAATCAGCCACGGCGTTATCAAAGAAACCATTGCATCCTCTGGAGTGGCAGGCATACCCCACCCTCCGCTCATATCTGGTGGGTTAAGCCCCTCCAGAAAACCGATTTCGAAGTTGTTCATTACATAGGAGCCGACTAGGCTAAGGCCAATGCCAAAAATCCCGCCAATTATTCCAATCATAACAGCTTCAACTAAGAACAGCCTGCGGATATCCTTTATTGCGGCACCAATTACCTTCATAACACCAATTTCCTTTGTGCGCTCTGTTACGGAGGTTATCATGGTGTTGGCTATGTTTATTGTGGCTACCAGTAGGCTTATTGCGGCAATTGCCGTAAGAAGTGTTCTTATATTTTGCTGCTGGCGGCGCTGGATATTAATCTGCTCTCCGGCGTAGCTTGCTTGAAAGCCCATTTCTTGAATGATTTCCGCAACCCTGTGGGTGTCGTCCATATTGGCTACCCGTACAAAGGCCTGCTCGAAGGTTGTACGCTCCCTCTCCCCTCTTATAGGGGAAAACCAGCCAAACCACTCCTGCTCTTGCTCACGCTGGGATTCCTCCCGTAGCCAGTTAAGCTCTTCCAGTACATCTATTGCCACATAGATACGGGTGTCATCCCAGTTGTTGCCTGTTCTTTCTAGTACCCCTACCACATTTAGGTCAAACCTTGTAAGGGGCCTGAAAACGTCTTCTATATCGTCCATTTCTTCATCAATTTCCCCACCCCATTGTCTTGGGTCCCAGAGGGGGGGTGCTATGCGGTGGTCGTAGGATATCTCTATCGGGTCGTTGATTACGTCTACAAAGGGTTCGAGATTGTCCAAATCCAAGCTCCACATGTCCCAAAGCCTCATGGTATCACTAAAGGGCTCATAGAAATTGAGCTCGGCCAGGCCGCCAAACACGGCTTCGATGTTCTCTAGGCCGTTACTTTCTCCTAGAAGGCGGCCGTATGCCAGTGTATGGCCCATCAACTCAAGGGCTTCTGGGCGTATGCCTATTACATCCCATGTGGTTTGGGCACCATAACGGCCACTGCGCATAAAAAACCCCCCTTGGACTATTGGGGAAGCCATAATAACCCCAGGGATTTGTAGAAAAGAGTCTATTGTAAAATCGTCAAGCTCTGGAACATGGTCTGCCATTTCCCACCCTCCACCGGGGATTTGCCTCCACCGGGCGGGGCTTACGCCTATAACTGTCATGTCCGCGTCCATGCCTTCCATCATTTCTGCAAAGGTGGCTTCTGTAGCCAGCCCCAAAGACATCATCAAGATAATGGACGCGGTACCAATAATAACCCCAAGGAGTGTAAGAAAAGTGCGCAACTTGCGCTTTATTAAGCTTCTGACACAGAGGCCAAAGACGTCAAAACCACTCATATAAAACCACCCCTAATCATCGAAGTCTAGTTGGGAGCGCTTGCGGTTTAACATTACTACTACGCCAATTATTATTGCAACTATGACCCCGGCTGCGGGGCCCCAGAAAATTGGGGTGCGTACAAATGCCCATAGCCTTGAGAATATGCCGCCCTCCTCTTCGCCGAAGGGGTCATAGCCAAATTCGCCGTTTGGCATCATCCCTGGGAACCGGTCGCCTCCCCCTTCAAACCACTCGTCATCCATGCCCATGCCTGGTCTGCCGCCTTCCATGCCCATATCAAAGTCGTCGCCAAAGTCGTCAAAGCCCATTACATCTATAGAAAAGGGGTGGGAGATATACACGATTTCTCCTGCTTCGTCTTCGGCATATATTATTATTTCACCTTCGTGGAAGCCTGGCTCTAGGGGGCGTATCCTGCCTCGGAAGGTGTTTGTGCGTTGTACATTAAGAGGGCCCATGTATCCGCCGGCTTCCCCTACGTCAAAGTTGCCTTCTACTCTTACCCGCAGGTTTCTAAGGTCTACCCGGCCTGTGTTTAGTACTCTAAATTCGAAATCTACAAAGCCGAACATGTCCATAAAGGGCATTACAAAAATCTCCGGTGGCTCGGTTTCAATCCTCGCCAACTGGGCTACTGGAATGCTTAGCATTTGTGTGGCTTCGTGGTCATTGTAGTCTTGGTCTTGATATACAAGGTTTACTTGAAGGGAGTACATACGGGGGGCAGCGTCAGGCAGGGTAAACATTGTAAGGGTTTGGGTGTAAGCCTCCCCAGGGGCCAAAGATGGAACAAATAAAGTATTGCTACCGCCTACAGGGGTAAATACCGCACTGCCCATTTGCCCGCCAGGCAATGCCGCCGCCTGGGCCTCAAGGACAATCATTACATTGTTAACAGAGCGGGTGGTGGAGGTATTTAAGAAGGTGACTTCCAGCTCAAAGTTTTGCCCGGCCCGTGGGATTTGTGGATATGGGGCAAATGCGGACACTATTACCCTTGGGGTTTGTGTGCGGCCTGGGTCTGGGTCGTCTTCGTCTTCTACTGGCTCTGGGTTATATACATTGAGGCCTACATATTGAACAAAGGGAATCGGCTCGCCGCTTGCGCCGGGGATTTCATATTCTACTCTTATCTGGACTGGGTGGTTGTGGGTACCGGCGGCTACTGTTGGCATAAAGCCAAACTCGAAGGCTCGTGTTTCCCCTATGCCTAGGCTTTGGACGCTTTGCCTATTGAGGGTAGTTGGCACCAGGTTTCCTTGCACCATTGGGGTTGCTGTTACAAGAATATTCTGGGCCACCGCGTCACCGGCATTGACTAGCTCAAATTGTATGCGCCCGGTTTGGCCTACGTTTAGGCGGCCGGTGGGCACCGTCATGCCCCGTAGCTCTATATTGGGGCTTGTGGTTGCGTAGTCCCCTACAACTGTTACATGGAATGGGGTGGATGGCCGGGTTGCCGCAACCCCATCGTACAAAACTCGGAAGTTTATTATATGAAAGCCGCTGCCTATCCCCCGCACTGTGCGGAAGGTGACGCTTATCTGGCGAGACTCCCCTGGCTCTAGCACCGGGAAGGAGGCTTGGTTTAGGTCGCTGGTAAGCACAATAAAATCTGTATCCAGGTCTGCCAAGGTGATTTGAACATTCTCTGCCGGGGCCGAGCCTTGGTTTACTATGGTTGCGGAAACGGTAAAGCTTTGGTCTGGGCCTAGGTTTTGGACAGAGTTTTGTAGGTTTTGCAGCCTAATGGTTGGGGTGCCTTCTTCCTCTACTTCGCCTCCTATGCGCACGCTTATGATATCAGAGGTTTCGTCTGGGACACCGTTATCATTGCTATAGCGGTGCAGCAATGTGATGGAACCTACTGTTCCCGGCTCTGCATTTTCGTCTACGGTTATGCGCATGGTCATGGTGCGCTGCCGCCCGTCTGCCAGCACATTAAAGCGGTTGGTGTTATTCAAAAATTCTACAAAAAAGGGCGCGCCGGTGTTTACCGAGGCGGTGCTTAAGATATTATTGGCGGTATGGTTGCCTATGTTGCGGACAACTACCTCAAAGTCCCGTGTTTCCCCCGGCTCTATTAAAATTACTTGTGGGGAAATCACATGGAGCCTTGGCTCTTGCACTGAGGGGCCTGACCCCTGTTGCATCTCTCTTATTTGCTCCTGTAGTCTTAGGTTTTCTAAGATTAACTCGTTGTTTTGGCGTATTAGGTCGTCTATTAAGTCGTCACCAAATACCGGCACTGTCATGGGCACCAGTAGGGCAATCACCAGTAAACTCACTATTAGCATTTTGCCAATTCTTCTGCTAATTCTCTTCATTTGTCTCACTCCTTATAATCACGTTCTCGTTGTTAACAATGCTCTCCACCGCACCGTCACGGATGCTGATAACACAGTCCGCATACTGGGAAATTTCTGTGTCGTGGGTAACAATTACTAGGGTCTGGTTGCGTTCTTTTGCTATGCCTGTAATTAGATCCATCATTTCAAAGGTGGTTCTGGTGTCTAGGTTGCCGGTAGGTTCGTCGGCAAAGATTACTTGGGGGTCATTAACAAAAGCCCTTGCGATACTCACCCTCTGCTGCTGCCCCCCAGAAAGCTCCGAGGGCTTGTGCCTGGAGCGGTTAGCAAGGCCTACGGCTTTAAGCATGGCCTTTGCTGCGCGTATGCGCTTTCTTTTAGGGACTTTGCGGAAAATCAGGGGCAAAGTAACATTTTCAAGGGCAGTAAGGGTTGCCAGCAGGTTATAGGACTGAAATACAAAGCCCACATACCGCTGGCGATATATGGCTAGTTGGGTCTCGTTAAGCTTTTCTAGGGGTTTTCCTCTAAATAAAATAGTCCCCGCTGTGGGCTTTTCTAGCCCTGCAAGCAGGTTAAGCAAAGTGGACTTGCCCGACCCGGAAGTTCCAAGCAGGCAATAGACTTTCCCTTTTTCAAAGGAAAGAGAAATATCCTCTAGGGCAACAATGCGCTCCTCACCCATACGGTAGACCTTGCGCACATTTTTTAAATCGAATAATGCTTCCAGGTAAATCCCCCCTATTCGCCCGATTTTGGGCGCTTTTGTCTTAAAATGACCGTAAAAAAGGTTTGGCAAAAGTGTCAAAACCTTGAATAGCGCTTTTACCAGAAGTATCAAAACCCAGGATAGCGCTTTTGTCAAAAGTATCAAAACCCAGGATAGCGCTTTTACCCAAAGTATCTAAACCGGGTTTTGCGTAGTTTGGGTCTTATTTTGCGATTTTTGCGTCTTATATATAAAACGCAAAGGGTCGGGTTTCGTTCCGGGTTTTTATTGGAATCGGCATACTGGAATCGGTATTATTGTTCCATGTTTTAAAAGGCCTATTCTTGTTGCTTGAACAGGCCTCTTTATATTAGCAGGGGTTTATTAGGAAGTTGTTAAGCTATTGCTAAGATTTTTCTAAATTGTTAGCGGGATGTGGCGGCTATGAATTGGGATTGTCTTTGTCTAGCATGTTTATTATCCGGTCTTCGCGGTTTTTTCTAGCAATGTGTGTGTTTTCTTTGGCTATGGCTGATTTGCTTTTGTTTGCTAGAGTTATTATGCCTAATGCGGATAGGCCTGTTGTTGCAACTGCGCCTACTATTGCTAGGCTTATTAGGGTTGGGCTTGTTTGTGGGTTTGGTCTTGCTGCTGGGTTGGGGGTTGGGGATGGGGTTGATGTTGGGGATGTGGTGGGGGTGGGAGTTGGCGATGGGGATGGACTTGGCGATGGCGTTGGGCTTGGGGACGGCGTGGGGGTTGGAGTGGGCGGTGGCGTTGGGCTTGGAGATGGGGATGTTGTTGGGGTTGGCGATGGTGCTGGTGTTGGCGATGGTGCCGGTGACGGCGTTGGGCTTGGGGTCGGGCTTGGTGTGGGTGAAGGGGTTGGCGAAGGGGTCGGACTCGGAGACGGTGTTGGGGTAGGGGTTGGTGATGGAGACGGGCTTGGGGAAGGCGTAGGGGTTGGCGTGGGGGTTGGTGTCGGGCTTGGTATTGGCGTTGGGCTTGGTGTTGGACTTGGGGACGGTGTGGGGGTTGGTGTTGGACTTGGTGATGGGGTTGGCTCTACAACCCACTCCCGCCGCTGCCATATCCAGGTGTCGGCCATAGTTGCGCCGTCGAAGCTTTCGACTAACTGCTCTGATGTTAAGGTGTGGCTTCCTTGTGGGTTGGTGGTGGTGCCGGTGCCTATGTTTTGCCAATAGCCTGTGTAAGTTGCATTTTGCGGAACAGAGGGAAGCCCTATAAAACATTGGCTGCTATCCCAAGAGGATTGATACATACAATCATCAAGTGTGCAAATTGTGGCAAACTCGAACTGTTCACCCAATGTAATTTGGCGTAGTGATGATGTCATATTAAATGCCCGGTACATACATGCAGTATTTCTTGTATCCCAACCAGAAAGGTTGAGATACGCAATGCTGTCAGACTCAGAGAACAGCCAACTCATATGCTGTACATTTGTAACATCCCAACCAGAGAGGTCAAGATACTCCAGACTATGCATTCCATGAAACATCCCCCATATGTAACTGGCATTGGACGTGTTCCAATTAGAAAGGTTCAAATGCGTAAGGCTACGCGCGCTGTTAAACATTCCATGCATATCTACAACATTACCAACATCCCAATTGGATATCTCTAAGCCCGTCAGGCTGCTTGTCTCCGCAAACATACTTCTCATACATTCAACATTGGAAGTATCCCATTCAGATATATCAAGGCTTTTAAGACTAGATGCAAAAACGAACATCCTATCCATACTCTGTACATTTGAAGTATCCCAGGTAGATATATTTAAGGTTTCAATGCTGTTTGCAAACATGAACATCCCGGACATATCCACTACATTGGAGGTATCCCAACCAGATAAATCAAGATGGGTTAAGCTTTCTGCAAGTGCAAACATATAATGCATAAATATCACATTGCTAGTGTCCCAACCTGACAAATCTAAACTCGTTAATGCGGTTGTGGCATAAAACATTCCATCCAAAATAAACGCATTGGTTAGATCCCAACCCGACAAATCAAGGCTTATAAGGCCAGTTGCATCACTAAACATCCAGCCCAAATTTACTACGTTGCCCGTATCCCAGCTAGATAAATCCAAGCTCGTCAGGCTTGGGGTATATGCAAACATAAAACTCATGTCTGTCACCATGCTGGTGTCAAAATAATCTAGCCCATCAATAGATGCCAGATACGGCAAGTCATCAAACAAACATATCATTGCAGAGCCGCCAATAATTGGGCCTGTGAACACTATGCTGCGTACATTCGCCCTGAAGTCCCTCCACGGGCTAAAAAAATACCCCCAATTGATATAACCGCTGTCTACTACTACTGTACCATCACCATATAGCTGCCACGCCGGGCCATAGTCTCCTATTGTGCCGGTTGATACAACTTCATCGGGGGGTGGTGTTGGGGTTGGAGCTGGGGTAGGTGTTGGCGTTGCCGTGGCCTCCCCATTGCGCTGCTGCCATACCCATGTGTCGGCCATGGTTGCGCCGTTGAAGTATTTTACTAATTGGTCTGAGGTTAGTACGTGATAGCCTTGGGGGTTTTCTGGGGTGCCTGGGCCTACGTTTTGCCAGTAGCCGGTGTGGGTTTCGTTTTGGGGGACGGGTGGCAGGTCGATGCATCTTTCGAAAGTGATAAATGAACGAGGAGAAGGGGAGAAAATGGCATCTATTTGGGCATCATACCGCCTAACCGGTGCAATGCGCCTTTCTGTCAAAACAAATGTAAAACTCTCTCCAAGCTTTAGTTGACGAAGGGCTTCTGTGTTAAAAAACATCCCCAACATATCGTCTACATTACTGGTGTCCCAGCCCGATATGTCTAAATATGTTAACTCCCGGGCAAGAGAAAACATTGAAATCATATTCGTTACATTGGATGTATCCCAATAAGATAAATCAAGAGATGAGACTCTCACACCCGTAAACATCATATCCATCCTTGTGACATTGCTGGTATCCCATCCAGATATATCAAGGCTTGTTAGGCTAAATGTATATGTAAACATATACCCCATATCCGTTACATTGCTGGTGTCCCAACCAGATAAATCAAGGCCATTTATACTATTTGCATGGAAGAACATGCCTCCCATATCAGTTACATTGCTAACATCCCAACCAGATAAATCAAATTCTCCTTCCAGCAGTGGTGTATGGGCGAACATACCGCTCATATCTACTACATTGCTTGTATTGAAATATTCCAAACCTTCTATAGTGGTCAAATGCAGTAAGCCTTCAAATAAATTGCTTGTGTAAGGCCCTGGAGTAATGGGGCCAGTAAAAATAATACTGTATATATATATTGGAGGGGCGTGCCATGCCCCTGTGTGCAATATACCCCTAGAGTAGACATGTCCGCTTTCAATAACAACAGTACCATCACTATATAGCCGCCATGGCGCACCACCCTCACCCATGGTGCCAGTTGATATTACGCCATCAGGTGGTGGGGTGGGTGTTGGGGTAGGCGTTGCCGTGGCCTCCCCATTGCGCTGCTGCCATACCCATGTGTCGGCCATGGTTGCGCCGTTGAAGTATTTTACTAGTTGGTCGGAGGTTAGTACGTGATAGCCCTGGGGATTTTCTGGGGTGCCTGGGCCTACGTTTTGCCAGTAGCCGGTGTAGGTTTCGTTTTGGGGGACGGACGGGAGGTCGATACCCCTATCGAAAAGTGGCGGAATGATAAAATCCTCATCTAATCGAGTTATGCGGTGAGGAATATCTCTATGGCAATACTCTGTATTAAATACAAAATCTGCCCCTAATGTAATCTGGCTAAGGGCTTCCGCAAACAAAAATCCCCCATTCATACATATAGCATTGCGGGTATCCCAACCAGATAAATCCAAGCTTGTTAGCTCGCTTGCATACCAAAACATTGCAAACATCCTAGTTACATTGCTGGTATCCCAACTGGACAAATCAAGCTCTGTCACGCCCGTGTTTAAAAACATCGACCCCATATCTGTCACACTACTGGTATCCCATGAAGATAAATCTAGGCTTGCTAGGTTCGGCGTGTCCATAAACATTGATGACATCCAAGAGACATTGCTAATATCCCAATTAGAGATATCAAGGTTTTCAAGCCTCCTTGCATCCCTAAACATCTGACCTATTGATTCAACATTGCTGGTATTCCAGCTAGATATGTCTATATCTGTCAGTCTCCTTGCCCGGTAAAACATCCCGGTCATATCAACAACATTTTCAGTATTCCAGCCAGATATGTCTATATTTTCTAAGCTTTCTGCGCCACCAAACATAAAGTTCATAGTCGTTACGCTGCTAGTGTCCCAGCAGGATATATCCAGTTCTGCCAGGCGCGGTACGCCGCTAAATAAGCCCATCATATTAGTAACATTGCTGGTATCGAAATATGGTAATCCATCAATACTAGTGAGGTAATGCAAGTGCGCAAATAAATGTGATAAAGACTCCTCTACAGTTATAGGGCCAGAAAATATAATACGGTAAATATAGTCGCGGTACTCGTGCCATGGACTTAAAATATGAAAATTCCAATGGATGTGACCGCTTTCTACTACCACTGTACCACAGTCATATAGTACCCATGACGGGCCACCCTCACCCACTGTTCCGGTTGCTACCACATCACCATCTATTACGCTTGCTCCGCTAATGCGTAATAAATTATCGTTATAAGCGTTCTCTGTGCCTTGTGACTCATTGCTTGAGTATGCTGCCACAGCTACCGTTACTGAAACAAACAAGGCAGCAAAAAGCATTGCAATACGAAAATTGCGGGTTTTGGTTATCTGACTTGATTTGCGCGTGATGTTCATTCATCTCGCCCCCTTTATATGTACGTTACTGATATTGACCCGCCAAGCCTGATTCCTTCTTTGTCCTAACACTTCTGAAGAAAAAATCAGGCTCGGCAGACCTAAACCTGCTCGCTTATACTAATGTCTGCAAGCTACGCATATTGTAACAGCATCATGACATCTGTCATAAATTGGCATACTGTCATCGCCTACCAGTTGGATGCCTAACACCAGCGGCAGCATGATCAAGCCACAAACGAGAAAGGTATCCGTGCATTATATTTCTACACGGGTCACACCATCTATTGAATGATGCGTCATCTATTGTCGCATTCATCACACAAACATTCCTGCAATGATCCGTTATGCTAAACATATGGGAAATCTCATGAACAATAGCATATCTAAGCCTTGCAGGATTCACCAGTGCTCCACCAAGATAATGTGTTCTTACTACCGTCTCGCCTAATCGCCTACTAGGCCCATCTGCTCCACCAGCCGACCGCCCCATACCATAAACATTACCCGTTAGTCCAAAGTTGACATACCTAAACCGTACTGTATTCCAGTTGCTTGGCACTTGATCAAGCACTGCGCTAGGATTAGCGACACCATTTAACACAACGGAATTGAGCTCATTGGCAAAGCGGGGGCTTCCTTGAACCTGTTGGAAATCAACCCCAAAGTATCTCCAAAATAGCGGCGCTATTTCGTTAATACTGTTATTTGCACGAGTACGCGCGGCATTATCAGTTGTGTTTACTAGGATTTCATAGTTAATCAATAGCGGCCTAATCCATCGCGCCCAGTACCTGGTACTTGCATTAGGCGCAGCCATTCCAACGTCAATCCTCGATCCAGTAAATGTACGACTTTCAACCGCAGATTGTGTTGTAAACCATCCAGCAAAGACAAAGCCTGCTCTGGTTGGTGTTGTAGGCATTGTTGTTAATGTAGAGCCTTGTGTCACTTGTATTGTTTGCTCGGCTAGGTTTCCGCCATTGGAGTTGAAGGTTAGCGTTATCATGTTTGCCGTCCATCTGGCGTAGTATCTTGTATTTGTTGCCGGGACAGCCGTAGAGGTTGTGATTTGTGTCCCACCGGTTGCATTTGGGGTATTAAACCAACCCACAAATGTATGCCCTGCCCAGGTTGGCTGCTGTGGAGGCATTGTCACATTCGTTCCAAACACCCTGTTAACTGTTTGCGTAGGTGGTGTTCCTCCATTCGCATTGAATGTTAGTGTTATTGTGTTTGCCGCCCACCTGGCGTAATATCTTGTATTTGTTGCTGGGACAGCCGTAGAGGTTGTGATTTGTGTCCCACCGGTTGCATTTGGGGTATTAAACCAGCCCACAAATGTACGCCCTGCCCAAGTTGG
>Ga0123355_10013776_pt1 | contig 12599 bp, 10 predicted proteins | sample TergutEmb28metaG_3_FD_89872 | JGI IMG/M metagenome (GOLD analysis project Ga0123355, IMG submission 89872) | Embiratermes neotenicus P1 segment gut microbial communities from Petit-Saut dam, French Guiana - Emb289 P1 | ecosystem: Host-associated > Arthropoda: Insects > Digestive system > Gut ...
CTCAAGGCGGAGGTGCCACCCGGCTCACGCTTCAAAGGGTACGAAGAATTCGTCGCGCAGGAGCTGGAGCTGCGGGTCCGAGCCATACGAGCCGGACACACCGATCACGTGATCAACGAGGCGGCGGCGTTACACCTTCCCCTTCTGTTTGGTCGCCGCCTGCATCTTGGGCGGGGTTGACGATTCATGGCTACTACTATTCGTAGTCAAGCCCGGCCAATAGGGAAGAGTCGTTCCGAAGAAATGCGAGATCGCAGAGCCAAAGCACATCGTATTTCGGGCTACGATTAAGGCACGGTATATCGATCACGTGGTAGCCTGCGTGGGACATGGTAGTTATAACATTTTCGAGCGTGTTCTTCCACGCTCCATCCAGGACAGCCTCGGGATGACTCAGCGTGCTACTCTCGCCTCGCCGCGAGGGCGAGAAGGACTTCTCCCCATATATACACGCTTCAATTTGAAAAACTTCGGTTCTGCCGAGGAGTTCGGATGCTCCTGAGATCACCTTCAGATCGAACCCCTCAGTGTCAATCTTCACCATCTCAGGAAATGGGGCATTACTGGTTCGCACGATTTCGTTGAGAGTGACTACGGGCACTTCGATTCGGCGCATACCGCGTGCTTCGGCCCATTCTAGGGTAACAGAGAAGGTGCTGCTGGTATCGTCACGATGAGCAATTGTCAACGACGAAGTGCCGGGTTTGTCGCTGGCTCCAGCTCCAATCCATTGGATTTTACCATCTTCTCGTGCGAGAAGGTCCTGCATGTTGGCTTTAAGATAATCCTGCGGCTCAATTAGCGTATAATACGAATCTGGAAAATAAGTGAGAGCAGCGCGTGTCCAATTTCCATGGTTTGCTCCAACATCCACTATATGTTTGGGTGAAAAGCCGCGGCTCTTTAGAACGGAAAGAAACGAACCCGATCCGTCGAAATATTGAACCATCTCTAAGGCCCCTTCTATAAACGTTGTGTTTGCTATCCGCTCCACTCCGCAATTCGGGAACGGCAGGATGTCACTCGTTCTGCATTGCGGCGACACCCGTCGCACTACGCACAGCCACGTCACAGACTCTCTGCCTGCCGCACTCAAGCGGATCAGCTCGCCCTTACATATAGCTGTAGGGAGGACCTTAGGCAGCACCCATTGTCAATAGCCGACGACTTGAAGCGCTACTTCAGGTGTTTAGAAATCGGCGTAGTGGTCCCATCTTCGTTCATCTCGACCGATTTTTCGAAACACCGCCGCATTCCCTACATCAGTCGGCATGTAACTATAGTCGCCTCGGTTTTTCGTGATGAAGCTAACGACCTTCTGAATTGACGGCATCCAAATGTCGTCAAAAATCATTATTCCGTTAACAGAACAAACAGCGTCAGCCAAGAAAAAATCCACCAGCACGTTATCGAACCGGTGTTGACCGTCGATGAAGATCAACTGAAACGATATACCTTCCGCGGCAAAGCGGGGCAAGGCCGCGGCTGACTCGTGCTCGACCAGAGTTGAAATGGTCTTGCATCCTCAAAAGTTGGGAGCGCGTTACACCGATACCGTGATAGTCGACCTGCAACGGATCAATTGCAAAATGATGGCCGCCCCCTAGTTGTCGAATCGCAGTCATGAAATAGATAGTTGAGAAGCCATATGCTAGGCCGATCTCAAGTGACCGCTGCGGGCGTGCTGTCTGATACAAGTGCACGAGTAAGGCGCCCTCTTCAGGCGAAATTCTGGTGACTGAATCTATTTCGTGCAATTGGCCATCAATGCCGATCTGGGCTCATTGCGATACATGCTGCCCAGAAGCTGATAAGCGTCAGCGCCAGTCATCTTGTGTTACCCCACGTGTGTAGCTCACCAAACTATACCCGATGTCCTTGTGTGTGAACGCGACGGGACGGCGGTAGGACCGCGCTCGCCCAATCGGGCGACGATTTTTTCAGAACGCGCATCCGGTTCTTGAATTTTAGTTTTGGAAAAACCCGCATGTGGTTCGGTTCGTATGCTCACGCCCCTCCCGGCGGATCTCGGCGGGATGGTCGATGGTCGGAGGGTGCGACCATCTTCCCCCACCGACGACCGTATCCCCTCCCGGCGCGGTAGCGATCCGGGAGTCGGCCTACCGCGTTACGCGGACGCGCTAGCGGGGTAAATGCCCGTAACGGAGCGCGGGCCAACACACGCCTTAAGCTCGACGAAGAGTCACTATCCCGGTCATTAGAATCCTGATCTGCCGCCATGGCAGTCACTAAGGCTCAGATAAGCACCTGATTTAGCTGGATAACTCTACAGGCCGCTGCCTGAAGCATAATCACACCGCTGTCGTGGGAGACACAGTAGTGTCCGCGATCATCCTGCGTTTCAACGATCTTCCACTGGAACCTTCTCTGACTCCATCGCCATAACGGTGGCTTTAGCGCTGGCAGATGGTTACTGTTATAGGCTACAATAGCGTACTCGATGCGCCCGAGCGGAACGAAACGGTTCTTGACTGCGCTATTGCCGCTCAAGACAAGGGGTCGGGACCGGCGCGCGCGAATCCGTGTTACGCCACCCCTCGAAAAAATTGCGTCCCCGCATATACCCCGGAGTTGAGACTTCGCCTTGGAGGCGTTGCGGAGGCTCTTTTCGCGGTGTCACCAGGCAAGGGTCCGAACATAATTTTCAATCATGCAGAAATCGGGCATCTTTTGAAGTTCGTCGTATGTGATGGTCGGGCGGGCAAGTCCAAGATCGGTAATGTTCTTGATAGCAAGATCGTAGATATCGGGGCGCAGAGGCCGCAGTGCCTCGTAACCGCAGAGTGCTTCCCGTATGAAGGCGTCCTGTGTGAGGATCTGAGGTGACGGGCCGGAAGTAACACCGAAATAGTTCGTCGAATACGGAAACAGGAGGCCATGTTTAGTCAGGAAATTTTGCAGGTCTAGCGCAAGATCTGGCAAACTAGACGGCTTGTTTCTTCCGAGAGAACCAAATTGGTATGGGCGCGTGTGCGTCATGGGAGCCGAGTCAAAGATCACTGCAAAGCTGCGTCGTTCCTTGAGCAGTTTTTGCCAGAGCGACTCCTGTCCGTAGCCCGAATAATTGTCATTGAACGCCGGTAAGGCCGCGCGTAGGAAGTCGCGCGACATAATCGGCATCATTATTTCTACGAAATCAGTGCCTCGAAACACAAACCTGCTGTTCGTCATGTTGATCTGCCAATATATGACGCTTTCATGGCTCAGCGACGGCGACGACAATGCGAATGGGAAACGGGCCAGAAGTTTCAGAACGGCCCTGAGTGATGCCAGAGGAAGCGTCAAATCGTCTTCGAACAGCCAGAAATAATCGTACTCTTCGATGACCGATGGGTGTGTGTCGAAAAAGTCCTTCACTCCGGAAAATTTTCCTCCTGAAAATTGATGGAAGAAGCGCGCCACTCCATCCGCCGAGTAGTCCGAATCGTCATAGGTACTTATCGCCACGTCAACAAGGCCATGCAGCGTCCAAATCCAGGATCGGTGGATGGAATCTCGACCCGCGCGAAGGACAATGAGGATGCGGGGCGCTGAACCCATTTCGATCTCCCTGCCGGAGGTGCCGTTTTTTGAGGTTGCTTTTTACGAAGTGGCTCAGAGTCTGGCATCCTGCTACCTGGCTGCCACCTAATTGGGCCAGACCACAGATTATTTATTGTCGCGCCTCAGAGTCGCCGCCGCCCTTTCGGCTGTGGCGTCCCGTGCAATACCGTCTGCTGCAACCCGCCGAGCAATCTCACGCTTTTGCCGTCTGCGTTCGCTTCGTTCGAGCGGCGAAAGCCGCGGCTTGTCGCCGCGCGCCGGTTGCCACCGGGGACGCTTCGCCCGCCACCGCATATGCTGCATTTCCACCTCTTGTTCGGCGACCTTCAGGTTGTGAGCCATCTCTGTTAACGCCCCGTTCACCGCCGATATCAATTCGCGCAGCCGCCACGCCTTCTCGGCCGATTTCAGACGTTGCCCGCTCAGCCAATGTCGAACCAGGGCCTCGCTGCACCCGAGCATCCGGGACGCGGCTCTTGGGTCGCCAAGCACTTGGATCGCCAGGTGCGGCAAACGTCATATTCGCAGGATCGCACAGATACGCGCGTGCGAGGAACCACCCATCTGTCTCCATCGAGCGCATTACCGATGCCATATCCGGCATCGCCTGCCCGCGTCTGACTGCCGCTGCCGGACACTGCCCGCGTGGTTTGAATCAGCGATCTCATTGAGGAACTCGCGATATCCCCAGGGCCCGCCGACAGCCTCCGTGAAGCACGTCGAAAGCCTGCAATGGATTGGCGAGCACTTCGACCCAGCCAATGCCAATGGTGAGGTACTCGCTCAGGCCGTGCACGGCCTCGCAAGGAAGTGAACCCGCAGACCGACACCTCCATCTTAGACAAAGGGGCAGGGGTGCGCAGCGGCGTCCCGCTAGGCGTTGCTCTAGTGCATTGAGCAGGAATTAGATCCTGCCAGCCAAACGTTGCTACCGTGGCCGCCAGTCAAACATTGCTACAGCAATGTGTCCTGCGGCGGTCGCGCCCACCTGCCGCGACCTTTCTCAAAAAAGCGACGAATACTCGGGTAAGTTGTATGTTGATTGCCAGCACACGCACTGTTTGTCTCCCAGGCCTCGTATTCCAAGAAATGCGCATTCCCTGATGGTCCGCGCAATTAAAATGGCGACTCGCCCAATTTACGTTTGTTCTCGATCACGTTTTGGCTGGGCAAGCAAAAATTGATTCGTGATGCGATGCTGGATGCTTCACAAGCTGCAACTAAGTTTGTGCCAGATGTAAATATCATCAAATATCATAATGGCGTTTGCGGAGTGGGGAATGCCCATATCTAAGGACACCAAACTTGGCGCCAGTGTAACGATCCACGACGAACAGCTCGTGAATCTCTACGGCTGTACCATCGACAATGGCACGCGCATCGGGCCATTCGTTGAGATACAGAAAAATTCGGTGATCGGGCGAAACTGCAAGATCTCCTCGCACTCCTTTATCTGTGAAGGTGTGACGATTGAGGATGAGGTTATGGTCGGCCACGGCGTCATGTTCACCAATGATCTCTATCCGCGGGCAACAATTGAGGACGGCAGCGCAATGACGGAGGCCGACTGGGTCGTCGTTCCAACGCTCGTTTGTCGACGCGCGTCGATTGGTTCGAATGCGACCATCCTCGCGGGCATCACGATCGGCGAGAGCGCGCTTATCGGGGCGGGGGCTGTCGTCACGAAGGATGTTCCGCCGTACGCCATCGCGGCCGGGGTGCCTGCGCGCGTTCTCGGCGATGTGCGCAAAACTCAGTCCAGTAGCTCCGACGTGCGGGCCTCGTTGACCATGCAAGAATAACGGCACCCCGCCAATGCTTAAAGCAGGTGTTGTTGGCTATGGTTACTGGGGCCCAAACCTCGCGCGCTGTCTTTCTGAGACGGACGACGTCCAGTTGATAGCCATTGCGGACCAATCCGCGGCAGCCTTGGAGCGCGCCGCCCGGCGTTATCCCGGCGCCCATTTGACGAAGAATTGGATCGAACTCGTTCGCAACGGGGCGATCGACGCCGTCGCGATCGCAACGCCCGTGCAGTCCCATTTCGAAATCGCCGAGGCAGCGTTGCTCGCAGACAAGCATGTCTTGGTAGAGAAACCGATCACACGCACAGCGGAACAGGCTGAGCGCCTAATTGATTTGGCGGCAGCTAAATCCAGGATCATCCTGGTTGACCACACGCTCTGCTATACGCCTGCAGTCAAAGCGCTCTGCGATCTGGTGAACTCTGGAACGCTCGGAGATCTGTATTACTACATTTCAACCCGCATGAATCTCGGGGCATTCCGCTCGGATGTCGATGTCATCTGGGATTTAGCTGTGCACGACATCGCCATCCTCGAGTATTGCCTGAAAACGCAGCCGATCGCTGTGTCGGCGAGTGGCGTCTGCCACATTAAGGGCACGCCGGCCAACCTGGCGCACGTATCATTATTCTATGAGAACGGCCTGCTCGGAGACGTCAGCGTGAACTGGCTATCGCCCGTGAAGATCCGGCAGTCTATACTTAGCGGAAATCGTCGCATGGTTGTTTTTGACGATCTCGAGACCAGTGAGAAGATAAAAATCTATGACAGCGGTGTCTCGCTCGAGGCGAGTGATGCGGAGAGCCGACGAAGCATGCTTGTGTCGTATCGGATCGGCGATATGACAGCGCCGCGCCTGGCGACGACAGAAGCGTTGCTCGTTGAAACCCGACACTTCGCGGATTGCATCCTCAAGGGCGCAAAGCCGATTACGGACGGCGAGACGGGGCTTCGGGTCCTCGAGATCCTGGAGGCGGCAAGCCGCTCTATGGAGCAACGCGGAGCACCTGTCGAGTTGCGTCAGTCCCGGGGGTTGGTTGATGGGGGATACGGTTCCGTTCCTTGACCTTACGGCTCAGGCCGTCACGCTGCGCGGTGAATTGCAACGCGCAGTCGAGACGGTGTTGGCATCGGGGCGCTACGTAATGGGCGAACCGGTCGAGCAGTTCGAGCGGCATTTCGCCAAGTTTTGTGGTGTGTCACACGCGATAGCCGTGAACAGCGGGACCTCGGCATTGCATTTAGCACTGCTGGCGAGGGGGATTGGTCCCGGGGACGAAGTGGTCACGACGCCGATGACCTTCGTTGCGACGGTCGCGGCCATTCTCTATGTCGGCGCCAAGCCACGCCTCGCTGATATCGATCCAGTTACCGGAAACATCGACCCGGTCGCAGTTGCGGAGGCGATTACTCCGCGCACAAGGGCGATTGTTCCCGTCCACTTGCACGGGCGCGCGGCGGATATGGGCGCGATTCGCGAGGTGACGCGCAGTAGTGAAATCACTATCATCGAGGACGCGGCGCAGGCGCACGGAGCGGTCCAGGGCGGAAAGCGGGCCGGCGCTTTGGCCGACATCGGCTGCTTCAGTTTCTACCCTGGCAAAAATTTGGGTGCGCTTGGCGAGGGGGGAGCTCTGACGACGGACGACCCGGAGATCGCCCGCCGCGCCCGCCTCCTGCGCGACTGGGGGCAGGAGCAGAAATACCTTTGCATCATGCAGGGTTTCAACTACCGGATGGACGCGATTCAAGGTGCGGTACTTGGGGTCAAGCTCCGGCACCTCGACGCATGGACGGCTGCGCGGCAGGCCTGCGCCGCGTACTATGATAACCTGCTCGCCTCACTCGACGTGAGGACGCCTACGCCCTCCAGGGATGGCGGGCACGTGTATCACATCTATGCCATCAGGCTGCCGAATCGGGATGAGGTTTGCCGCAAGTTGAGCGAGGCCGGCATCCAGGCGGGCATGCATTATCCAGTGCCGGTTCACTTACAGCCTGCCTATGTGGAGCTCGGATATGGACCTGGGGATTTTCCCAATGCCGAGGCATTCGCCGCCGAAACCCTGTCCCTGCCGATCTACCCGGATCTCACCGAGGCACAGGTCGAACGTGTCTGCATGACGCTGAAAGGGGCAGTCGAAGGAGCGGGAATTGCCAGCAGCTGAGCGCTGGCATGCCGCATCGTTCCGGCGGTTAGCGGGAGGCGGGTTACCGATGATCTTCATGCGCAGCTTGTCCATCAGCTGGTCGGTTATGTGATCGGCCTTAGTCAGGATCTGCAAAAGGCGACATCGCTCCGCATCGATGACAACACGGCGTAGGCACGCGTCCATCGACGGAGACTCACTCAGAGTAATCGACCGGGAACTCCGGAGGGATGGTGTTGTAGAAAACGAACACCAGCGGCGTGCCGGGCTCTGCGATCGCATCTGTTCGATAGCCCAAGACTTTGCCTGCCACGCTGCTGATATATTCTGCGACGACCTCTCCGAACGTGTTGCGCTGGACAGCAAGCCGCTGACCGACCGCGACGTTGTCGTTCAGTTTGACCAGGAGCTCGACGAACCCACCATGCGTGGCAAGGACGGTATACCCGCTATTGGCCACGAAGACGCTGGTATCGCGCCCGGTACGGCCGATCGGGTCGGCGATAATGCCATGGTGCTTGAGCACATTCATCGTGCCCTCGACGAATAGTGGGATCATCGCAGGGTCGAGGACCCGTGGGGCACCAATCTCGGGCGTGAATGCCAGGATTCCTGCGTCGATGAACGCATTCGCCAGGGAGTGTGGGATAAGCGCGGTTGTTGAAGATCTGATTGATCGGATAAAGCTCTGCCATAGCACGGACCTCGGGCAAGTCCATTCGTGCCAGATGGAAGGACGTGGCGTCTATCATCGGGCCGGTTCTGCAACCGGTCGCTTTACTGAATCAAACAGAGCACGAGGCCAGAGCCTGCATGCTCTGGCGCACCTCCGTGCATCCCGACTGTCGAGCAGATGCCGCGTCGCTTCCCGCAATCTTGCCAGGGCGCAGTCCTGCGGGCGTCGCCGCGATGCGATGCCTATGGCTCGAATGGCATGTATCAGGCAGACAATTGCGATGATCGCAGCAAGACGACCAGCGAGTATCAATACTCCCGCCCATCTGCTCCCTCCCTCAGATCAGTGGCTGATCACGCCGACAACAACAAGAGGCCCACAGCGACTAAGAGCAGTTTCCCCATTCGACCTTTGAGTTAGGTACGTGATGTCGCCAGCCCTGTCGGGCTGCCCGAGCGAACCGGCCGGATTTTCCCCGTTAAAGCTCCGTTAAACTGCCACCTCTACACGGAATTGTTGCGCGCGACGCGCTCCCGCGCGGTCTCGACCTCTTTGTCTTGGCCCGCCGCTCCTGCGTCGCGGATCGATGCATCCGCTCCTCACTGGCAAGCAGGCGCTGAGGCGGCCGTGCCGCTCGCACCGACCGCTGCGGGTGTCGATCATCGCCACATCGCGTGCAGCCTTTTCCCCGAGGGGGATAAAGTCCTTTGCCATGCAGCGATTCAGTCCTCAAAAGTGCCCGGGCGGTGTTGGTGAAGGCGGCGGCGGCCGTTTTTTTAATGTTCGGGCTACGTCTAAACACTCATCATGACCAAATGTTTGGCCATTCCTCGTGACATGTCTTAGCGAATCTCGCTATGGTTTTCTTATCGTTCCACATAAGATTGCGGTAGGCGTTGATTTCCTGTGCCGCGCCCGGCGTCCTTGATTGCGTCCCCTCTACTCTGATCCGGCCCTAGTCCACGAGCCAGGTGGTTCCGGTAGCAACACGCAAACCGTCGAGGGCATGCCATGATAAAGCGATGTCTTTTGCCGGCTCTAACCGTTGCCGTGCTGGCTAGCTCTGCCAAAGCGGAGGATCCTTCCGCAGCGACTGCATGGCAATGTACTTCGCAGACATCCGGGGTTGCTCAGTATGTCATCAACGGAACCGAGTTAAAGAAACGCGATGATGACTTGGAACGCTATGAGGCCTGCCGGCAAAAGCACCCCGCCCCCACCCCGGGACCGGACGGCAAAATTAGCCCTGAGGCATTCCTCACTGACCCGTGTGAACCCTTGGACCTCGGGAGCTATAAATTTCAAATCGTATTGAATAATCAATACGGACTCATCGCAGTGTCCCCCGAGACGGGGCAACAAGACGACGACAGCATCTTGGTTTCCGGGCGTATGATTATAATCAACAAGCTCACCGGAAATTACGTCGAGACGTCACTTTCCCCCCCTACGCTGACGCTCAGCCCAGAGGCGAAGAAACAAAGCAACGCCGGCATCTCGGTTGCCGGATTTGGAGGGACCTGTGACGTGATGCCACAAGGGAACCCGAACGCGGTCTCCGGTACACCGGACGGCTCCCACAACCCCGGTGCGGTGGTGGGGGAAGAGAAAAAGGCGACGAAGAACGACAACACGCAAAAGGCCAACGTCCGCGCGCACCACCATCGCCATAAGCGCTAGGCCTCGTGGACAAAGCTAATCCAGATTCGGATGCACTCGGCAACATGAATTCAAGAAAACTGCCCGCACTTGGAGCAGCAACTGAATTCCCCGCGACAGCTCCAGCAAATCGCGATCGGAGATGCATCAGACCACGAAACAAATCGCTGTAAAACAGTACGTGGTGGTGCGCCAGGTGAAAGCTGGCTCAATCCTTCCGGTGAGAGGCCGGCCCAGGAAGCAACGTCCGCCTGGTAGCGAGTGTAGCGGCGGAAGTGACGACCATGGCGAAGCGTACACAGCAATTGAAGTGGGGTGAGGGATCGTTCCGCCATCACCGACCGGCTGAAAGCCACTCTCGTACGCCTCGGCGTTCGCGGGTTCAATCCAACATTACGCAAAGCGCCTGACCGTCTCGGAACGCTGCGCCCGCCCGAGGGCGAACCCATTCCACCCATACATTGGCCGAACTGCGAAGGACCACTCAAGCGGATTGAAGACGCACGCGAAAAAAGAACTCCGGAAGGCACCAAATACCGACAAAGCACTTGCGAAGCGTCCGTAGCATCGGCGCGAAATTCCGTAGGCGTCGTAATGGTCCGAGTGAGTTGGGGCGTGCGTCGTCGGCGGTGTGGGAGAAGCCGGAAGCCTTATTGGCCGACCACCAGGGGTTCAGCGGCGCCTCGCTCGCGCGCCTCCGGCAACACGGCGAGTTCGGCCGATGCCTCGCTCAGGCCTTGCGCCTCGGCACGTTGCAGCCACTGACGCGCGCGATTGAGATCACGTTCGCCGGCCAGTTCATTGGCCAGATAGCGGCCATACATCAGTTGGGCATAGCAATGGCCGCGCTCGGCTGCGGCGCGAAACCAGCGCTGGGCTTCCGCAAGGTTCACTGGCACCTCATGTCCGCCGCCTTTCATTGCGCCCACGGCGAACATCGCGCCGACATGTCCGCGCCCGGCCGCCTTTTCGAACAGGCCAAGTGCGCCCGGGTGATCCTTGGGCCCGCCCCGGCCGTTGACCATCATCTCCGCCAGCATGACCTCGGCTTCTGGCAATCCAGCATCGGCTGCGCGTGCAATCCAGCGGCGACCTGATGCGAGATCGGGGTCCACGCCGCGGCCTTCGACTAGCATGCGGCCGTACCAGTATTGCGCAACAACGACGCCATCGGCGGCGCGTCGCAGCCATTCCGATGCTTTGCGGTCGTCGCGTTCAACGCCCACACCTTCCGCCAGGCAGATAGCATAGTTAAACGCGGCTACCAGATCGCCAGTCGTCATAGCCTGCTCAAACCATTCGCGCGCGAGGGCCCCGGCGTCGTCGCGGTTGCCGAAGCCGCGCAGCAGAAGGTTGGCGTAGTCGGCCCTGGCATATTTGTCGCCGGCACTGGCAGCGAGACCGAACCAACGGGCGGCTTCTTCCTGGTCGCGCGCCACCCCCGCCCCGGTGAGGTAGAGCATTCCCAGAGCGCGTGCGGCGCCGCGATGATTGGCCTCGGCGGCGATACGGAACCAGATGGCCGCTTGGGTGAAATTCGGCGGAAGGTTGCCGCCTTTTGCGTAGAGTTGCCCGAGAAGAGCGGCGGCCTCGGGCTCGCCTGCCATCGCGGCCTTCCGCAACCAGGTTTCACCTTCGGTCGGATTTGCCTGGACAACCTCTCCTTGCATCAGCATCGCGCCCCAGCGCGACTGGGCGTCACGATGGCCGTTTTCGGCCGCCTGGCGGTACATGTGAGCGGCAGCAGAGGGGTCAGCTCGGACTCCCAGCCCACGTTCCGTGATCAGGCCCATGAGATAAAGCGCGGTCGGCAAGCGCGCATCCGCCGCACGTCGCACATGATAGGCGATCAAGACTTGCTTCTCAGGCGTGCTCGCATCTCGGGTGTGTGCCAGTGCGAAGCCGAGATGGCCTTGCGGGCAGCCTGAGGCCGCAGACTTTTCGTACCAGAGTTTTGCTTCTTCTAAATTTCTCGCACTCTCCGGTCCTGCCGTCAGGATATAACCGAGAAGGGCCTGACCATCCGCGGACCCGCCTTGTGCCGCGCGGCGCGCCCATCTCTCGGCGGCTGTGTAGTCTGGTTGCCGTGGAGTTTGCGGAGCGAACAGGCCCCCCGCTGCCGTTCCGCCATCGGCGCCGGTCGATTCAGCCGCGAAACCGTGAAGATAGAGGAGTGCCAGCAGCGCCTGGGACTCCACATGACCCTGATTGCCGGCACGCTCAAGCCAACGAGCACCCTGGCTGCGACTGACCGGAACACCGGCTCCCTCGAGATAGCAGCGACCAACACGATATTCCGCCTCACTGAGGCCCGCGCGCGCCGCCCGCGCGAAGAGCGGAAACGCACGTTTTGCCTCACCTTGCATCGCCAGCCGTGCACCGCGCTTTAGCGCCGCCCCTGGCGGAAGGATACCGGGCCATTTGTCGGTGAGGGCCATTGTGCTCAGGCCTTGACGTTCACGGTCGCGGTTCTCGCATGCCCTCTTCCATTGGACTCAGTACTCTGGCGAACAGGTATTGGAGGAGTGACCGCTTCCCGACCTTAATATCTGCGGTGACCGGCATACCTGGTTCAATTTTGAAGCCGGGCGGCGTGTCGAATAGCTTCATTCTGTCCATCGAGATGCGCGCGCGGTAGTACGGATAGGTCGTGTTTGGCGGCAGAGGTCGCGCCCCCGTCTGATCATCCTCGCTGGTGAAGCTGTTGGCGCTGTCCACGCGCACGGTGCCGTAAGCCATGCCGTA
>Ga0123355_10013777_pt1 | contig 12599 bp, 8 predicted proteins | sample TergutEmb28metaG_3_FD_89872 | JGI IMG/M metagenome (GOLD analysis project Ga0123355, IMG submission 89872) | Embiratermes neotenicus P1 segment gut microbial communities from Petit-Saut dam, French Guiana - Emb289 P1 | ecosystem: Host-associated > Arthropoda: Insects > Digestive system > Gut ...
CACTCACTGCAGGAGCATCAATAGAGAACACAGGCATAACATAAGCATACAAATGCATGCCGCCACACCACCGGAAGAAAAATAGTAGCAACTTCATTACAGGAATTTTTATACTCCCTGAGGGTGGTCAAGTTATGACCGAAACATGTAGGAGTTTTAGCAAATTTTAAAATAAGTCTTATGTTTTAAATTATCATATGTAAATAAATATTTTAATAACATAAAACAGTGCAAGTAGTTGGCCCATGTCTACAATCATAAACTATTGCACGGAACAAAATTGAAAAAAATTCCTGTCTTTGTTTTAATTTATCTTCTTGCGGAAAAAAAAACTGGACAGGAACTCCCACTTGAAGAGCCAGTAGTGTCTCTACTGCACAAGAAAATCGCTGCTTTTTGTGCAGCTCGGATGGTCGTTGCGGCTTAACAAGAGGAGAAAGTTGATTTTCATTCTTTTCCATATTACTGTAACCAGCAAACATGTACCACATTTTTAAGGCCCTTATCAATATTCCTTTCTCACTTTTAGTTAATTCATAAAATTTTATACACATGATTCCTGGTTACTATAATGTTATTGCTGCCTAAAATTGTAGGGATTTGTCCAGTACGTACACGTATGTGTCTTTGGAGGGCTTTACAATCATTTTACTTGTGCTTATAATAGTTTTCCTCAGCCGTTCCTGTCGAATGTTTACACGGGTCACTGATATAGGCCCCGACCTCTGTCTTTAGATCAATATGCACGCCCCAATCATAATCATCTTTCAGTCTTATTGCACTAATGTAACATAACGCAGTTCTAAGCAGCCCTTCAGAGGTTTAAGAAATAGTCGTAATTAAAATTATGAGTCTGCTAAAGATTGGTCTCGCTCCCTAAGAGCGTTTTAGAAGAAAGTACTGAGGGCAATGTTTGGTCTTATAAGCTATGAACAGGTGGAACGCGGGGGCGCAGTTGCTTGAGGCACAGCGCTACAAGCCGGAAGGTCACGAATTTAATTCCCGATAAGTTCATTGGGATTTTTCATTGACTTAATCTCTGCTGCCTCACTATGGCCCTGGGGCCGACTCAGCCTCGTACGTAAATGAGTACTAAGGATATCTCCTGGAGGTAAAAGTAGCCGGTGTGTAGGGCAGACAACCTTGCCACCTTTCTGTACGGATTGTCTGGAAATTCTGAAAGCCTCAATCTCTTTGAGGCCTAGCGTTCTGTCTATGCCCGTGTAGGAACAGCTTTACCTTTATAAGTACCTTTTATAAGGAAGGAACCAGAAGGAGGGGAAAATACCGGAATTAAGTTCTTAATTGTCTACTCTTCAGCAAATGTTGCATTATCATATCACTGGGGATGGAGTGGACGAGATTTGCAGTACACGTGAAAGCAGTAATAAGTAGAAACGGACTTGTAGCCAGGAAGCCTGTAGGGCAGAAAAGACTTGGAAGACTTGGATATGTAAGTAATATTAAAGTGAATAGGGACAGACGTCATAGTCTTGATTTGTTTGGCTCTAAACAACTGTCACTGGCGGGCTGTATTGAAGAAGGCCAGGAACTTGACGATCTACAACCACAAGAACACAAAGGAAAAGCTTCTTAACACACGTGTGGCTATCTTACGAACCGACTACAATTACAAGAGTAATATTAAATTTGGCTAGTAGTTTCTCAGAATTCACTGTGGTCATCGGAATTGGTAAATAGGCCTATTCTGTTAATATTGGATCTGGTACTTCGTTTTCTGCCAAGACTTCTTCTTGAGGGTCCGGACCAGATGTTCTTCTTCATCAACATAGGCCTATTGGTTAGAGTGTAGCAGCTTCTATGTAGCGGTCATATGTTGTGGACTGGTTACTGACATCATTACGTCAAGGCAGTCTATGCAAACCGAAAAAAAAAGGTACTTGGTGTAGAGTACGAGTGATAGACTACACGCATCACTCACGTGTCGAAGAAGTTCCTTGGCAGTTAAGAGGAAGAAAACAGAAAGACGCACATCGAGTAAGAGATACTCTGAAAGTGACGAATTGCCAATAGCGGTACCTGCGTAATCTGTTGGCCCATCGCAGAGTGAGTTTAGGTTCGGATTCCGGTCAAGAGACAAACGTGATGTCGCACGTTCGCTGTGATACCTTCCAAAGTGCGTTTCAAGATCAGAGGACATTTATCGTGGTAATCGTAGGATACCAAGTCAATTTTCGCCAGGTCTAATCGAACCTACGTCACTAATTGCAGTATGCCGCAAAGGCAGACCCCATTTGCTTTGCATGGAACTGATTCTCTACTTCTGTCACACTGCCTGATTGGAGTCGGAGCGAGTAAAGCAGAGCGTCTCTCTTTCCAGTATTTTAGTAGGTCAGACTCGAGTTTAGCGACACGCCAGCCATCTACACAGTTCAGTAAAGCGTTGAAAGAGAACCCACAGATCGGCTAAGAAATACATACTTATATTTTGCTCGTGAAAATCACGTAGTATTAATATTAGATAGCGGGCCCGGTAGCTCAGTCGGTATAGCGACTGACTACGGGCTGGACGGTCCGGGATCGAATCCCGGTGGAGACGAGATTTTCCGCCCACCCAGACCGGCCCTGGGGCCTACGCAGCCTCCTGTAAAATGGGTACCGGGTCTTTCCTGGGGGTAAAGTACGGCCGGCGCGTGCTGCTGACCACTCACCTCCTTCTAGTGCCGCGGCAATGGAAGAGATACCTCTACCCACCCTCTGGGCCACACCGGGCCTGTAATGGGATCGCTTTATCTTTACCTTTATAAAATATTAGATACCAAAACATCCTTATCGGCGATCCTTGGTTCAAGACCAGATTACATATATGTTGGGCGGGAAGGGAGGTAAATTTACGTTTGGCCGAATTAATTATGAATTTATTAGAATTTTAGCAAAAAGTATGCTGGTCTGTGTGAGACATACGAACGCACTGGATCGAGGTTTAGTGCCACATTAAGGGGTGGGGACCGCGAGGTTGTTCTTACTTTTAAGGCATTATTTGTCGCGCAGAGCCTCCTCTTAGCTAAGAGTTAGTGACCATATTGCCACTCTGACACCTGTAAACAAAATCATGCTTTACACTTTGGACCATAACATAGAATTGAGGACATGTGTTTTATGAGTAGTAGGGCAAGTGGTCCGGAAGCCAGCCCAAGGTAGGTTCGGTAAACAATTGGTTCCGGGTCCTCGTGTGCGCCAGATTAGAAAGAGAACAAGGATCTCTCAATCAAGACTCGGTAGCGGTAAAATGTTCAATGCAATTCATAATTGACACCCAATGTGTAATAAATATTGATAATTAGTGTCAGTTGGTTTAATGAGTTGTCTGCAAATTAACCGTGCTAAATAAATTGGTCTGTCTCCCTTAATCGTGTCTCTGTAAGCCCGGCACGTGATATTCTGTGCTAGGAGGTTATGTTCAACGACAGGACTATCTAGGCATTTTAGAGTTATGGTGATTTGGATGGCCACGATACCAAAGATATTTTACTTCTCGTGGCAACAAAACTCCAGTGTAATAAGCAAAATCATATCTTTGTACCACAAGATATGTGCAAAAATTATGTTTGATTCTTTGATAAAGTTACATCTCTTCGCTTTGCAACCATACATTATAACAGAAGTCAGTTTCTTCCGTGCTGTGTTTTATTTATGTAGTTGTTATTAAAATTCAATATCGACCATCTCAGTACAAGGGGACCGCGGTGGCACAGTGGTTAAGGTGCTGCGCTAGAAATCGGGAGGTCGCTGGTTCGATTCCAGCTGGTGTCATTAGAATTTTTCATTGATATAAAATCCTTCCGATCGCATTATGGCCCTGGGTCCGACTCAGCCTCTAACAGAAATGAGTACCAGGAACATTTCCTGGGGGTAAAACCGGCCGGTGCGCAGGGCTGACAACCTTGCCACCATCCTGTGCCGTTGTCATGAAATCTTGGAACCTTAACTTCCTGGAACCCTCTGGGCCACTCCAGGCCTTTAACGGGACTGCTTTACCTTTACCTTTACCATCTCAGTACACCAAACTTACAAATACCACAAACTACTATATTTTAAGTTTATATTTCCGCGAGAAAAGTTACATTAAAATGAAGTTTTTGAAGTGCTCGCAACACCGTTGTGTAGATCTGGTCTATTTTAGCCCTGTTTGGCTTAGTGGCTACGTGATATACCGCCAAATATAACAGCACATTCCGCCCACGGATTATATTTCTGGGATTTTTAAGGGTCTCAGAACAAACAGCTACTATTTCCCTGTGCAGAATTAACTGATTAGTTTTTGTAACCGTTACGGCGTTTGTTTACTCCGCGGTACGATCTGGGTCTTTGTATAGAATTCAGTTTAATGTTGTCTTCAATGGGAGCACTGGTAACTTTCTCTCCTCATTGTGTTATATACTCTTCTAGAATTATAATTTGCTGGTAGTTAGGCTACTAATTGTGAGAACCAGTATGACAGCAGTAAGTCTGTGAGAAAAGTCGTTAGTATAAGCATAAACTACACACTGTCTACTCATCTAAACTAAGCCACTGACTAATTGTAAACCAATTTAATGCTGATACAGTACGAAAACCCTATATGTGCCTGCAGTATAAGGGGCATAGGGAATTATTTTTACTTTTTGAAGACCTTCTATGTGATTCTCTCTCGCGCGTTTTAATTAAATTACGAAACGCCATATTGGCTTTCAAATTTGACATCATCGCTCTACTGGCAATCGGTTATGAATGTGCGACCTTTAGCATCGCTATACCCGTAAAACTGTGTATTTATTTACGAGAAAACGTAGTAGCGTACGTAGTAGCTGTTGATATGTGCCACGAAGTAGGACTGATTAATCTAACGGTCGCAAACGGGAATTTACTGCTACAGAACAAAGTCAGTTACTTGTAATATGTAGTTGTTACGTATCTAACTTCTGACTGCGGTTGGTATAAGACGTCTCATTCTGCGCCGAATTGTGCATCGTCTCCAGAGAATGTCGGGAGATGCTGATGGAACGTATTGTCGTCTAGCGAGCTAGAACGCTGTGTGAGCTAAGATAATTCAGTGTCCATGCAGTTGACTCCACTAATTAGTATCACTTCCTCTGCCCCGCGGTGTAGCCCATGCGTGGTAGAACTAATCCCGGATTACTGCTGAGAACGATACAATGCACAGACGTAACTATGCTCTTAGGTGGTCTTGTTAGTCCACTTCGTCTGTGGTCATTGCAGAGCCTACAATTCATATAGGAACTTGGCTTGTGCCTAGATTGTTCTGAGCTTTAAGAACAATAATGTATGTAATAATATATGAGTGAAACGCATGATGGCTGACAAAATGAAATTGTTTATTTAATTAGCGGTTTATTTAACAAATCTGCCATTAGCTCTGGCTATATAAAGGGAGACGATAGGATTATAAGAAAATAATGAATCGATGAATTTTATATACATGGGTCCGTGCATCGTTAATCGAATTTAATAGCTGTCCAATAAGATGCGACTTATTCAGTTTATCACATTTCTGTAGGCAACTCTACATGTTTCGGGTGTTGACACCCATCATCAGGAGCTCGTACAACTGTAATTACAGCTTCTGGTGTTGATTAACTGCAAAGAATAAAATACACTGCCACTAGAACTGCCTACAGAAATGTAATAAACTGAATAAGTCGCATCTTGTTGTGCAGTTATTGAATTAAATTAAAAAAGGAATCGATCTTTGTCTAATTTGGGGTAATATCTAGGGGCGAGGCTAAGTGAGGGGGGGGGGAATGTAGCGGGCCTACCGGGCGACAGAATCCAAGGGGCTGCAAAATAGGCAGTAAAATGAATATTTTTAAATGAATTAAAAATGGAAAATTTTTATTTTATTTGAGCAAAAAATTTTAAATTATTTTTGCCTAATGAAAGTAAATTAAATTAATTATTGTAATTGTATAAAGATTTCGATAATCTCTGTTATTACTTGTTCCGGGCGGTAAAAGACCTAGCTACGCCACTAGCGCTATACGAGCATTAGCAAGCAAGAACTGAAGGAAACCGCGACAGGCCAGGAAAGGAGATCCCGAGATGGTTCCTACTAGGAATTATAGAGTAGATGAATATTAAACCGGCTTCAAAATATGTATATATGTATAAGTAGAACTGAAATAGTTTATCATTTTACTTAATCCTTACATTTAGTAATTCAATAAAGATTCTGACACGTTGGTAGAAACATCCGAAGCTTGAACACCTGTAATAAAATGAGACAGCCTTGGAGAAAATCCTGAGTCAGTTACATTCACCTTCATTTTCAAAATCTACTACTCTGCCGTCCGTTGTACTCTTAAACTACCATCTTCTTGAGTCTTCAGAATGGCCACTTTCCAGGCGGTTTACCACAAATTTCTGTACGCATATCTGTCTTCCATCTTACATGCTTAGCCCATAGTAGCCTCGTAGATTTCACTGTTGTAGCAATACTACGTGATCAGTAAGACCACGAATATTTCATTATATGATTTCCGGGAGTCCTCTTTCTCTCACTGACTTACTCACTCACTCACTCACTCAATCACTCACTCACTCAATCACTCACTCACTCAATCACTCACTCACTCAATCACTCACGTACTCACTGAGACCTTCCTAGATACAAGTACTGTCATTCCCACATTATTTTAAAATTTGTAATTAATTTTTTCTCATCGTAAGTGCTAACTGCTTGCTGCGAATGTAAATACGGAAATTCCTTCATAATTAGGCAGGTTTTCACTCTTTTTTATAGGCCTAGTAGGTCCTTCGGGTGAGTAGAGGTATAGCTCTACTCCTTCTAGGACCTCGGCACTCCAGATGCTGGTGGGGTGTCAGCCCCACGCCCCGACCGCCTCTACCCCCGGGAAAGAACCGGTAACCATGGTACAGGAGGCTGGGTGGGCCCCAGGGCCGGTCTGGACGGGCGAAAAATCTCGTCCCCACCGGGATTCGATCCCGAACCGTCCTGCTCGTGGTCAGTCGCTATACCGACCGAGCTACCTGGCCTATTCTTTTATAATTAGTCTTTCCCATATCATTTTCCTACACTATTATGTCATAGACATCACGGTCACTTCCTGTAACTTCCTGTGTCTTTTATGTTGAAGTTCCTATAGTTCAGCTATTCAGCATGCAACAATGGGAAGTGCACTTTCCTCTTTTCTACAATATCGTTAATCTTGTGTAACTGTAGATATGGATTCAGTAGCGCCATATATGGTGGATACAATAAAGCTGTCCCGGTTTTTTAAAATGATACATATTTATATCCCACCAGTTCGATGGCGCCAGTTGTGTGAAATTAAGAAAATTTTAACCAAATTTTAAACATTTCTGGATTCATGGGTCTTTACAAAACACATGGGATAAGTGGGAAATGGGCAGAGTAACAGCTCATACAAAAATGTGTGACTTTTGCGCTGATTGTGACAGTAAATAAGGGTGATATACATGTTTACATTCTTTAAAATTTAATAAGTATGAACAGTTTTCCACTTAAGTGTTGTACAGGTTTGACGTTCAGGTGACCGTGCATCGTGATAAACTCTTATAATAAAACGAACTAGTTTCACTTACTTACTTACACCATTGTGCAGAGTCCTTCTTGAGAACCTAACTGGTTTGCAGCTAGTCAAGAAATTCCTCGCATTTCACGGAACCCCAAGGTTCATTACCGCATTCACAAGCGTCCGCCACCTGTCTCTATCCTGGGCCAACCCAATCTAGTCCATATACCCACATCCCACTTCCTGGAGATCCGTCCTAATATCCACCCATCTATGCCTAGGTCTCCCCAATGGTTCCTTCCCTCCGGTTTCCCCACCAAGACCCTATACACCCCCTCTCCTCACCCATACGCGCCACATGCCCAACCCAATTCATTCTTCTCGATTTTATCACCCGCACAATATTGGATGAGGGGTACAAATCATTTAGCTCCTCGTTATGCAAACTCAAATTTATTTTTGGAATAAAATTCTACATCTTTCTGACAGTTACTCTGCCCATCATCAGGAGTTTTTAACTGTACACACAGCAATGGTATATGTCATACAGGTTTGCTGACATATACCATTGTTGTGTGTACAGTTAAAAACTCCTGATGATGGACAGAGTAACTGTCAGAAAGATGTAGAGTTTTATTCCAAAAATAAATTTGAGAAATTAGTGCATCTAGTTAGTTTTCTTATAAGAATTTATTGTACAGGTATTATGATTACGGCTTATTTGTTGAAGGTAGCGTTAGTATATCCCATATTGATACAATAATGTCACGTCTTTTGCAGCGTTATATTATTTACTATTTTGAAGGAAAATAAGTGCTTCGTTATTATATGAGCAGAACTTATTATGTTTAAGGAATTAGAATATGTTTGCTTGTATTTGTATCTTGGCTGAAATTAAATGGTGCAAATCAGCTCATTTTTTGTGCTGATGATGTTAATATACTGGGATGAAGAGTGCATACTATAAAGAGAAGCGCTAAAGCTTTAGTAGTTGCTAGTAAGGAGACTAGTCCAGAAGTAAATGCTGAGCAATCTAAGTACATGATCATGTCTAGAGGTCAGAATGAAGGACAAAATCAGAATATATAGAATGATAATAGTTCCTTTGAAAGGGTGGAACTTTTCCAGTATTGGGGAAGAACCCAAAGGAATCAAAATTCCATTCAGAAAGATTCAGCCGATTGAAGGCAGGGAATGCTTGTTATCATTCTGTGGAGCATCTTGTGCCTTCCAGTTTGATGCCCAAAAGTATAAAGATTAAGATATACAGAATTTTAATTTTGCCTGTTGTCTTGTATGGGTGTGAAACATGGTCGCTCACATTGAGGGAGGAACGTAGGCTAAGGGTGTGTGAAAATAGGGCGCTGAAGAAAATATTTGGGCCTAATAGGGCGAGGTAACTGGGGATACAGAAAACTTCATAGTGGGGAGTTAAATGATTGGTATTCCTCACCAAATATCACTCGGGTGATCAAATCGAGAAGAATGAGATAGGTGAGGCATGTAGTGCATTTAGGGGAGAGGAGATGTGTATACAAGTGTTTGGTGGGGAAACCTGAAGGAAAAACCACTTGGAAGACCCAGGGGTAGATGGGAGGATAATATTAATATTGATCTTCAGTAATTGGAGTTGAGGTCTGGAGTTGATTGATCTAGCTCAGAATAGGGACAAGTGGCGGGCACTTGTGAGTGCCGTAATGAATTTTTGGGATCCATAAAGGCGGGGAATTTCTTGAATAGCTGAGAACTGGATAGCTTCTCAAAAGGACTCTCCTCCGTGGGATTAGTGAAAGTATTTACATGTTAATATTTGTAAAAGTATACGGTGTCACTTGAAACTGACTTTCTAAAAAAGTAATCTCGTTGTTGCAGCCGTTTGCCCTGTTACGTCCCCGGATTTGTGCCGGTTATTAGCAACATATGATAGAGTTGTGTAATTTGCTTATTGCACTTTTCGTTAACACAATTTATTTCTTTGGTAATTAGCTCATATTCTCCCCAAGAATGTATGTCACATATGACAAATACTGTCTGAAGTTGGAGTAATTATCATATCCTGTGTTTGGCTGTAACAGGAACGGAGATGAGTATGGTACGTTTGCTACAGCAGGGTTCTGAAATTTGAAGCACTGGGATTAGAATTCGTAAACAGAATTTGGTACATTTGTTAAAGGAATTGGAAGTGGAAAACACTGGAATGTTTCGTATGTCAGTGCCACAAAATGTGTAGAAATCCAGTTGTTTTTGTGAGAGTTTTACTGAATTTTTGGAGAGAAAATACCGTCCATCACCACAAGAATGTTTCATTGTGATTATTTGAGAAACTTGCTTACAGCATATTTCGGCCGAAATGGGCCAACGTAGGTTAAGAAATAATATCAGAATATGCTAAGAAGAATTACTGTATTGAAAGGTTTTTGAATTTGAATGATATCTCATGTTTACAGCTAATCAACTTATATTGAGAGATAACGTAAGGCCTATGTAAGTGTATGTCGTAGTTTGGATGGGAAGTATTTAAAGAGGAATTTTCCTGAGCAAAATGTAGATTTTAACTTTGACTATCAACGTAAGCGCTGATTAGGTGAAGAATGTATTGGAGTAAGCTTGGTTTCTGTATAGTGTTTAACGGAGATTAGTTGAGGGGTCTTAACTTCTTAGGTGTTTGTAGATAAGAGACGTGGTGTTCAGGTTCAGCGCTGAGTGAATGGTGATTATTTTGCATGAAGCTGGGGTTAAATATGTATTACGGGTTTTACGTTTTCCAGTTTATGTAAGTAAATAGCCTGATTAGTTGAGAAATTTATGTGTAGGGGAGGATTCCCAGTGAACTGTGTAGCATTGTGCTGAAGATTTTCTGTGTGAGTCGAGTGGCTGTTGTAATCAAGTTTCCCATATATATATATATATATATATATAGGGTGTCCCAGAAGGAATGTGCCAGACTTCGGGAGAGTGTTCCTTATGTTAAAGTATACCGATATAACCCAAAACACCTGTATCCAAAGTTGAACGGTTACGGAGATAATGGCCAGAAAAAGTGCGGCCTTCTTGCGGTTCCACGTACTGCATCTGTTCAGCTGACGTATTAGAAGTACACTGCGCATGTTCTTGAGACTGGAATGCAATTAACATCGTGCCTGCGTGCCCATGTAAAGTGCTTGGAACCCTAAGGGCGACTACGGCGTTAATGCGAGTGTTTATGTAGTTCGATGTAATGGCTTTATGTCACTCATACGTTAATTACATGTTAAGTACAGATATTAGCATTACAGAAACAATACATTCCTGCCAGTTTTAATATGTATTTGATAATCAATAAGTGTGCAACAGCTGTCAAAGTTTCAAAATTCTCTGGCTATTATCTCCGAAACCGTTCAACTTTGGATATAGGTGTTTTGGGTTATATCGGTACACTTTAACATAAGGAACACTCTCCCGAATTCTGGCACATTCCTCCTGGGACACCCTGCTTATATATTCTTAGTTGTGACCGACGGTATATTTCTCCAATAATTGTTATTATCACAACCGTATTAACCAATTAAAGAATATTGAATTTTATTATAACATTCCAAAGTTGTCGTGACGAAAGTTTACAACAGGCTACACTAAATTTATTTTGAAACGAACCGACTCTGCTTGCATGATAATGTGTCATCTCAGGCTCTGGTGCGTTAATCTCCACATATGGAACAGCGAAGATAAATAATAGACCAACCATTGTGTTGTTACGAAGCCTGGATACTTTTAACTAGATTGTGTAACACGAAAGTAAAGAAAAACTAAACTTGTTCTTACGAACGCCGTAAATCAATGTGGGGATTCGGAGGTTTATCTTCGCTAGTTCCTACCTTCGGTACTGGAGAGAGGTTTGTAGTCAGCTTTACGCTTCAGCCGCTTTACTTCCGGAAAACGAGCTGTCGGTATCCACTGAGTAGGAGGAAAGGATAAAAATGTTAGTAGGGCGTATAATATACAAAATTTGTGTCAGTCGAAACACAACTATAATTAGACAATATAGTTTTACACAAAAAAGACATGTTTCCAACTAATGTGGTGGTGGTGGTGGTGGTGGTGTCCTCACCTGGGTTTTTGAGAAGTGTTGTGAGCTTGAAAATGACCGTAACTTGGTCGAAACATGTCGCTGTCATAGTCACATAAACTGTGTTATCTAAATAAAGTGGTGATTTGACTGATAAAAAATTGTCATTATACTATCGTAACACATCGCGGATGTCACGCGTAAAGATTGTAAAAATGTTACGTTTTAGCTGAATTTTTCCCCCTGATTTTAAAATAGTATGTTGACGAAAATCTAAACAAACACTTCCGCAGGAAACGAGGCACTTTTTGTGTTACAAAGTTGGTACGGGGTACAGACTGTGCAGTGTAGTCGTTAGACTTTGGCGATAATGCATTGTTTCGCATCGAAAGATATTTTCCGCGGGCGACAATCGTCGCTGTGCACCAGCTTTGTCGGTGTTTTCTTTCTTTTCACCGCAGGAAACAAAAGCTTCATCTTAAAGAGGATTAGTTTACTGTATCAGCTTCAGTGCCTTTTGTTGCTGTCGGCAGAGGATAGAAGCAGAGCTGTCACCGCCCTCAGCAGTGATGAGTTAAACCAGTCTGCCTTAGTTTGATATGTTAGCGAGGAGCCCCCTGGTGGTCCAAATAGCAACTTCGTCTCCCTTCCGGTTCAAACTATCAAACTGCATTGTCTTAGTTTTACTAAGTACCTCGTAAGTAATGAAACACGAACAAGCAGCAACTTGGTGTATCGTGATAGCGCACTTCCGATGTATGTCAGCCTGAAACAGTGTGCTTCCTGCCGCACGCCGCTGCAGGGAACAGTTCATTTGACTATCAACGGTGACCTGCTTCAGTTTACTATCAGATACTTTGACTCATTCTGTTTCAGAGGTATGTGGGTCAAGCCTTGAAGCATGTTATTTGTACGGTCAACATCTGCTACTTTCATTTTATGAATGTGTTGATTATTTAACGAATCTGTGGCTAGCAGCAACTTTATAAAGAGAGCACACAAACACACACACACACACACACACACACACACACACACAC
>Ga0123355_10013778_pt1 | contig 12599 bp, 8 predicted proteins | sample TergutEmb28metaG_3_FD_89872 | JGI IMG/M metagenome (GOLD analysis project Ga0123355, IMG submission 89872) | Embiratermes neotenicus P1 segment gut microbial communities from Petit-Saut dam, French Guiana - Emb289 P1 | ecosystem: Host-associated > Arthropoda: Insects > Digestive system > Gut ...
CATGGAGAGCATCTCAAAGCTTTACACACTTCCTGAGTATACTGGTCGTGTTAAGGTTCTTGCAGGCACAGACCCTGTTCTTACTCTAAAGTTAAAGGGCGGATTTGTTGTTAATGAAGCTGTAAAGTTTGTTAGGAGTTACGGTTATGCATTAGGTAACCACTAACTAAATGCACCCCTTGTCTTTGAGGCTCTATTTCCGCCTGTTTTCGCGTTTTTAGTCAAATATTAATAGAATATACGATCTCAAAATCAAAAACAGTTAGAAAAACACCTCACAAATCTTTCGAGTGATTTACTCAGAGTTTACCTAACTTCTAAATAATGTGTGAACAATGATAAAAAATCAATGTATTTTATTGATTTGCAGCTCTAAACAAGGTATAGTGTGTGAGTTACAAAGAAAGGAAGATGACAATGAAAGTTAAGAAAGTAATTGCACTAATAATCTGCTCATTTTTTTTGTTTATGATGATTGCAGGATGTGCTACTCCGGATGACGATATAATTGATGAGCCTGTTTATGAGCCAACCATAACGCCTGTTGAAGTGAATGAACCTTATGGTTATGATTACAATGAAGAAGATGAAGATGATTTTTATCCATATGACATTGATATTGTTGATTTTGATGCAGCTATTGCAACATTTCCGCCGGACACAGTAATGATAAGAGCTGACAATTTAGTTATCACATGGGCAGAGTTGTATGTGTATTTGTTTAATACGTTTACTGAAACACTTAATGCTTTTGGAACAGAAATAGACTTGGCCAATGAAGATAGTGATTTGGCAGATCTTATTTTAGAACACTCTACAGATAGTGCAGTTTCTCTTTTAGTTTATCTATATGGATTTCATTTGCTTAATGTGGAAGTGACTGATGAAGATTTAGCAGTATTTAATGATGATATTGCAGCAATAATCGAGATATACGGTGGTGTTGAAGAATTAGAAAATAATTTAAGAGCAACAAGCGGATTTTATGACTTTGAAGTTTTTGTTACAATGTTTAAAAATGAATATTATGTCAACTTGCTCATAGATCAACTATATGGTGGAGATGACGTAGCATTTTTCGATGAAATTGTTACAGAGTATGCAGAAGAGAATGGGTATATGATGGCGTTACATATACTACGTATGAAAACAGATGGTGATGATGAGATTCCGCGTGGAGAGGCCGAGAACATATTGGAACGACTGATAGCACAAGTAGACTCAGATGATTTTATTGATTATTTTATAGAGCTTATGTTTGAGTATAGTGAAGATGAAGGTGGCTTGATGTCATTCCCTGAGGGATATTTATTTCAACATGCAGATATGGTTGCACCATTTTCAAATGCCAGTGAGGAACTTGGTGTTGGCGAATTAAGCGGTGTTGTGGAAACAGATTTTGGATTTCATATAATATTGAGAGTGCCGATAGATTATGATACAGTTCCGATTGGAGTTTCGAGCATGGGAATGTCGACGACATTAAGACAAATCGCAGCACTTGACAATTTTGAAGCACTACAACGAGAGTGGCGTGACTCGATTAATCTTGAGTTTACACCTGAATACTACTCAATTGACATTGCATCAGTTTTTAGATTTAATACTAATTCCTGATAGTGCTTATATAACGATTTCAAGAGCCTTTTAACATTGAATGAAGTAAAAATGTTAAAAGGCTCTTTTTTGTTGTTTTGTTTAACTATATTATGTCCAAGTCACTTACATACATTGGAATAGTCGCTTGTTTTGGAATATTGGCTCACATGTAATATTAACTCCGAGTTGACGAAAGACAACAATATCGACTTGTGAAAGAATAACGCTCGAATGTGCTTCTGATTTTCTAAGCTTTGGTAACTGTGCTAACACTTTTTCGGCCATCTTATCTTTGGCAGCATTAATTGCCAGGGCAAGTAATACTTCATCAGCTTGCAATCTTGGATTTTCATTTCCAAGATATCCGATTTTTAGTTTTTGAATGGGTTCAATTTCATTAGGTGATATCAATAATACGCCATCATCAACATCTGCCAAACACTTCAATGCATTAAGCAGGGCTGCTGCAGAAGCGCCGAGTAGAGGTGATGTTTTGCCTGTTACAATTGTACCATTGGACAACTCAATTGCAACACAAGGGCTTCCGGTGATTTCTGCTTTTTGCAAAGCGTGTGTTACCGGAAGTCTTTCTTCCGGCTTAGTATTTGTGCTATTCATTAATAATTCTAGCTTTGATAATGCTGATTTTTGGACTTTACCCTTTGCATAATCAATTTGAGTGTGGAAATAGCGTCGAATTATTTCTTGTTTTGAGGCGGTAGCGCATATATCATCATCAATGCAAAAACCAACCATGTTTACACCCATGTCTGTTGGGGAATGATATGGACTTTCGCCCCAAATCCGAGTGAACATGGCATTAAGTATTGGAAAAACTTCAATATCTCTATTATAATTTACAGCTGACTCGCTATATGCTTCAAGATGATATGGGTCAATCATATTTACATCGTTGAGATCTGCGGTTGCTGCTTCATATGCTAAATTAACCATGTGTTTTAGTGGTCGATTCCATATTGGGAAAGTTTCGAATTTTGCATATCCGGCCTTTACACCGCATTTATTTTCATGATACAGTTGGGATAAGCATGCAGCCATTTTCCCACTTCCGGGACCGGGAGCAGTAACCACTACAAGCGGTCTCTTTGTTTCAATATAATCATTGTTTCCATATCCCTCATCACTAAGTATAAGCTGAACATTTGCGGGATAGTCAGTATCTGGAATATAATGCATTATGTAAACCTTGACGCCAAGCGATTCGAGATGTTCTTTGAATGTATCCGCTGCATGTTGCCCTAAATATTGCGTAATTACAACACTACCGACATAGAGATCATATTCCCTTATTTCGTCGATTAAGCGCAACACATCATCGTCGTAAGAGATACCCGTGTCGCCGATTTCTTTATTAGAGTCAATGTTTGATGCATTAACAACAATTACAATTTCTGCTTTATCTGCAAGAGTTTTTAGGAGTTGAACCTTAATATCGGGTTCATAGCCGGGAAGTGTGCGAGCTGCATGGTAATCATCAAAAAGTTTACCACCAAATTCTAAATATAGTTTGTTTTCAAATAGCTCGATTCTTTCAAGAATTTTTTCAGATTGTAGTTTTAAATACTTATCATTATCAAATCCTATCGAATTCACACCATTTCTCCTATCTAAAAATGTTTACACTTATTGCACCATGTTATGAGCATTTTAATGGAGCGGCGCATGGATGTCAAGGGAAGAAAAAAGTTCGTGAAAAAGTAATATATTAATAGAACTGTTGTTACAAGATTTTAACGTCTTGTAACAACAGTTTTATTGTAAAAATCACAAAATTATGGTTCTTATTCGGGCTTATTACTAATTTAGTCAGTTTTGTTTTCTTCAGCTTGTTTTGTAAGAGATTTGTCTGCAGGTAGAATGATGTTGAGAAAAATACCCACTAGAACTGCAATCGCAACACCGAGACGATCAAGCGGGAGATTAACGTCACCAATTGCAATAGTTATCGGATTGCCAAATCTTAAGCCAAGCCCAACGACAAGCATTACCGAAATGATTATACAGTTTTTCATATCTGCTAAGTTTACTTTTTCATCGACTAAGTTCCGAATACCAACGGAGGCAATCATACCATATAAGATAAATGATGCACCGCCTATGATGGCATCAGGTATTGAGTAGATTAATGATGCAAATAGTGGTGAAAACCCGAGTAAAATAGCATAAATTCCTGCTAGCTGTAATACTCTTGGGTCAAAAACTTTTGTTATGGTAACAACACCAACATTTTCAGAATAAGTCGTTGTTGCAGGACCGCCGATTCCTCCACCAACGATAGTTGCAATACCATCACCACAGAGAGTACGGACCAGTCCGGGATCATTGATATAATCTTTTCCGGAGATTCTACTGAGTATAACCATATCGCCAATATGTTCAGCAATGGTGGCTAGGGCAAATGGCATCATGATTAATATACTTATAAGGTCAAATCGTGGCAACATAATTGGCGGTAGCCCAACCACAGCAGTTCCGGCTCTACCGAAATCTAATATTGCAGATCCGTCGGGATTTGCCATTCCAAAGATAAAATGCATTACCAAAGCTATTACATATGCACCTGCAATACCTATTAATATCGGTATGATCTTGGACATCCCTTTGCCCCAAATAGAAAATCCGATAATAATTGCAATTGTAACAACAGCTAAAAAAATGTTGCCCGCTGATTGATTAATCGCAAACGGGGCAAGCATTATACCAATAAGTATGACAGTTGGGGCAGTTACGACAGTTGGTAGGTATTTCATGAACTTCTTGACTCCAACAAGTTTAATAACCAATGCCAGCACTAAATACAATCCTCCGGCAACCATAATACCACCTGTTGCATATGCGAGCATTTCAGCCTGCGCCATTCCGGTTCCGGCAAATGGACCGGCTTCTGTGTCTGTTATTAGTCTGATTCCAACCATGAACGCAAAGCTTGAACCAAGAAAAACCGGCGGTGCCTTTTTGGGACCAGCTATAATGTGAAAAATAATCGTTCCTAAACCAACAGCCAATAATGTAACCTGAACCGATAGCCCAGTTAGAATAGGAACCAAAATTGTTGCCCCAAACATCGCAAAAAGATGTTGAAGGCCCATTATAGCTCTTCTTCCGTTTGATAACTTGAATTGCATCTTAATCCTCCATAAATTTATTTTATTTTCGGCTAATGTTGCGTGTCGCAAATAATATATCATAACGGACAATTAATGCAAATATAAATTTGTAAAATACACGTACTTTTTTAACAGATACTCCAACATTGTTGTTGAGAGTATTTTTATTTTAAGAAAATGCAACTTTAGGTGTATTTTTCCAAAATAAAAACAGAACCGCAAGTACACTTATTTCAAAAGTACAATGCAACCGTAGGGGGCTTATTTTATCAGATCGAAATATGGTTTAATTTTTTTACATTCTTCAAATGGAAGAAGCAAAATACGAGACCGGAAGAGAGTAAAAAAATAAATAATGGAGGATTTGATTATGAAACATTCAATAGTAAGATTTATATCTACGGTGCTCGTTTTCGTGTTGGTGGTTGCAATGATAGCTCCTATCACGGTGATCGGGCAAAACATCGCAGAGGCAAAGGCAGAATTTGAGACAGAAGAAGTGGCAAGAGATATAGTGGAGCAGGAAGCACTTGACCTAGAAGATGCTAAAAGAGAAGTTGATGAGGCTGAGGTCATTAAAGAAACAGAAGAAGCAGACAAAGTAGAAGAAGCGGATGTAACAGAGGAAGTAGGAGTTACAGAGGACATAGAGACAGCGAGAATAGAAGAAAATGAAAACCTTTCAGAAACAGCTGAGCTTGTATCACATGGATTAATAGAAGTACAAGCAAGATCGTACGATGCAGTTGAACAATTTGTAATACGGCTATATAGAATTGTTCTTAATCGGAATTACGATAATAATGGATTAAACTATTGGGTCAGTTCGCTAAAAAACGGACAACGAACAGCTTCAGATGTTGCAAATGGATTTTTCTTTAGTAATGAAATGCAAAATAGAAACCTCGGAAATGCTGATTATGTTGATGTATTATATAGGTCAATACTTGGACGGGAACCAGATGGAAATGGTCGCGTTTATTGGATCAGACAGCTAGATGCAGGGGTGCCTCGTGTAAATATAGTTGCAGGATTTACGAATTCAAATGAATTTGCGAACATGGCTGCTCAAGCAGGCATTCCCACTGGCACAATTACTCCTCCACAACAAGCGCAACCGCAACAGCCAACACCACCTCAATCCACACAAAGAAATGAATTTGTAGCAAGATTATATAGAGTAGTGCTTGGTAGAGAGGGAAGTGCTGCTGAAGTTAATGGGTGGGTAAATGCAATGGCGAATGGAGCTACCGGTGCAAATGTGATTAGGGGATTTGTGTTTAGCGCTGAAGCAGAGCGTCGCAATTTAAACAACAATCAATGGACACAAATGGTGGAGCAAGCTGTATGGAATAGAGGTCCAACTTTTTCAATTACCGGTTCAATGGGCAGAGCTTTGGCAAATGGGCAAAGCAGACATGAAGCTCTTGATGTAGCGTTGCGTCATAGCGATTTTACCGCAATTCGCCATCGTTATAATCTACCTATAGCAACAATAAATGACACGACAATAACAAATAGACTCAATGAGTTTAGGCGAAGCCATCCTAATGGTTCAGCATACGGGCGACCGACTCCGGGTATAGATTGTGTTACATTTGCAAACATGATTCAACGTGTAGCATTCCCGGATATGCCATCACAACAAGTGGCGGTATTCCGAAATGGTGCGGCTATAAACACATCTGTTATACGACTTGGTGATAGAATAAGCTTTGCAAGATCCGGGCAAGCAGGTCATGTAGGAATTGTGGTTAGTACAAACCCACTACGAATAGTACACGGCAATGTGGTAAGCAATGGTGTAGGTCGCGTAAGCTGGGATGATGCAATAAATGTTGTTAATGGTGGATATAGAATACAGGGCGGCACAACTTTGTGGACGCAAATAACAATACACTCAAGATGGGCACGTTAATCACTAATCCCTGTTAGAAATCGTTGATAGCATTATAAGGAAATCCCCATCCGCTCATATTTGGGTAGGATGGGGATTTTCTAATATAGTTAAGGCAACTAACAAAAACTAAATGAGTATTTGTGCAAGCAATGCTAAAATTCTCTTTTCATCATCAAGTTGGTCCGGAGTATATTCAGGAGTAGCAAAAGCTTTAACACCCATAATCACGCGAGAACCGATTAGCACATCAGCAAAGGTTTCAATATCTAGATCAGGAGCAATACGCCCAATAGACATTCCATGCTTCAAAACTTCAATCAAATATTTTGCATTATCCTTATTTCCCTCAATAAACAGCGCATTCGCAACTGGATCTGAAAACAGTCTCATGTAAATGATTTTAGTAATCAATATCATGCGTACATATTTTTTTTGATCACTACTTTCAAATGTGTAGGAAATTGTTTGCAAAAACTCCTCCGGGCTTGCCGTTTCGATTAGTTTTTTCATTTCATCAATGGGTTTGAGACTATCATACCTATGCTCTGCGTAATAATCATATGCAAATTGTAAAAGTGCTCCCTTGGTTTCAAAGTGATTAGAAATAGATGAGAAAGCTATACCAACCTCCTTTGCGATCCCACGGACACCGATGTTTTCAACACCAACGGTACTGGCTTTTTCTAAAAAAACATCAAAGATTGCCTCTTTCGTCCCTGAAAGGCTTTTCTTTTGCAGAATGTTGAATTTTTTAAAGTTCACTATATGATGATTCCTTTCGCTCTGCTCATTTGCGAAACAACTAGTAAAAACAGTCATTTCAAGCATGATCAGATATTCATATTAATGGCCATGCCTTTCGTTTATCTTTTGGCACAAAACGACCATGAAAAGGGATGGTCATTTCGTGCATCAATTGCGATTCCGCAGATCGCAATTGGCACATTCTCTCGTTAGTTTGAATTCTTTCAAACTATATCAACTCAAGCGCAATAGCAGTACGAACAGCTTCTGCTAAAGTGTTTACACCAAGCTTTTCAAACATTATCCTGTTGTCCTTCTTAACTGTGTGAAGAGAAACATTCATGTTTTCCGCTATTTCGGATAAATAAACTCCCTGTGTGCGACTCTTTAAAATAGCGATTTCACGCTTTGTTAGCATTGACGGCTCATTACCGCCTTTGTTTTTTTGCCTTTCATATGCAGATGTTTTGCGATTGAGTTCTTTTAACCATTCTATTGGAACTTCACAATTGTTTAAAATAGCAGATGAGGCAAGCTTTCGCATATCATCAGGATATAGCAAGAACGGGGTTATTATATCATTAGCTTGTTGATACGCTTCTGTTAATGTGGAAAACGCATCTTCATGTCTCTTCAACTTAAAAAGAGATAGAGCTTTCAACACTAATAGTTCTATTTTGTCAAACAAGATGGTTTGCCTGACACAATCAATGTATGCCAGCAACGAAGCATATCTACCTGTCTGATAGTGATACAAAGCTTTAACACGATTGCCATAATTTTCAATTGATGCCGGATGTGCGTAATGCAAGAAATCTTCTTTGAGCCAATTGGCTATCTGCTGGGGTTTACTCAGCATTAAATTATAAAAACCATGAGCAATATCGTACATGGTGTAACGGATATCATACTTTTCCTCGCTTAGCCTTGTATCCATTTCTAATAAAATATCTTTAGCAGAGCTGAGATTACCTTTTAAAAAATTAATTTTCATAAGGTAGACAAGTGCACGGTTTTGTGTGATATATTGATTATGTGCTTTTTCTAACACCCAATGCAAATGCCGCTCAGCATCACTAAAGTCACCTCGATAAAAAGACAACTCTCCGCGTGCTAGGTCGTCAAAGCCGACTAAAATTCCATTTGCAACGCGACTTGTATACGGAATCGACCGCGATAAAGCGTTAACATATTCATTCTGTGCCTTAGTATTGTTTGTTCCGACGAGTGATGCCCAGGCTACAATAGCATTATATGCACCTAAGATTTGGAACGGACTCTTGTCGAAATACTCACCCATCTTTTCGAAATACTTGTCAAAATCAAACACATCGGTGTATGTACACATATACATGCGCAGAGTTGCCCAATTTGCGTAGATTTGCGTGAGTGCACGGTTTCGCTCAGGAGATTCAGGTCGCGACTCATAATCTGCTGCATAATTTTGTGCCAAAATCGCAGCCTCATCATATTGTCCTAAATTTATCTTTAATCTCAAATACATTGTTGGAAATATAGTATTAGTTTCTTGTATATCATCTGGAGCCCGATCAAGTATTTCTAAAGCACATTTCGCCATATCCAGAGGTATTTGGACACTATATGATGCGACAATCCGCGCAATAGCATAATAATCTCCGGATTTATCATAATACGAAATTGCATCCATATTATATCCGTGTGCTTCACACCACTCTCCGGATTTTTGATATATATTACATTTTTCCTCATTTGATAATAAATGTTGATTTTGGCTCAGAAACGCTAAAAATAAATGATGGATTACATATGCATCCTGGTGAAAGTCATAGCGAATAAATGAATGTAGGCTATCCATTTCTTTAATGAGAGAATTATCATCAGCTAATATATGAATTAAGCTTGCAGCAAGATGCGTGATTAATGAGATACGGAGAAGAAAACGCCAAAGCTTGTCTGAAATTGTTTGAGAGACTTCAGCTTCGATATGTCGGAAAATATTGCTTTTTATAGCCTTAACGACACTTCGTTCGTATTTTTGTTCCCTTTTTAAAAAGTGCCCGATAAGATCAATGGCAAAGGCCCAACCTTGCGTGTCATCATAAACTTCTTGAATATCTCGCCTTGTAACCGGAATCGATAGTTGGTTGAAATAATCGTTAATTTCATCTTGATTAAAAAACAAGTCACTTTCCTTTATTATAAAAGCACTTTTATCCATGAGCATTTTAATCATGTTAACTTCCGGCATTACGCGTGAAATCAACACCATTTTGCTTTTTGCCGGCAACATACTAACCACGCGCTCGATGACATGAATTACATTAGGATTGCTTAACAGGTGAAAGTCATCAAAAACAGTAACTTGTCTGCCTTGGGAATCTGCATCTTCATTCATCAAAGTGCAAAATTTAGCGAAAGCCTCGTTTGTATCCGGAAATCCGATTTCGGTAATGGGAGGAACTATTTCCGGCCATATTTGAGAAATTGCACCAATATAATTCTCCCAATAACGCGTTTGACAATTGTCATGTGTGGTAATTTGTACCCACAGTTTCTGCGCATCAAAATTTTCTAGAAACGAAGATACCGCCAATGTTTTACCATACCCTGAGCCGGCACAGACAATAACCAGCGGATAATTCATTGCTTCTTCTAAAAGATGATGGATTCGTGGACGCTCTATATGTGTATCTCGACTGACACGATTAACAGCATTTTGCTTTGTAGACATGGATTCCTCCTAATATCTCCTCCAAATGATTGTATTTCGTCTACTACAGTTTGCGCATGCGTACGTTCGTACGTATGCAAATTTTAACGTATATTAGTACGATTTGTCAAGCTTTTGTGTGAATTTTATCAAAAATTTACACAAATATGAAGGATTAAACGCATATAACATTACATAGAGAGTATCAAGGGAGAGTTATGTTTTCGCGATATTAGATTAATAAGCAAAACACTCATGTGTCAGAGCGGTTTGAAATTGTTGACTTTAGAAGCTTCCAGATGTAAAATAAAGCTGTTATTTATACACGAAGAAAGGAACTAGTTTTTATGAAATGTACAAACTGTGGCAGCGAAAATGCTGCTGACACGAAATATTGTGTTTCATGTAACCATGAACAAAATGCGACAACTGAGGCAGTAAACTCTCCGACGCAGGATGAGTCATCACCTACTCAGCCAATGATGGCATCGTCGTCAAGTGCACCTCCTATGAAACAAGAAACACCTGCACCAAGCTATACATCAGCAACACAAACAGTAAAACCAGTACAAGGGGCGATGCCAGGGGTTCATTCACATGTATCACCAGCACATCTGCAGCCTGCAAGTTATCCTCAATACACGCAAAATGTACAACAACCTCATGCACAACCTCAATACTCTCGCCCGGTAGCACCCCAATATCAACAACCATATAATCAATATCCGGCATACCCGCCTTATAATTCCGCAAGAAGAGAAAAACAAGTATTTACAATTACAGATGCATACATCATTATTGGATTTGTTCTTGCTATTGTTGGTATATTTGAATATTCCTTTGTTCTTCTACCAGCAAGCATAGCTTTTTCTGTTGTTGGCTTTGTAAAAAGGGTAAATACTCGTACCCTCGGGCTATCCATAGCCGGAATAGTGGTCGGTGTTGTTGCTATTCTCATAAGAGTGGCTGGAATGTTAACAGATCTTGGGTTAATTCCAGAATGGTTAAGTGCAGGCATTTTCTAATAAACAAAACTAAATGTAGTAAGATAAAAACAAATCCTTGACAGATAAATGTCGAGGATTTGTTCTAAGCAATTATTAGCAGTGTTCAGTTCAGTATTAACCAGATAGGTTAGACGGTTCAAAAAATTCTATAATTGTCTTAACCACATTTTCGTGCTGACCGGATGTCACAGACATTGCAAAAAACAATTCTTGCTCAAAAAAGTTTAGCTCTGTCAAGAGAGGACTATCACCTATGCTTATTCCCGTTAGTCTCTCAGAAACTTCACCATATTCTGTTTCAAAATCTGCAAAGAATAGATGTTCTTCAATTTTGTGAGAAACATTAGGATTTATCAGTTCAATTTCTGCCAAAATGTCATCTAATGGCTGAACAAAGCCATTCATTGAGTACTCTATGAGCATCTGTTCGTCAAGTATAAAGACATCTACCATTCCAGCTGCAACCATTGCGACTAATCGCTGTATATTTGCAACCTCCATCATCGGATCACCTTCCACGGTTACAAAAAAGATTATTTCGACTCGTTCGTATTTATCTTCGTCAGTTAATAAAAGCTCTAACTCATGCGTTAAATCATTCACTTGCTCATCTGTAGCAAATCCTGAGCTCCATGAAATAAATAAAACAGTTTCCGGTGACGGAGAGAAAACAGTAACCATAATACTTATAAATACAAACAAAGCTATAGCAATTCCTATTAAATAATATCTATAGTATTCCCAAATGTGATCAATTTTATTTTTGAATGTCATATTTCGAAGCTTTGATAATTCTAATTGGAATTGCTTCTTAAGCGGAGCTCCAATTGGGTTATCAGATATTTCTGCAGGTTCTATTACATCACTTTCTGATTCTTCGCTGTTGGTCATTTGAGCATTCATTCTTTTTTTAGAATCGCTTGTACTGTACATTGCAACTTTAGCTCTTTTTTCAGAGTTACTCATATTTTCTGTTGAAATATCTCTCTTTTCTTTATTATCCATATATACGCTCATTCCTTTGTCGATATCTTTTGAGGTGTTTAAAATTACTTCTTGCTATGCTCCTCAATCCCTACTATAATAACAGTATCAAAACAAGAAAACAAGAAAGGACAGACAATAATTATGAAACTTGGTCTTTTATCTGCAATTCTTCCGGATTATTCTTTTGAAGAGGTTATCGATTATGCGGCATCTGTCGGGTTCAAATGCGTTGAAATTTGTTGCTGGCCAAAGGAAAAAGCTGCCAGACGCTATGCCGGAGTTACACACATTGATGTTAATGACATAACTCGTGAAAAAATGGATCATTATCTTGATTATGCTGCAAAACGCAATATTCAAATTAGCTCATTAGCATATTATCCAAATCCACTTGATAGCAACCTAGAGGCGCGTCAAGTAGCAATAGATCAGATTATGAAGCTAATTGATGTCTCAAGCCAAATGGGCATTAATATGATTACAACATTTATTGGAAAAGACAAAGATAAAACTGTTGAAGACAATCTCGTTATCTATAAAGA
>Ga0123355_10013779_pt1 | contig 12599 bp, 5 predicted proteins | sample TergutEmb28metaG_3_FD_89872 | JGI IMG/M metagenome (GOLD analysis project Ga0123355, IMG submission 89872) | Embiratermes neotenicus P1 segment gut microbial communities from Petit-Saut dam, French Guiana - Emb289 P1 | ecosystem: Host-associated > Arthropoda: Insects > Digestive system > Gut ...
GAAACTCACGCTGCACTGTAATTACACATCTGGACACCTCAAAACGGAGCACACAGAAAGCCTTTTCCTGCTGCGACGCCATCTTGGAAACTGGCCCCGCGGCCCCGCAGTAAGCATGAGAAGCGAACTACTGGTAGCGCATGAGAAACTTGGACAGTTGTTGCTGCTACGTTGTAGGTTGTGCCCGTGTAAGCTGAGAAATAAATTTCTAGTTAACTAACTTTTGAAACCGCACCATTCTTTTGTGTATACCTTGTATAATGCGAAAGTATAAAATTATTAAATACTTCAGAACCAATGCAAAACTTTAATTACAATCATATGAGCCAATGGTGTAACAAGATACAATGTACGTGTAATGTAATATTGAGGCGCGTTCGTGCAACCATTGTTGCGGTGAAAGAGCAATAAGTGTTACATATTCTGAGTGCGTATTTGTATTTGTAGTTTTAGGTATCCAGCAAGCAGCGCGCATGCGCCATATTGTCATCTGTGTCCTTGCCGGCTCTACAATATTTGTTCACATTAGCTCACAAACTGGCCTTTTTTTCTAATAGTTATTGAACATAAAATGCGATTTTTATGGCCTGTACAACTTACGTCTGAAACAATTTTCATTCTCAGGAGAATTAAGGGCGAGATGTAATCAAAAGCGTATATTGCTCTTCATGTAAAGTACTAGTTATCCTTGTCATATTTTAACGAAATGTGAATTTTCTCGAAGACTTACGAAAAATACTCAAATACAAAATTTCATGAAAATCTGTCCAGTGGTGACCAAGTTGTTCCAACCGGACAGAGGGCCGTTTATAACCAAGCTAATAGTCGCTTTTCGCAGTTTTTCGAACAAGCCTACAAAATACGTAAATAGAATCAATTGCAATAATAATGTGTTGATATTGGTTGGAAGACTTACGCAGAAGTTATTTCATCATTCACCATCCGAGAAAAACTGTGGTGCAGTGAATTCTGTGGTTAACCGCAATGTACAGTAGGGTTACCGTATAATTCACGACACAAGTAACGTAAATGTGTTATGCTGTTATATTGTTATCCTATGTACTATGTGTAAACTTCAGGTCCTGTTGCAATTCTGTTTTATTTTCCTAATAGCAGGTACGTTGATTACTTATCACTGACCTATGCAGCCAATAAAAATAAAATATTAAAATTGCACTATAAACACTACAAGTACTATAAACAACATTCAAGTTAAATACAAAGTCCTAACAGTAAGGAGTAGTCACAAAAATAGTAATAGAAAAGAAGCAAAGCCCGTGTTCTCATTTTGTAAGGAATCGTCACTTCATCCTTCGAAATATCCAACTCTGAACAACATACATCTCGTGATTTGAACTGGTTACATTTGTTTAACGTGAGCAGGGTGCCTCAGTCGGTATAGCGACTGACTACAGGCTGGACGATCCGGGATCGAATGCCGGTGGAGATGAGATTTTCCGCCCTTCCATACCGGCCCTGGGGGCCACCCATCCTCCTGTACAATAGATACTGGGTCTTTCCCGGGGGTAAAGTGCGGCCGGGGCGTGCTGCTGACCACTCACCCCTTCTAGTGCCCCGGTCATGGAAGAGTAGAGCTATACCTCTACCCACCCTCTGGGCCACACCGGGCCTGTAACGGGATCAGTTTACTTTTACTTTTGTTTAACTGTAAACCATTAACAGGCCTATTCGTCCTGTAAGTTTTCTGATATCGCCATTTCTTGTGATCAGATATTCAGCCAGTATTCTGTTTCAGTACCTTCAATTTTTTTTTCATTTTTCCATAGGATATAAATTTTTTATTAAATAAAGTACAAAATCGCTCTCTCACGTCTCCTAAAAAAAGAAAAGTTAGTAGTTAAAAGAACAGCAGCTGAAAATGTCAAGACGTCCGACGTAATGAATTAAAGCGTTACTTTCTCTCTCTTCGTCCTCTTCCTCGAAGTGTGATAAAGTAAATATTTCACGAACCTGCCATTACAGAAGGAAGCCCATCCTCAAGACTGTGTACTCACTCATATCTTCAAAATTTACAAATCATAAGGAACTGAAAGTGAGATTATCTTTGGAGTGTTGGGCTTTAATGTAATGGGGTTTAATTATGAATTGCTTTCATTCTGCAGCATGAAAGCAGGGTATGTGCTTCACCTGGCTTTGGTGCACGAGAGTGCTCTGTGAAAGAGTGCCATGTTGCCAGGGTTCTGGCCAAGGCATAATGAGGCTACATGACAAACCTCTCACAGGCTCGCATCGTTCACTTTATAAACTGTAAGTCACCTCGCTAGAGGCGTCTGCACATCGCCTCTTACATCATAAACCAAATACAGCATAAATCCGCTCCAACAACACTGGCTTGTCCAATCAACCTGCACTCGGTTGTCAGTAGTTTAGGAGAAACGCACGTCGCGTTTTCCCTCTTCTTTTCCTTATGCTGTAGCTTATTATGTGTTTGTATTGTAGGCAAATAGGTGTATGCATTGGTGAAAAAGACACCCGTAGCGAACGTTGAAGATGACAAGCATACACACTCCTCTGTGGATAATGTGGTCATATTTGCCGATTACGATAAAATATTGCGTCCGTGCCGTGCTCGGTCTCTTAGTTAACGGCCATTCACCGGTAAGGTGCGGTTTCGATTCCAAGCCAATCCGTGTGGGATTTGTGGAAGACAAAGTACTTCGGCTTTCCTCTCGCAATCATAACTCAACTGCTCCATACTCATTCCTTCATCGATCATCGACGTTGTATACAATCTTTGCAATTGGCAGCGTTGTTGAACGGCACAACAATAATAAAAAAATCGTGTTCAGGAACGCTGTCTTCAAGTTACCTCTTACGTTACTATTGGTCTCATTGCTGGCAATAAACAGTGGCGTATTGAGCTTCGATTAATGGAATCAGTAGAAGAGCCGAGACATCTCCGTCGATTTGACGTTTGTGTGACCGTGCATCATTGATACAATAATATAAACAGCCAACTAGATGCAACAATAATAATTTTATTAATAATTTCGATCAGTTTAACATGGTTCGGGCGATAATTTCGCCCATCCTCAGGAGTGCTAGACTGTGTTTACAGCTTGTGGTATAAAGCACAGGCAATGCCTCCTGCTGGCAGCATCGTCGGTGCTTTATACCACTAGCTTTGAACACAGTCTAGCGCTCCTGATGATGGGCGAAATTATCGCCCGAAACATGTTCAGCTGAGTGAAATTATTAATAAAATTATTATTGTTGCATCTATTTGGCTGTTTATTATTACATCTCCGTCAATATCATAAGCTACGGGCTCAAAGATCGGCGATGGATTGTCGGCAAGACCAAAGAATTTTCTTTTTGCCATCTCTTTAGATCGTGTGGGTTTTGTTGATTTTATTCTGTGCTATACAAAGAATGACAGTTATCAATTACAGGCTACAAGTGGCTGGTAACTTATGGTGTGCCTTTGTTTTCTCTGTACTCGATTTTATTTTCTAACACTAACGTAGTAGTATTCAGTTACTCCTGTGCCTCTTCCGACACGCTGCTCACCCCACCAAGATAGCCATATTTACAGTGTCCAATAACATGACGTGTATGAACCGTAAGCTATTACAAATGTTATCTAATGCATCACACCGCAAGGCACGAATGGGACTAAAATAAAAACACAATTTGTATCTTCATTTACATAATTCTTTCAAATTATTCAGTGGAGCAGCTCACAGAGTGGTAAGATTGGCTTCTCGCTGCAAAGTCTCGATTTCAGTTCCAGACCACAAATACGAAATTCGTAAACAGGAATTGGCATTGAAACTGAGTTTCCTCGGAGTTTCTTTTTTTACCTGTTGATTATCATTCCTGCATTGCTACGTACACATTTCTTATCATTACATCGATATCCGGTGTTCATTTTAGTCACTCGACTTATAAACGTCTTCGGGGCACTGATGACGTACGTGTCACTTTATTTCACATTACGAATTCTGACGTTTTTGTACAAACACAGCTCATTTGTGTATCTCATATTATTCTCTAAATAAACAGCGACTGTTTCCTAAACATTATTAACCAATTGTTCTTTGTTTTTCGGAAGCATAAAATGAACTTCTGAATAAAATTTACGTAAATATATTTGTGTAAGTAAAAATATGTCATGGCGAACTGACTTCGAGAGGACCGTAGACAAGAACTAGGATAAATATACCAAAACCTGTTCCTTATTTTAGAGTGAATGAGTGATCGCGAACAATGAAATGGCTCTTCACAATGCATCAGTTAGGTTCGTAATGACTTATGTCTGGTCTGATGCGGGAGGGAATTTCGGCACAATTTAGCATACAGAACCCTGGCCGGTGCAGGAGAGACTGATCCGCTGTATGGAGTGTGCGATGTTCACTCGCATTTGCTTATGTTTATGAAGATATAACCGAAGTGCACACACAAACGGATAAATAACTCAGACTCGTTAGAATCCACGTTACATGCGCTCACCCTGTGTAAGTTTTGTGCCCTTATCTAGCTCAGTAGAATAGGTGAGACATCTTCGGACTACGGGTGGGGTTTATAGAATCTTATAAAGTTTTTGTTTGTTTATATTTGAAATTTTGTATTATTACCACTGTCTTTCTGTTTGTAGAGTTCAGATAAATGATCAGCAATTAGACTGTACATTTACATTGTATAAATCAACAAAACTGCCTGTTGATCTGATCACTAGCACATTTCAGCAGACATCCGTCCTCCTCTTCTGTTGGTGATGACCTGTATGCAGATTCTTTTAGGAACCACTCACTATGGTGTACATCTGAATGATACGAACTCGGACCGCTCCCTTGACCTATCGGAACGTCCCATCTCAGTGAATGTTCTTACCTGATATCGAGCCTCTGACTCAGATTTTTCAGAATGGAAACTTCTTTTGTCATCTTGCTTACGTCTTGTCTGAAATAGCCAACTAGGCTCTCATTTCTTTGTTGGGTGCTCACAGGGTATTCGAAACTTAACGTTTCCTTCCGCCCCTCAGTGAACTTTATTGAAGAGACCTCTATTGTGAACTTTAGGACGGACGGCAATGGCCCGAGATATGAGCACTACTCTTCGTTGCTATTATCATGTATACGGATGGCTTCGAACCGCCCCTGAATAAGGGCTAGCAATCATTTTGCCTGATGAAAAAATTTACCAACAATGTTCGGCTACAATATGTACTTGCAAATGGATAAGGAGATACCATCCAGAGAAAACAGAAAGTGAATTAAGTTGGCGGCGGTCAAGCCTACGACGGTTCAAATGCTGAATTCTCATTTTAAAAAGTTGCATAAACTGATGTATAGCCTGCTGTAAAGGCTTGCAGCGAATGAGTTCTCTGTGGTTAGTGTGTGAAATTGTCCATGCTTCAGTACATTGGAAATTCGTCATGTTGCAATATTCTTCGCTAAGAATATCTTGACATTTGAGTTATACCTTAACAACGTGCGGCATATACAACATCCCCTTTAAGCGACAAAGCTTTCCGCTCACCGGAAAGGAAGCCCGAAAACTGTAAATACTGCAGACGTCAATACAATCATCAAAATGTGCACACTACACTGGGGCTCGAAACCTAAAACATACCGTAGCACAGCCGTGTGTCTTTCTGTGTTCTTTATAATTATTAGTGTGGTAATTATGCTAATAGGACTGAGCTGTGCACGGCAAGTGACTGAATGAAGCTCATAGACGCTGCATTCTCATTTAATATTGATGCTGTAACTCACAGAGTGTACACTGTGTGTACCACTTGCTGTACATATAAAATACTTAACTTTTTTTATTTCTGGGAGTGTTTCTTACGATTTCCTCAACAGACTTGGTTTGTTTTTCTCAAATAATGTTAAGAGCTGGGTTTTTGTAATGGAGATACACTTATTGTAGGTGCTTTCACAAAACTGCGAAAAGCGGCTGTTGGCTTCATCGCGTATGTCTGTCCTTCTGTCCGGCCTCATAGAACAATTCGGCTGCTACTGGGCGGAATTTCATTATATTTGATATTTGAGTGTTTTTCGAAAATATGTCGAGAAAATTCAAGTTTCATTAAAATCTGCCTAGACTGACGGGTACGTTACATAGCACAATAAAAATATTTGATCAAATCGCGCTTAGCTGTTCTTAGAATGAGAAATATTTCAGACAAACCTTGTAGAGAAAATCAAAACACATATTTAATTTTCAGTAATATTTTCGACGAGAATCGTGCCGTTTATGAGCCAATGTAGAAAATATTGTACAGCCGGGAAAGCCACAGATGACAATATGGCGCATGCAGTCTACAAACACACATTCATAATGTGTAATACTTCTTGTTTTTCAACTGGGGCATGCCTCCATGTTATATTATATTGCCTGTCTTGTTATGAGCTACAGAGTGACATTTGATGTGCCCTATTCAGATTAATTTTGTTTTCAAACGGCGGAGCTCATAAATTGCTTTTCCTTGAAATGTGTGTGTGTGTGTGTGTCTGTGTGGTCTTTCTGTGCTTACTTACTTACTCCATGGAGTAGAGTTCTTCTTTAGAAGCTAACAGGTTTTCAGCTAGTCAAGAAATTACCCGCATTTTTTGGAAGCCGAAGGTTCATTACCGCAGTCACAAGTGCCCGCCACCTGTCTCTATCTTGAACCAACTTGATCCAGTCTACACCCCCACATCCCACTTCCTGAAGATCCAGCTTAATATTATCTTCCCATCTACGCCTGGGACTCCTAAGTTGTCTGTTTCATTCAGGTTTCCCCACCAAAACCCTATATACGCCTCTCCTCTCCCCCATACGCGCTACATACCCCGCCCATCTTATTATTCTCGATTTTATCACCCGAAAAATATTGGGTGGGTCTTTCTGTGCTAGTATTCCATTAGTTAATTATATCGAATTAAATAGATACTGGAGTTTGGGCCGCATATTATGCAATAATATTAACTTACTTTAATTCTGGAAGCGTAAAACAGAGTGAGGCGAACGGAAATTGCATCGCAACACAAATTACTAAACCGGAAATGTCAAACCCCAAATTGAAACTGAATAATTATTCGTCAGATGCTCAGTCTTGCGGGCTGCACAGGGATTTGTCCACCTTCATGCATATATTAATTAATTCCCTATCAGTGGTGTAAATAATGTTATAGTGGAACAGTGTTGCATCGAATCTCACGTAGTATTTCTTTTTATTTATTTGGTGTTAATCTGATTGTAATGCATGGTAACCTAATGAGAGCTTATGGACGCACCGGTCTACTAATGAGTCAATTCGCTGATATAATATCATGGAAAGTAATGTGACTACGTGACTGTTTCCAGACAAGCCAGCTAGTGACATAAAAGTTAATACGAGCCGATATGGCTGTGTGAAAGTATGATCAACTTTCATGAAAGGCTTCTGAGTGGAGTGTGTAGGGTTTGCTTCGCGATGGACGGAACAGTGTTAGAGAAATATTGTTTATTTCATTGTTCTGTTTAGTAACTAACGTTAAATATTTCCTTTTGTGATTATTTTCGTTTATAGGAAAACATAATAACTTTGTACAGGTCAGAAACAACACCAAACTAGTTTCAGATGAAATTTTCTCATTATCAATGAAAATTATTAAACTCTACATTAAAATAAACAACTAGTCACCGAACCCAAAGGCCATGAGGTCCAAGGCGTGGGTCTACGTCCGTTTGCGTGCTGGGATTACGGGTTCGAATAACGCCATTGCATGGATGTCTTTCTCTGGGGAGTGTTGTGTGTTGCCTGGTAGGGATTTCTGCTAATCTCTAAGCCAGAGGAGTCCTACCGAGGGTTCTGTGTCAGTGTGATCGAGGAACCTCATAAGGGAGTCCCAAGTCCACTATGGTTGTCAATTTAAAAAAAAATAAAAAATAGTCAACAAATATTCATAATAATTAAAACAATGTTTTTGTAGTGCTCTTGAAGCAAACAATTTAAACAATTGTTATAGCTGTAAATGTCTTTTTCTGAAAGATATAATAGAGCGTTTATTTTTCTCGCCTTCAAAATTTCTGTCCACCGTATGCCTGCATAATCTAATCTCCCGAGAGTGCTAACTGAAGTCAATATTTGTGTCCCACACCACAAAATATTTCGTTACAGTTCCAGTCTATTCGGAAGATTTTCATTTGGCAATATTCTAAGTTGGGGTTCATCAGGTTTCATAAAAATTATTTCATAGTACGAAATAATTGGATCTCTATAAGGTACACAAGCCTGTTGACAGGCATGTATTCCAGTATGATATTTCTACAATATATCAAATAAAGTAAAATTTCGAATTACATGATAGACACTGAATGTCCATCGATCAGCCGCTTCAAATTTGAGTCAAACCTAGTTGTCTCAAATTTGCTGTCTCCATCATCAGGGGTGATGTGCGGAAAGATTGCAGGGCGGTGACATACAAATGTACAAGGGTCGGTCAGAACAAGAGATCACACGGCCTGTTCTTCGTGACTGAAGAACGTACAGTGATTGTGATGATGTTACATCAGATGATCGCTCCTGATGCAGAATCTTAGCAAACGCAAATTTAAATTTCATATCAAGGTGGATGCTGTTGTGATAACACAGCGGCTGATAACACAGCGTACACATTGATATGAACAGGGAACAGAGAAGCTCGTCCCACAGTGTGATGAAATTCTCATTTCTGGCTGAGACTATGTAGAAAAGTAGTGGAACAGCAGTACAATTAACTGTTCTTATCAGAGTTCCACATTAGGAATCCATAATACAGTATATTATTTTTAAATTTATTTCCTCTATTCTTTTGTATGAATATTTGTGTTATTCTCTAGGGTGTTGAGGAGAATATTTGGGCCTAAGAGGGACGAGGTAACAGGAGAGTGGAGAAAACTACATAATGAGGAGCTTAATGATGTGTAATTCTCGCCCAATATTTTTCGGTTGATAAAATCGAGAATAATTAAATGGGAGGGGCATGTAACGCGTATGGGGGAGAGGAGAGGCATATACAGTGTTTTGCTGGGGAAACCGGAAGGAAAGAGAACACTTGGGAGACCCAGCGCCAGATGGGAGGATAATATTAAGATGGATCTTCAGGAAGTGGGATTTTGGGGTATGGACTGGATCGAGCTGGCTCAGGATAGGGATAGGTGGCGGGCACTTGTGAATGCGGCAATGAACCTTCGGGTTCCATAAAATGTGGGTAATTCTTTGACTAGCTAAAAACCTATTAGCTTCTCAAGAAGGACTCTGCTCCATGGAGTAAATAAGTAAATAAGTATTTGTGTTATTCCCAGCATACACCTTGATGACTGAGGAAGATCTGGTTTCCAAAAGAGTGGTTTTAGACCAAACTATGGCAAGGGCTACGTGCGTAGTTTACTGTATACATTTTCCGCCGTAAAAGCTTGAATTGTTAAGTACCGTACAAACAGCCACGTGGTTTCAGTGACTGTTGACATCTATTGAATTTCTCAGTTATGTTTTCGCAAAGTGCATAAGGGGAACGTATTCTGGGAAAGTACAATCTGCGCTACCTCTAATCACGTGTTTATTAATGTACACACCATTTCCGGTGGATTTGATACTGGGCGTTACACTGGGGTTCGTTAAGTAAACTTAATTTGATTCCTATCGAGTGAATGCAAACCACACACACGTACGTTGCGTAATAATACAATCGAATTTTATGTAGACTTTTGTTTCTGTTTAACGCAAAGTTAATTCATTTGAAAATGTAATTTAATACTATATGTTAGCTATTCCACTGTGTACACGCAGTTCATGACTACGGCTGCTTTCATTCGTGTAAATGGTAGCATTATAACCTTTGTTCAACACCAGAAAGACTCCTGAGTACTGACATCAAAGACAGAAAAAATAGGAATATACTAGCGTTCCGTGTGTCGTATACTGAGTAAAATAAAATTGTAGCTTGTATATTGTTTCTGTAAACAGATTTGGAGCTTCTTTGTTCTCCTGCATCATATGGTTTAGATCTTTTAAAGTTACTCGGAATAGACTCCAGATTTTCTATCTGTAACCATGGCAAAGTTTTCTACTTGGTCTCAGCAATTTTCTTTTCTAGTTGTCTTTGCTTGTTTGGATACACGTAAGCATTCTGTCTTCGTGGAGTGTATAAAGTTTTCCCAATAGTTCAGAGTTTTTTACAGGGCTAATATTTTTCAACTTACACAGGTCTTACCTTCAGAGTTTTGTCATGAATAGAATTTCACTGTTACCGGTATCTTTTATAAACCCTTTTATAAACTTACATAGTACTGCTGTCTCAAGACTCGTTTCTTAGTCAAATTAAAGTCGCTTTATTCATGAATTTTTGGCAATGTGTAGATCCACATGTTACTTCAGTATTTGTGTTCATGAGAGGAATTTCTCACGAGTCTAAAAGAAATATCTTACGCATCGATATGGAAAAATAGAAAAATAAACAGAATTTCCCAATATTTATTGAATCAAAAGCGAAATTTTACTTGATCTTATTTTATCCTCTGAGGACAGACATTCATACAACTGCGATTAACAGCTTAATTCGTACCTCAGAGAGAACACAGGCAATGCCCATTTCTGATCTTATTTTCCTTCAATCTTTTGATTGGTTGGCATCTTTCCATCTGGAATTGTTGCTATCCATTCTTTCCAATGTCCATTAGGAAGACCAAATTATGAACATTATTCGGAGAGGTAATTGTCAGTTATTGTGGGAATCATAAAGGGAATGCAAATACGCCGTTTGACAGTGTTTCGTAATTCTAGGTCACGTAACACGTGTCGATACCTTTACGTTTTACAAGGCTAAACTCCAAAGCTCAGTAGCTTAAGCGGAACTTCTTTCTTCCTGGCACTGAAGGCTCAAACAGTAACGCGTCTGAGTTGGTATTTAGTCTCGGAGAGAGTACCGATAATATTGAATGCAATTTCCTTCCTTAACACAGCAACAAACATTACTCAGCTCCATACAGCGCCAAAGACAACTGACAGGAAATGTAACAATAAAATAACTTCAAGACTTGTCCTGGAGTTCAGTTCCAATCTTTTACGTTACCCCTTGCATTATGACAGTACTAATAACAATTCTCGATATTGCGGTCTGAATCTTTATACAAGAGGCATAACGACTGTAAGTTGCACCCGACCCAAACAAATATTTGTCAACATTGTAGCAAGAAGCTAAGGTTATATGGCTAATACCGTGCTACAGAGCAGATGATCATTTTCCGAGTCCGTATCTTGCGAACTAAGTGATTAGAATTCAGGTTACTAGTGCAACAGTGGAATGAAGCACGTAGAGAAGACAAAGAATTATTTCCTAAATATTTATAACTCCAGTAAGTTAAAAGAAATCCTTATTTATAGGTTGATACGTGGTTACCTAATGAAATTCTGCATCTTGTATGTAACCAAAGATCACAACAACACGCCAGAAAAAAAGCTGTCCCGGACCAGACTAATTCCATCTGCCACATTATAAAACTTTTAAGATCCGTCTGATCCCATCTATACCCAGATCTATAAAGTGCTTAAACGTTTCAGGTTTTCTTACTGTCATATTTATCACCTGTTAAATTCGAGCTACATGTCTCGCTCATCTAATTTTCCTTGATCCTGTCATGACTGTTATATTTGATGAAATTATGATGTTTGAAGGCCGCTACCGATGGCCTTAAGGTCTACAGCTTAGGTTTTCGGGACCTTGATTTTTGCGATGGCGGGGTCGAATAGGGTCTTGGTGGGAAAACCGGAGGGAAGGAGACCACTGGGGAGACCTAGGCGTGGATGGGTGGATAATATTAGGATGGATCTACAGGAGGTGGGATATGTGTATTTGGACTTGATTGGGCTTGCCCAGGATAGATACAGGTGGCGGACGCTTGTGAGTGCGGTAATGAACTTTCGGGTTCCGTGAAATGCGGGAAATTTCTTGACCAGCTGCAAACCAGTTAACTTCTCAAGAAGGACTCTGCACCATGGAGTAAGTAAGTAAGTAAGTAAGGTATCGAATTCCCCTGAAGGCGTGAGTATCTGTCTGTTGCGTTTGTTGTGTGTTGTGTATGTAGCCCCCTCTGCGACCAGCTGACAACTGGTTCAGTGGAGTCTTAACAGATCTGTGTGCGTGTGTCTAATTGTGTGTGATCTAGGAACCTCAACAGTGAGGTGGCCTAGGCCCGAGTTGGATTGTTGCACCACAGGAAGTTGACATTCGAAGTTTCTCATTGTATACTTACTGTATGGCCCTGTTAGTACAGATATTCTGCTCAGCATCCTGTTCTCAGGCTCGTCAACATACATAATTAGTACAATAGGAGCATAATCGAAAGTAAAGCGTAATCATAAGGTTCTTCATCCCCGTTGTGTTTATAAAAAAACTAAATTGGAGTTTATGTACTTGTCTAACACAACTTTATTTGATGGTAAAGATATGTATAGAATTTACTGCATAGAGAACAACTACATGTTTCGGAACTTGACAGTGACCATTTTCAGGTTGAGAAATGAAAAAAAATTAGTAAGCAGCTATACTCGACTTATGTGGGCTGTATACAGTGGGGAGGTAAGAGGTGAGGTGGACACTACAACTACATGTTTCGGCACTTGACAGTGA
>Ga0123355_10013780_pt1 | contig 12598 bp, 8 predicted proteins | sample TergutEmb28metaG_3_FD_89872 | JGI IMG/M metagenome (GOLD analysis project Ga0123355, IMG submission 89872) | Embiratermes neotenicus P1 segment gut microbial communities from Petit-Saut dam, French Guiana - Emb289 P1 | ecosystem: Host-associated > Arthropoda: Insects > Digestive system > Gut ...
AAACATGGTATATACTCTCCGTTTTTTCCTCTTCAAAATGCAGTTTGTTTCATAATTCTAACATATTTGGTTCCTGTTTTATTCACATTTTATATACAGAGTGTGCTAAAATTTAAAAAAATATTTCCGGCACCAAAAGGTTAAGAAAGCTTTTGGGTATGATTCAGTGAGTGAAGCCCAGATAAAATTGTGTTAGTGACAATTCAAAGATGGCCAGGAATCCATTGAAAGCAATCCACGTTCTGGAAGGCCTTCAACAAGCAGAAAACCAGAAATTGTTGAACGTGTGCAGACTGTAATCAACGAAAATCGGTGATTAACAGTGCGAGAATTAGAAGAAGATCTGGGGATTCCAAGGACTATTGTTTCAGAGATTTTGTTGGAGGATCTTGGCAAGAAACGTGGCAGCAAAATTTGTTCTGCGGCTCCTGTAATGAGCAGAAGGAATTTCATGCTGAAGTTGCACAGGACGTGCTTGAAACCACTTACAAAGACCCAGATTTCCTCAGAAAGGTCATAACTGGAGATGAGTCATGGGTCTATGGCTATGACCCTGAAACAAATGCCCATTCTTCCCATTGGAAGTCACCTGAGTTTCCATGTCAAAAGAAGATGCAGCAAAGGTGGAGCAACATCGTGGCCATGTTGACAGTTTTTGTGTGTGTGTGTGTGTGTGTGTGTGTGTGTGTGTCGGGAAAGTGGTGTCGACCAAAAGTACACTGACCAGGCCATAAAATAACTAAGGAGCACTACATCGAAGTCCTTCACCGGCTGAGGGATGCAGTAAGAAGAAAACGGCTACAGCTGTGGCTAGTGGTGACTGGCAGCTTCATCATGACAATGCACCTGCCCATTCTGCAGCTCGCATGCAGGCTTGTTTGGCCAAGCATCACATCACCCAGTTCTGTCAGCCCCCCTCCAGCCCAGATTTGGCTTCCTGTGACTTCTGGCTTCTCCCAAAGCTAAACTCGTCACTGAAAGGGAGGAGATTTCAGACCGTGGATGACATTAAGGAGAATGTAATGAGGTAGCTGATGGCAATCCCAAAAAAAGACTTTGCATATTGTTTTGAAAACTGGAAGGAATGCTGGTATGAGTGTGTATGGTCCCAAAGGGAGTACTTTGAAGGGGCAAAGGTGCCATTGTCCTAGATAAGTTATGCCTTTTCTTCAAAAAAAAAAAAAAAAATACTTGTAATATATTAAATGGCTGGATACTTTCCAGACAGACCTCATGTGTATCCTTTGTTGGTGGCCACATATGCTTTCTTAAATTTTGCTGACTCCTCCCAATAATCACTGGCTACTCTGCCCTTAGTGTCTTAGTGTCAGTGTTATGTAGGTTAGATTGCAGTCTGTGAAACTAGCCTTACTATAGCATGTCCAGCACTTTCAGAAGAAAGACGAATTTTCATGTGGCAACAGTGTGGCACCACATAGTGGGACAATGCCAGCTGCCAGGGTTCCAGGCTAATAGTGAAGCATATGGCCACTATCAATACGCAGTCACATTTTGAATTAGCTGTCTGTTATCCTGTTGTCAAGCAGAGGGTGTATACCCACATCTGTATAAAGTCATGGCCATGCATAATTTGCCTGTGCATTCGTTTTCAGAGACAGTGTCATTTCAATACAAACCGACAGTCTTAAATGTCTCTAACATTGGCGCTTTTACTTACAGTCCGTCCAGCACTTATTGCGGTTTTTCTTCTAATATGAAGGAGCATTATATGTAAAGCTGTTTCTTGTTCTCTGTAACTAAGCACTTACGCATTTGTATGATTTACAGAAACAGAATTATTTGTTTTTAGCACTCATCACTTTGTCATTTTAACAGAACAAAGGCTATGCTAATGTTTAAGAAGTCAGCCAAGAAAAACTGAAGCTGTTAATAGGGTAGAGCTAATCTTAAAAATAAAATGCGTATATGTTATACGTAAAAGAAGACAAATGAGCAAGTTATAAATGACTGTGTTTTTCCAATCATTTTCACTTTCTTAAAGTATCATACTCTTATTTTGGTTGTGTAATTAAAATCACTATGAGTTAAAAGTGGAAGATTAATTAAATGTAAATTATTGTAGTGACCCAGAATGCATGTGAACAAAAAGATCTGGAGAAAAAGTGAACAAACACACCATGGCATTGCAGTGGCACAGTGCATTTGGAATTTGACAATAAGTAGCTTACAGTGAAGTGCACTTTTGTGAAGTTAGAGTTAAGATGTCCCTGCAGTATGATCTCTTTGCTGCGGAGCAGTTGAACTGTAGTGGAGCCATCTCTATTGCACTCAGCCTGGCAATTTATTCAAGACCTTCAGAAAAGTGGTATAAACTTTGTGGTAGCAAATACAAATTAGTTTTTTATTCATGTTTTGTATGGTGTAATCAGTATTGTTGCTGTCTGTCATGATTACTGACTGCAAGTAGAACCTTCAAGTTCAATATGGCAGACAAGAACTTGGTCTTGAGCCACTTAAATTTAATTCACAATCAACTTTCAACATATGTTTTAATATCGTATTCCTATTTCATTCTGGGTCGTATGTTGCTACTTAAAAAGACAGATTCTTAGCAGATTTCTGTCTGTATTTCCTTATTATGTGCTGTTTAACTCACTTGTGCATTCTCTATTTTCCACCACTATCATCTCTGTCATTCAGATACTTTTTTTAGCACTAACAAATGCCATGATAATGTAATAATGAAGTGTTCATTTCCAGAGATGTGGTGGTCCACTGTTGGGATCAGAATCATAATGGGTTTCTGGTCCAATTTTAAGCAAGTCTTTCAAGTTGTGTGCTTACCAGTTGGTCAGTTTGCATATTTGCTTGTTAGTCAGTGGAACAGATGTGTTAATCTAACTTGCAGCTTGTTTTGCAGTTATTTTAAAAGACACATATTCATGACCTGCTTCACTTGAAATCACAGTTTGTCCTCGAAAGAATGTGCCTAATACTTGCTGAAAGTGTTTCACTTTATTGCATTGCAATTGGCATTTTTCTTCAGGTTACACAGCAGTCAATGTGGGGCCGAGATAATGAAAACTCCCAGAAAGGAATGAATTTTGCAAGTGTGGCTGCAACAGGAGCAGTAGCTAATAATGGAGCTGGGGTTACGGGTGGAAAATTCATTGATAGTATCCCACCACAGGTAAAAACTTAAATGACTGTTACATATTCTGAATTCTTGAATCATTGAAGACCAGAAGCCTGTAAACATGTCTCTTCAACAGGTGGATGCGGCCAAGGCTCCAGGTTACCGTGGCACTGCCGTTTGCTCTCCTGTGTCCTCAAAAACAAGCAGCAACAGCACAACACCCCCTACCCTGCCATTGGCTCCAGTATCATCATTTCAGGGTGCCATTGTTTTCTCAGCAGAGCAGTGTGTTCCTCATTCATCAGGCCCTGTGATTACTATGGCTGCCAAGCAGCCACAGCTACAAGTAACCCACAGTGGTCTCAATGTTACACGTCCTGGCTCAAGTAGCAACACACTTGACATTCATCCTAACTCTGCAAATTCAGGAACAAATCTCAGTGTTGGAATTGTTGGTCAGCAGCCATCTTCTCATATGGATGTGAGTGGTGGCACTTTAGCACCATCCCCTTTTGGGAATCGAGCTGTCTTTCAAAGTGGTGAGCTTCCACCTCGAACAGTAGTTTCCGGCCAGCAACATGGCATCATGGTGTCATCATCTCAGTCGACACTTGATCATGGTGCTTTGTATACCCCAGTTTCCACACCAGCATATGGACCTGACCCTCAGAGTCACAATGCAGCTCTGCTCAAGATGGTGCCTGGAGGAAGTGATCCCCAGTCAACCCCACAACAGCAGCAACCACAGCAACAGCCACAGCAGCAGCAGCAACCGCAACAACATCCCATACTAAGTTCCTACCATCACCAACATTCACATCACCATCCCATGAATTATTCCCAGCCAAAGCCTAATTTGGGTGTTTCCTCATCCCAGGTGACCACAAACACCACAGTCACCATGTCTCGTCTGAATCCAAGTGCACCTGACTTCTCCCTGCACCTAGCCAACAAACCTCAGCAACAGCCTCCACCACCACCTCCACCTCTGCAACAGCAGCAGCCCCAACAACCACAGCAACAACAGCCTGTGCCACCACCACCACCTCAAGGGGGCAATATGTTTAGTGCCACTGCAACATTCCACCAGAGAACAAACGTGTTGCCTCCTTCATCTCTGCAGACTTCAGCATCTGCTCTAGGCACTATGTTGCCCAATGTTTCTTTCCCACTAGGAAAATCCTCTCTTGGCCCTTACCACCACCACCAGCCACTGCCTGGCCCTGTCCCAGCTCCAGGTCCTGCTGCAAATGGCCAGAGGTGGCCACTGTTCCAGGCCCCATACCACCACCCACATCACCCCCCTGACATTATGAATCAGATGAGTTTTTCTGGTAACATGGCACACCTAGCATCCCTTGCAGGCGTAACACACCCTGGAAACGGTGGTGCTACAGTGGATATATTAGCAGGCTTGGAGAATGGAGCTATGGTAGGAGGAGGAAACTCTCCAGCAATGTCCCCATCATCTCCCGCCAGTGCAAATCCTGTCCCGGCAAATGAACCAAACCACCACAAACTGGAAGATCGCAAAATTCCACCACGACCCATTGGCACAGAACGTGCCAGTTGGAAGAATAATTATGGAAACATTAGTGGAATGGGGGCTGGTGCAGACCTAGACCCCAACTGGATGCTCTCTGGAGCTGAACCTAAGATGCCTGTCTCATCATGGATTGGCACTGGGATGAGCCACACTATGGAGAGGCACCCGATTTATAGGGCTAGTGCGTCACACTATGGCCGATTGCCCCAGGCGGACGAACTGCAGCACATGATGGATGCAGGCTTTCAGGTACTCACAAGTTGGATCTAGAGAAGCATGGTATATTGCTCTGGTGTGTGCAGTGTGCATGTATCAAAGGCATGTAATGAGTCATTACTGGGAGGTACAGTCATATTCTTGGGTTTGACTGGGTGTCACTTGTGAAATAATGCATGAAGGGTTGGTGTAGTGGCTTAACACGTTCAGACCTGTCTGACAGCCCTGGCAGTTCAAGGAACTGAGTCTTGCACAGGTTGTACATACCCTGTACCTCCAGTATTGTTAATTTGAGATTTGAGGTTAGCAATAAGGAACTGTAATGGAAACAGCAGCATTCCTTTGCCCTGAAGTTCAGGATTTGTCATTGTGTTGTCTGAACTGTCTCTTTGTCAGTATGTGATAACTGAGAGCCATCTGACTGACAAACTGCAAGGACATACGTTACACCATGCACCATTTGCAAAATTTCTGGCTGAGGCATCGGGTGTGTAACAGTTTCAGTTAATCCCTGGCATTTATTTTACTTTCCATTCGTGTATGACAAGTAGCTGTTATGTAGCACTGAGCAACCTAATGGCATTTATTTTCTATTGCTGTGTGGGTTTTTGTGTTTCTATCCTATCATTTCCAAGTGCATTAATGAAAGTCTGTAAACATTGCACATCTTAAGAGGTGGCTTGTTAGTGACAAAAATGTTGAGCCTCTTCTTTGCCAAAGCATTAAAATGACAGTAGAAAGTACTAATAATTTTCACAAGTAATAGTGGTTACACCTAAAATGGAAATAGTTTTAAAACGAGGGATTTTATTGTACAGCCAGCAGGGGTTCCTCTTTTGGACATGGAAAAAAGACCAAAATATTCCATAATGTGGCCTTTTCAACAGTTGCCAACATTTCTTCATGTTGTTGTAAATTAGGAGCTCTTTCAAGTCTTTGATGTTTTGCTTGTATTCTTGCCAAATGGGTTCTTGGAAATGCTAGGAGCAGAAACAAACAGATATGCCAAACAAACATCATAAAATGAAAAAATACAAGATGAATACACGTGACAGCAGCTGGTTTTCAGTTGTGTCTGATGAACCAGCAGTATGCTTCTTATTTGGGTATAGTATGCTGCATATTTGGGTGGGGAGGGGAGGGGGGTGTTGGACTGTCACAGGTAGACATACTCCTCACATTGCAGTCCAAGATCAGGGCTCATTACACCAGAAAAATCTGTCAAGGGGTACAGAGTGTTCACTGTCCATAACATGGCCAGATGAAACTATATTGCACTGCCCATAGCGTCTGATTGTTATACATCTGCTTTGGAAGGTATAATCAGGAGTAGGTGGACTCCGAGGCAGTGTTTACAGTGACAACAGTGCATGAATCATGATTGCTTTCATCAGGAATGGCAGTGTATAATCTACTCATACAGTGTTGCATCCCAGAAGAAGGTCACCACTGTGAGAACCTCAACTCTGACAGATAGGCATATGTTAAAAAAAAATACTGATTTGAGAGCATCAGACTTAAGGTGAACATTTTGATGTTAACTATTCTATTGAAGATTATTTTGTTTCCCCTCTTGTATTATTAGGTTGGTATAAAGCTCCTTGAAACTTCAAGGGAAAATTTGACAATTTTACACAAATAGCCTTTCCATTAGTTCATTATTATATACTGTAGCCCCAGCAAAACACTGAAATTAAAGTTTGCTGGATATGTATGCTATTGAAATTCAGTCAAAGGCCAGGAATATAATACTGACTGAAGTATAGGTACCTCTCACTGACATTTATTGTTGCCATTTTCTGGTCCCCTGTTAACAGCAGTGACTTGATATGAATACAGAATAACAAACCTTTGGTTTACACGCACATGTATGTGTGTGTGTGTGTGTTTCTGTGAGGAATTAGAGCAAGTATTTAATCAGTTCCTTAAGTAAAAGCTCACCCTATAACATGCCATGAAGGCACAGAGGGTAGGTAGAGGTATAGCTCCACCTGTACACAACTGTGGCACTAGAAAGGGGTCAGTAGTCAGTGACACCCCTCAGCCACTTTACCGCCAGGAAAGAGACCCAGTACCCATTGTACAGGAAGTTCACTAAGTACTGCATGAAAATTCTGTTATGCAATGTCTGTACAAAATTAGGGAAAGAAGATATTATCAAACAGTTCAAACAAGAGTTTTCATGAAAGTAGTTACAATAATGGGGATGCAGTAGTAAAGTTCACCATGTCCAAAAATCTAATTGTTATGAGTAAATTCTGGCGTAAAGCATTTTGTAAGTACACGTGGAACTTGCTGAGGGGAAGACTAACAGTGTGGTGGATCACATCTTGATATATTGGAGATGTTGTTCAGGTATGCTTGATGTATGATATTTCAGAGGAACTGAAAGACGATGATCAGTGTCTGGTAGTTACTTAGTTAGGGAGAGACTAGCAGTAAGTAAACTAGCAGCATCGAAGTTTGAAGCAGACAGATTTGATGTCAAGAAGCTTAATGAAATGGCAGTTAAAGAACAGCATCAGATTAAAATATCAAACATTTTTACAGCTGTGAAAACAGATGTTAACGAGGACTTTTATGGGACTTGGGAAAGTATAGAGAGCATATCAGACTTTGATGAGGAGAGTCTAGGTTATTACAAGTGGAAGCAAATTTGTGTGTGTGTGTGTGTGTCATGAGAATAGTATAGAAATTTCAGAAACAAAAGGGAATTTTTTAAAAATAAAATTAATGTTTGGTACAAACAGGACAGGAATAGTAGGCTTGTACAAGGCATAAATGAATTTAAGAAGAGTTGCCATCATATAACTAACTTAGTAAAGGATGACAAGCATGATTTGCTTGCAGATTACCACAGAATTTTTAACAGATGGAAGAATCACTTTTGTCAGGTATTGAATGTGCTTGTGGTTTATGATGTTAGGCAGGCTGAAATACAAATCCTCTGCCCAACATCATAAATCACTAGTGCCCGAGCATAGTACCTTTAAGGGTGAGATGGTTGTTCAAAAGTTGAAGAGATATAATGGAACCCTTTTTGTCAAATTCTAGCAAAATAATTTTAAGGTGGAAGTAGAAGAGTATGTTCTGAGACACATAAACTCTGTCAGTGTCCTTGGAATAAGAAAAGCTTGCCTCAGCAGTGGAAACAGTCAGTCATTATAGCTATTTATAAGAAAAGTGATAAAACAGATTGTAATAGTTATCAAGGTGTATCCTGGTTATCAAGTATATACAAAATATTAAATGTTATTTTGTCAAGCTTAATTCCATATGTAGAAAAAATTAATGGGCGTCGTCAGCACAAATTTGGAAGTAACAGATCAAATACTGATCATGCATTATACCTTTGTCAGATACTTGAGAAAAATGGGAATGCTATGGGGCAGTGTATGAGATATTTATGGACTTCAAGAAGGCCTTTCATTTGATTATGAGGGGGGTTTTGTGTAATATTCTGATTGAGATTGCTGTTCTCATGAAGCTAGGTGGGTTAATAAGAATTTGTTTAAATAAAACCTGTACATCCAGACAGGTGGACATTTGATGTACTCGCTGTTTTGAGTTGCCTGAAGTGGGAGATACTTCATCACCTTCACTTAAAATTATACAATTAGGATGGCCCAGGTAAACAAGTAGGGTTTGAAATTGAATGGAACACATCAGTCTATGGTGTGTACTGATGATGTTAATCAGTTTGGCGAAATCACATACTGTAAAGAAAGAAATGGAAACATCGTAGTAAGGAGATAAATCCAGACGTAAATACTGGGAAAACTTAAGTATGTGTTCATATGTCATAAACAGAATGCAGTACAGAATTATAAAATAAAGATATTTAATAAATACTTTGAAAATGTAAAATTCCATGTGTTTGGGAGTTGCACTAGCAAGTTAAAATTGCGTGCATGTTAATAGCGGCTGCAGTGGCTTTGTGGTTGTGACCATCGATATCAGCAGTCTGAATTGAAGAGCAGATTAAATTCAGGGAATGCATGCTACCATTCAGTTGAGAATGTTTTGTCTTTCTGTTTTCACTCAAAAAATATAAAGATTAAAATATAAAGAACTCTAATTTTGCCTTGTGTTTTATATGGGCATGAAACTTGGTCCCACACAGTAAAGTAAGAACGTACAATGAGGACGTTACAGAACAGGGTGCTGAGGAAGATAATTGGGTTAAGAAAGATGACATGACGGGAGAGTGGGGAAAATTGCTAATGAGGAACTTCATGATTTTTACTCCTTAACCAAAAATAGTTGGGGTGATCCAGATCAAGGAAGGTGAGACAGGTGGGGAATGACAGCATTTGGAAGACCTAGGCATAGATGGAAGAATAATATTAAAATGGTTCCGAAAATAAAATAGTAGGGTGTGGATTAGATTCATTTGGCTCACAGTAGGACAAGTGGGGGATTGTTTTGAACATGGCACTGGACCTTTAGGTGCCTCAAGTCTGGAGAATTACGTGCTTAGCTGAGACTGCACTGCGTGAGTGAGAGAGTGGATCAGTCATTTGCAGTGCCCATTTAAGTGGCAGTATATTTTTGTATTGCTGAAAAGTTAGTTACTTCATCATGTTGTGCATACAAGCAATACTATGTGTTTAACTCTCAGATAAACTCAATTGCATGTAGGAATTACATACCTCTTGTGCTACACATTTTTACACAATTGTGTCATTTTATATGCAGCAGGTTATTGTTACAGTGATCTGGTCACATCTAGGGCCTACGTGTGTATCCTGTCATGGTATGGTTGTCAATAGGATAGCTCCAGTTATACAGAAAAGTCCATATACCTTATTACTTGCTTCTGACAGTGTGTTTTGTGAGTCCACTTGTTGCATATGTTAGCAGTGTTTCTGTTTATTTACTTGTTTTATCTCCTGAGTTTCTGTAAGTTTTGTTACTCTCTTTTATGCTTTAGAGGGTGAGCCTGAAACACCTGTCTGTTTTAAGTAACATTTTGAGGCAGAATGGAAAAATTTTATTGACACATGTAGATATGTTCTTTGGCTGTGGCACACCTGGTCCACCTGCTAACGTGATGTTGCTGTAGCAGACTACTTACTTTGGGGCTACATCAAAAGCAAGATATAGGAAATACGTCTTGCCAACATTGATGACTTAAAATTATGATTGGGAATGTATTCATGGAATCTCTGAAGAAGTGCTACAGTGTGTGATGGTATCCTTTCAATTGTGACTGCACGAGTATTTTGATTGACATGGTGGTCACCCTCCAAGTGTCATATTCAAACAGTAAAGATAAACTTGAAATCTCATGGGCATGGAATGTGTCCAGCAGTGTTGATAAAAAAATTTCCACTTTCCTTAAGATGTTACTTCATTTCAGAAATGGTGAGGTTCATCACCCTGTATGTGTTTGTTTGTGGTTGTGGTTGTGCTGCATGCCTACGTAAACATGTATAACAGATGAAATGGCTTAAGCATGAAGGTGTCAGTAACAACTATTTCTTCTTGAATATCTTGCATGTGTGATAATTTTATTGCAGCCTGGACATACTGAAAACCAGCACTCATTCCACAATGGAGGAACTGCAGCTGCCCTGTCCATGATTCATCATAATCTGCCTTTGTTGCCACACTACAGTGTTGGTGCAAGCCTAGGAACAGACATGACAGCTGCCGATGGAGTTAAGATGGAAGCACCAAGCTGGGAAGGTGGTCACCTAGGCATAGCAGATGTGCAAGACAAGCAACAAGTAAGTTTTTGGAAAATTTGCAGTCATAAGTCATCGTGCAATTATTTTTATTATTTCATTATTATTTTGTTGTTTATAGCTTGGCAAAGACTGTTATCTTGAAAATTATATTTACAAAGGGTAAAATTTGAGGTAACAAGACACAATATATGTGCATTGTAAATTATTGCTAATAACTGACGTACATGAATGTGTAAAATATTGCCAAAGTCTGTGATTTATGAGATGTGCTCTTACAAAGAAGATATTAGACAGTGGATTAGGAAGCTCAAACAGCAGCAGCAGCAGGGATTTTGCAAGGTATTTTATGCCATAGGGAAATACAACAAGAAATCAGTGCTTACATATTGTATAATATTTGAAAGAACAAAATATATTGAAATCTAGTTCAGATCCTATTGAACTAACAGAAGACAGAAAATTGAAATAAAATCACCTACTGCAACTCAAATTTTTTTCTCTGACTGAGGTTCCCCATGGTTCAATTCTAGGGCCATGTTCTTAATATATGTGAATGACTTCCCCCTGAGAATAAATTCTGTATCAAACCCATAACATTTGTTGCTGACATAATTGTCATAATTTCTGACAATATTTAGAGATTTCTCTACAATATCAAACTTAGTTCTCTCTCATATGACTTAATGGTTTGCTGCTAATGAGTTGGTCCTAAATCTAGATAAGAATATGTAATAACATTTATTATGAATAATTCACCACACAGTGCATCCAGCATTGGCTGTAAAGAAAAGTGTGTAGAAGAAACAGTAATTACAAAATTTGTTGGTTTAAAAATTGATAACCACCTAAATTCAAAGAATCGTATCCGTGAAATGATGCCTAAGTAAAGTGGAGCATATTTACACAAGTTAATGTTTCATATCAGCAACTGTACCACATTCAAATCAATTTATTGTGCACATCTTCACTCTAGTGAAAGTATGGAATAATTTTGTGGAATAATCATCCAGCAGTGGTAACATATTTACAAAATAACACTGTCCAAATAATGGTTGGTGCATGATGTAAAACTCCATGTAGAAATCTGTTTAAAAAATAGAGGTTTTATCCGTTCCATGGCATCATATATTTTCATTAATGAACATTGTCATTAATGAAGAAAGTTTTCAAACAAATTCACCTGTACACAGTATTAGTACAAGGAATAAGCACCATCTTCATATCAAATGCTAGCCGAACTTGTTTTCAGAAAAGTACATTCTGTGATGCCATCAGAATTTTCAGCAGTGTACCACAGTCTCACAATTCTAAAGAATTACAGGGCAGAATTTAAAGTAGTACCAAAATTATTTAAATACTCCTTTTGAATTTTTTTATGTGTAAAGATGATCCATAATACTGTTTTATAAAATGTTCGTAGTATTTTCCATGTAAATTCTATATGTTTTGTATATTTAGACTTATTTCACATCCTGTTATCTTTGTATCACACTTGTGGATCACATGTGGAATGCATGTATGTAGAGGTCTAATGGCTTCAGACTGTAGTGAATTTTAATGGAACAACAGAGGGTTAACTTGCGAGACAGATTACTGAGTGCTGAACCTCCAGGCCATTTCTAGTTCTGAACTTAAAGGACATTACTGAGTACTGAACTTATGGGACAGATTACAGAGTGCTAAACTTATTGGGATGCTGAACCAGAGATCAGTTTAAATTATCAGGAATTAGTTTTTGATGCGACTGTTTGGAATTAAGTGCTAAATATCAAAGAGACAGTGCAAATAACAAAATGTTAAGGAGAGTGTCTTTGTTAGGGTGCTGAAAGATTATATGGGCTGGACTTGTATCCCATATGCAAGTAGCATGAAACAGTAAAAAATTTGTACTTCAAACTTTCAAAGAAGAACGATTTTGGGAGACTTGGGTATTGCTTGGTCTGTCTGTCTGTCTGTCTTTTTTTTTTTTTTTTTTTTAAGGTAAAACCCAAGTTTTTTTACTTTATTGGGCGTTTTCCCATGGTCCCTTGGGCAAGAAATGGAAAA
>Ga0123355_10013781_pt1 | contig 12598 bp, 11 predicted proteins | sample TergutEmb28metaG_3_FD_89872 | JGI IMG/M metagenome (GOLD analysis project Ga0123355, IMG submission 89872) | Embiratermes neotenicus P1 segment gut microbial communities from Petit-Saut dam, French Guiana - Emb289 P1 | ecosystem: Host-associated > Arthropoda: Insects > Digestive system > Gut ...
TCAAATTTATGTGGCCCACGCCCGATTTCTTCATCTGGGGTGAATGCGACTCTTTAAGAGTCGCATTCACCCCAGATGAAGAAATCGGGCGTGGGCCACATAAATTTGATATTAAAAAATTTGATGCAACATATGCATACACGGTTGATGGTGGAGAATTGGGGGAATTGCAGTTCGAAAGTTTCAATGCTGCTAGTGCTTTTATTACTGTTAATGGAAACAACGTTCATCCTGGGACGGCCAAAAACGTGATGGTTCACTCTGGAAAAATAGCAATGAAGCTTCATAGCATGCTTCCAGCTGAGCAAGCACCAGAACTAACGGAAGGATATGAAGGATTTTTCCACCTTGTTGAAATGAAATCCGAAGTTGAAAAAACAAGTATGTATTATATTATCCGTGACTTTGATAAGGAGTTATTTGAACAGAAGAAAGCATTGGTCGAAAAAATTGTTGCCAAGTTGCAGGAGCAATACGGGGAACATGTGGTCGAATTAAAATTAGAAGATACATACTACAACATGGAAGAAAAAATTAAGCCTGTGCCGGAAGTTATTGAGATTGCTGAGGCTGCGATGAAGAATTTAGGCATTGTCCCGATTAGTAATCCGATTCGTGGTGGGACTGATGGTTCCCAATTATCATATATGGGCTTACCTACTCCTAATATTTTTGTCGGTGGAGAAAATTTCCATGGAAAATTTGAATTTGCATCAGTTGATGTCATGGAAAAAGCAACTAAGGTTATTGTTGAAATTGTTAATTTGTTTGCAGAAAGAGGGTAGTGTTATATTTTTAATTTTTTGATAACTTTTCTGTGATTCCCTTTTTTGTGGCAGAATATGCAAAAAATGTCGAAATTATTGATTTTTTCATGATTTTCCGATAATAATAGTATTGTGCACAAAATAATTTACTGTTTGTTGTTACTGTTGTAATATGTGAGTTGACGGCATTGGAAAGAGGGTGGTCTTTATGGTTGGTATAATTGGAGCTATGCAAGAAGAGGTTGCTATTTTAAAAAGGTTGATTGAAGATCGGAGAGTTGAAAAAGTTATGCATGTTGAATTTACGGTAGGGAGGATGCATGATAAGGAAGTTGTGTTGCTTGAAAGTGGGATTGGCAAAGTGAATGTTGCTATTGCTGCGACGCTACTTTTGGAAAGATTTGATGTGGATGTTGTGATCAATACTGGTTCAGCCGGTGGTGTTAAAGTGGATGCTGAAGTAGGGGATGTTGTGATTTCCGATGCGGTTGCTTATCATGATGTTGATGTTACAGGTTTTGGTTATGACCTAGGGCAGGTGCCAGGATTGCCGCCTGAGTTTAAGTCTGACGAGAATTTGGTATCTAAGGTTGAGGATGTGTTGACTAGCGTTGGTGTTCGATATTTTAAAGGTCAAATTGTGACAGGTGATGCGTTTGTAAATCGACCTGAACAGATGGAGAAGATCAGGGGAAATTTTAATGATGCAATTGCTTTGGAAATGGAAGCCGCAGCTGTGGCGCAAGTGTGTCATATTGCTAATATCCCATTTGTTGTAGTGCGGGCTTTATCTGATATTGCTGGCAAGGAATCAGAGGTTTCATTTGACGAGTTTTTACCAAAAGCAGCTGTAGTATCTTCGTTGATGGTGTTTGAATTGGTAAAGACTATTTAGATACGGATAAGAAGGGGTGGTTACCTAGTGATGAGGTGACCACTTTTTTGCTTTTAAATTTTTCATGCAACTATAATACTCTAAAAAACAAAAACAGCTCAATCCCTAGTGTACTAGAGGAATCTGAGCCTGTTCTTGTTTACTATTATAATCAGAATGAGACTAAAAGTCAGCCTAATATCTTTTTCAAATCAGCTTCGGGTGTTGAAATTGGCGTAAGGTTAAACTTATCAACAAGTGCATTCAGAATGTTAGGAGCTATAAACGCTGGCAAACTTGGTCCAATATAAATGTCCTTAATCCCCAATGATAGCAATGTCAATAAAATACTGACCGCTTTTTGCTCGTACCACGAAAGAACTAAAGTAAGCGGTAATTCATTTACTGAGCAGTTGAAGGCTTCAGATAAGGCTATAGCAACTTTTATTGCACTATAAGCGTCATTGCATTGCCCCATATCCATAATACGTGGCAGCCCTCCAATCTCGCCTAAATCAAGGTCATTGAAGCGATATTTACCACAAGCAAGGGTCAAAATAATGGTGTCTTTAGGCGTTTGTTTTACAAACTCAGTATAATAGTTCCTATCTGGTTTTGCACCATCACATCCACCAACAAGGAAAAAGTGCTTTATTGCTCCGCCTTTTACAGCATCAATTACTTTATCGGCTACTGATAGCACTGTACCTTGAGCAAAGCCTGTCATCAAGGTATCGCCGCCGTTAATCCCTGTCATTTTATGGAGTTCCTGATAGCCGCCAAGTTCCAATGCCTTGTTAATAACGGGTGTGAAGTCTTTATTATCACCGATATGCACCATTTCTGGATATGACACAACCGAAGTAGTAAAAATTCTATCATCGTAATCTGGTTTTACAGGCATCATACAATTAGACGTGAACAGAATTGGAGCCGGTATATTCTTAAATTCGTGTTGTTGATTTTGCCATGCTGTACCAAAATTACCTTTTAGATGTGCATGCTTTTTCAATTCCGGATAGCTATGAGCCGATAACATTTCACTATGTGTATACACATTGATTCCTTTACCCTCGGTCTGTTCTAAAAGCAACTTTAGGTCATGTAAATCGTGTCCTGATATAACGATAAATGGACCGGGTTCAATATTGCAACTTACCTTCGTAGGCACAGGAGTTCCATATGTTCCTGTGTTGGCTTTATCTAGCAACTCCATGCATTTTAGATTGACACTACCGAGTTCCATAATAAGCGCAAGTAATTCTTCAGCAGATTTGGTCGCGCCTACTGCACACAATCCTTTGCAGAAAAAGCGATTGATAGATTCATCCATTTGTCCAAGTATATAAGCGTGATGAGCATATGCCGCCATTCCACGCAACCCAAAAAGTATTAGTGATTTTAGCGAGCGTATATCTTCGCTATCCATCCATAGTTTTTCCATATCATAGGCATCGTTTTCTGGTGAAGATGAAATTTGTGCCTTCTCTTCTTTGGTAACTTCAATCTGCCAAAGTATGGCTTTATCATTGAAGCTTACATTGGTAGCAGTTGTAAACAGACCATCAATAATGACCTTGTAAGTGAAGTCAGTTGGTATAGTATCGCCATCTATTGCTCTTGCAAGGCTAATAAGTTCCCCAGTAAGTTTATCTTGCAAATTGGACGTATCGGCTTTCTTGCCGCAGACTCCACTAACCGTACAACCCGACCCCTTTGCTGTTTCTTCACATTGGAAACAAAACATTGACATAGTAAATCTCTCCTTTTTTTCTATAATTTTACCACCTGTTAAGACGCTTCTCTTCAATAATCCTGCTCCTTTCATTTTGACATGCTAGAATAAGTATACTACAAATTAATATAACATGTCTGTTGTATATACAACAACGGAGGTTTTTGTACAAAAAACTTATGTAGTAGTAAGTTCAATAAAATCAATCGGAAATGCAAATGCATTAACATTCCCAAGATCATTAGAACTCTCCCATAACTGGGTATCTAGTTCAGAAAAAATAGGAGATGAGGCTCACTTAGCTTTGAGCTCCCCTCCTCAATCTGGCTACTTCCATGAATTATTTACCATTTCATGGGATTTTCATCACTCATTGGCTCTCCTCAACCTGATTACAGTCCAGGATATCCTACGTACTTGAGTAAAGCAGACACACATTATTAAAAATTAATGATGCCAATTTTAGAAACGTGATTTTTTAGGTTTTATATTTAATAATTATTTGCTATAATATTATATGTATAAATCGAATTTGCAAATGAGGTTTCAGTATGCAGATTATAACAAGCTTTGGAAATTGTTAATTGATAAAAAGCAATATTGGTGATATTGTTGAAATCGTGCCGGATAAAACAAAATGATTATTTTATGTTAAAGGAGTTTGGTTATGGCTGAATTGTGGGATATATTAGACGAAAACGGTGATAAGACAGGGCGATTGCATGAACGCGGAAAACCTATGCAGCAAGGAGATTACCACCTTGTTGTGCAAATTTGGATTATGAATAGTAAAGGTAATTTCCTCATTTCAAAGCGCTCACCCAGCACAACGGGATGGGCGGGTATGTGGCAAACGACTGGAGGAAGTGCCGTTGCGGGTGATGATAGCTTAACAACGGCATTGAAAGAAACAGTTGAAGAAATCGGCATTACTCTTGACCCGAAAAACGGACAATTATTTAAACACTATAAAACCCCTCATACCAAAGATAATACTTTTTATGATGTATGGCTATTCCGTCAGGATGTCGATATTTCCACGATTGCATTACAGCCGGATGAAACTTGCGATGCGATGTGGGCGAGTAAAGAAACGATAAAACAAATGGTTATCGAAAACACTTTCATATCAGAGGAAACATACCCATATCTTGATGAACTGTTTTACTTCTGTGATAAGCCATTTTGGGAAATAGGCTACCATGATAAAACTGTTTCAACATTTGCCAACAGCCCAACAAACGATATTGTCGACTTTTATCAGAATTTCAAACCTAACTCACATATTCTTGATGTCGGTTGTGGTGAAGGTAGGAATTCAATATTTTTAACCGAACACGGTCATACAGTTGATGCTTTTGACTTGTCAAAAGCTGGTATCGAAAAATCGAGAGCGATTGCTGCCAACAAAGGATTGGATATAAATTTCTTTGAGTGCGATTTGGGCGATTTTGTTTTTGAAAAGAATTATGATGTAATTCTATCTCATGGTGTTTTGCACTTGCCAGAAAAAGCTGTGCGCGATAATTTTATAAAAGAAGCGCAGCGGAATACAAAATCGGGAGGACTTAATATTATCGGTGTTTTTACAAACCGTTTGCCCGCTACTCCCGACAATGCTCCATTCACGAAAAGTCTGTTTGATGTAGGTGAGCTTCCCGCAAAATACGATGGATGGAAAATATTATCGCATGATGAGAGTATATTCCAAGATTCTCATTTTGGCGGTGTTTCCCACGAACACGCTTATGAACGTATTATCGCGCAGAAATTGTAAATTTTACTTAAATTATAACTTTCGAGTAATTTTTAGCATTAGGTTACGTTCAGTGCATACCAAGGTATGTTTGTTTATTTAAAAATAAAGGGATGATTATGTTTTGAATCCAGAACTATCGCCATAATAAGTTATATTTATGATTGGGGTGTTGAAACATTGTCAAAATTAAAGAATGTTGACATTAATCACATGCCGGATTTGGAAAAGAGTAGGTAGAGCAAAGATTTCATTTAACGATGCTTGAGGCTTTGAAGCTGCTAGACTTGCTCATGATGAGATATTCAAGGAACTAAAATCACTATAGGTGTAGTTGGAGGGTGGAAATTTTATGAATCGAGAAGAAATTATTAATAAAATAAAAATAAAAATAATTGAGAACTTGGATAACACGGAACGCGGTATGTGGTTCGGAAATGTTTATGATTTTGTTAACGAAGTGGCATTAGAATTTGAGAGTGCCACGGGATATAATGAAGATGAGCAGCTTTTTGAACCGCTAATTGAAACTTTAGATGCTTTATTTAAATTGGAAGAAGATGGCGTTCTTCAGGTTGAGACAAAAATTGATTTTGATGATAATCATGATTTTGATGTTGATCCAATGGAAGATGCCATGATTTTCTTATTTGAGGAAAATGATGAGATTGAAGGGATGGATTTTTTCAATCGTGCTCGATTCACCTTTGGCTATAATTATTTGCATGGAATATCTATGGAAGATTTTATGGAAGATTCTATTGATATTATTTGTTAAAATTTCAATTTTCACAGATATGAAATAGCCCTAAAGCACTGATACATAAGGATCAATGCCCAATCAAATACAGCTCTTGATATTTATGACAATATCAGGTATCCCTAGAGCAGCAGAAAAATATCGGTAATTTGGACTTTGAGCGAAATACCGATATTTTAAGGTGACTTTGAGTTTCCACAGCTGAGGTATTAACTATTTTGCTTTTTCTCTTAACGTTAAGAAAAGTAGACTACTGCTCGAAAGAGAAATTGCAAGCATTCCTGTTAAAGTACTAGGTGACACAAAATTTAATGCAACTCGCCAATTGCTTGCACCGGCAAGCAATGCAGGTGATAGATAAGTGAAAACAAATAATCCGATTGTTAATAATGCTAAGAAGCAAATGACAACCAATCTCTTTTTAGATATAGGTTTTGTGATGTTTTTTTTTCGCTTAATTCCTAAAACAAGAAATAGAATTGCGAACAAGCTCCCAAATACCGTTAAACTAGTGAAAACAATATCTATCGTTCGCAAGAGAAACATTTCATAACTGACATCGAAATTGCCATCTAAAATATTCATTATTCCAGCAGCTATACTGTGAGTATTGACATTCTGTGAATTGGAAGAGCTAACATTGGCTGTGAAAGAAAAGGTAAAACTAGCAGGACAATTAGAGCCACAGCCATTACTCGTTTAAGCATGTTGTTCATACCTTTGTGATTTCTATTGATTTTTCTCATATTGCTTTCTCCTCAATTTTTCAAAACTTAATGTAAGGCATGATTGGTTCCAGTCACAAGATTTCCTGTTCCAGAGACTTTTAAAACATTTTTTGTGTCAACCATTCAAGCAAAGGTTATCAGCTTCGCTTCTGGGTCATTCATTTTGAAACAAAATTGGTTGCATGTGGGGCGCAGTTAACAGTTCATGTCACTAGGGGAATTTCAACTTTATGCGGCTATTGACGAGATTAAATCATCTTACATGGTGAACTTCAGCTTAGCGAACTCATAAGAGTCTATAGCAACACCTTCTTTGGATTTAGACTCATTAAGTAAATAATCGGAATGGTCGTTGACAAGATCGTGACGGCTAGACTAATAGCATAAAAAGCCACAACAGTTGATCCTGCTATTGAGAAATCGTAAAATTCTAACATCTCCTCGCCACTCATCGGTGGTGGAAATCCCATCATCTCCCACGGAGTTATAACCTCATGACCAAAAAGTTCTCTTACAGGAGTTGTAATGTGAGAAAGTTCAGTTTGTAATAATTCTTGAGATACATGATTGGATATAAAAGTTCCCGCAAACAAAGAAATGGTAATGGCAATCACAGTAATTAACATAATTTCTGTTAAAATTTGACCAAGGATTTTGCGCCTTTCCTCTCCAATCGCTAAATAGATACCAATTTCATGGCGACGATCATGGAGAAATAAAGTTTCGAGTTTGTGTCAATTATTTGTTTAGCCTTTTTAGCTAAAATCTAATTACTCCTGTTTTCTATCCCGAATTCCGTACAAATAAGTGCATACTGAAGAAGCTTTTCCTAGTTTATTTGGATGTTCCCACCAGTAAACTTTCTCAATAACCATACTTCCATCAGGTCGAGCCGATGATGCATCATTTTCAAATAGCGTGCGTAAAGCTTCTTTAATTTTTCCTGCATCTTCCTTTTGAAAATCCTGTTTTTTCTGCTAATTGGACATTTATACTCCCATTAAAACGGTATAGTCCAAAATCCACAAAATGCTTCATTCCCATTGTATCAGAAGCTCTTCCTGTCGTGCTTTCCGAATTTACACTTTTAGTAATTTGCATCGAATTAATCGGTATAGGTTCAACACTTACTGCCGTTTGAATTGAAACTGGATCACGGATTCCTACAGATAATTCTGAACCTTAAAAATTTAGTGCTTCAATCTCTTCCTAAAACTATGTCCTTGTTTGAGATTTTAATGTATCAGGTTTAACTACCATGGATTTTGATTTTAACTATCTGCTTTCTAAGTGAACAATTCCACCTTCGTCTACTCTTACTATTTGCGGATCATTTTTAATGTAGCTTAATAAAGAATGTGTATTCCCAGATTTGAGCTCGCGGATGATGCCTTTTTCTCCTAAATATTTGAGAATCGCTTGCTCATGGAAATCGCCTTCATAATCACATAGGAGCGTGTATATCAACTCATCAAAATTTTTGATTGAACTTTCTTTTTTGAGTATAATTATTTCATCATATCGGTAATCTCCATTAAACTTTTGAATTGCATGGTATCCTTGGTCTGTCAAAAGCTATCGAATTAGATTTGCTGTCCACTCATATTCGATATTTGGTAAATAAAGACCAAAATCATTGAATTTATCTAGCGAAAGGTACTCATTGCCTTGTAGTTGAGTTTCAATAAATTCATTTAACTTTTCTACCACTTCTACCGAAATATCTAATTTGTATGCTGGCACATAAATACCACGATCTATTTCTACAAATAGCCCCCTGTCTAAGATTTTATTAATAATAATTGAGGACATGGTTAAGCTATAGCCGTATTCCTGAATTTTATTTAAAAGAGATTGACGATCAATCATATCATCAATGATTCGAACTAAAGCTTCTTCAAACGTTTTTTCTGAATTAGAATCATTGTACAAATAAAGTGTGTGTCCTTTGATTTTCGGATAAATTATTTTTATAAATGACGCTATAGTTTTAAAACTTGAAAGTTCATTATTGTTAACAAAGTCATTTAAATGAGAGATTTTAGCAATTTCTTTTAAAATTATTGCTGTTGTTGTAAATCCTTGGGTCATACATATTGAAATTAATTCTAGAAGTTCATTTTTAATTTCGTTAGTAAGTTCGATAGTTTTAAATAATCGCACTTCATCTTTCTCAAGTGCAACAATCTGATTAGATTGCGAAATGATTTGGTCAATTCTAAACATTGTCCAATGAGTTGTTTGTTGGATCTTGGTTTTTGTAGTAACGCCACCATCTTTTTTAATTAAAGCAACTATTTTTTCTTCTACTGACATCTTACTATTTTCATCAGGATAAATATTAAGTGTATTCCCTTTGCCAATTTTTAATTGATCATCAAGGAAGTACTTAATAACAGAATATAGATGTATTTTGTTGAAAATTTGCTGCTCATCTAATTGATTTTTGAACTTAGAGAAAACTTGCTCTGTATTCACAAATTCTCTTGTTTGAAATTCATTGTTCAAATAATCTAGAATTTCAGTTAACAATCGATCATCAATAGTTGTTGGATCGAACCACTGATAAGTAAGTCTATCAACTAATATTAATTGTTCAGAATCTCGAGCTCTAGCATCGATAGACCTCATTTCATTAGGTAGCTCATATTCAAAGTAGATTTGCGCCATTTCAACAATTCTTGCAGTTCCAGCTACATCTAGCTTAATAAGTTCTGTAACATAATATTTATATAACAGATTTAAGATGTCAACAGGGTTGAGTTTTCTGGACGAGTAAAATTCGCCATATTTTTTAAAATTATATCTATCATAAACTGACTCAAAGAGTAACTTATCAGATGATGGTAAAATTTCAGCAAATAGATGCTCATATTCATTAATTCTAAAAATTTCTGGGAGCTCGGCTAGAAATAAAGCGACTCTTTCTTGAAACTCCACTAAATCTAACTCTTTAAAGAAGAAAATATCGAATTCATGGTTGTAGTACAATGGTGTATCATTCATTTTTAATAATTTGAAAACATCTTTATTTTCTTCACCTAATATAGTTGCTAGATCTTTTGATTTAATATGATTTACCTCTCCAGAGATTAAGATAAATGAATCATTCAGGCGCTTAACCAGAAATAATTCTCTGATTTTCTGTTTTATCTTGCGTTCAATTTGGCGAGCACGCTCTCTTGTAACATTGAGCTCGTGCCCAACTTCCTCAAGCGTTTTCTCTTCAAGAATACGCATCTTTATTATTAGCTGCTGACTCTCCTTAAGTTGGGATTTGAATTCTGTTAAAGTGTCTCTAGGACTTTGAAGTTGAGATAATTTATTTGAAAGTTTGATAAGGTTTTCAACTTCAGAAATGTGCTCAAGTTCCTTTAAAGCTCTTCCTTCCAATTCAAAAAGCTTAGCATCTGAAAACTTGATATCCTCAATTTTAAGTAATAGAAGAATATCACTGAGATTTAAATTCTTAACGTATTCGTAAATTTTTCCTGCCGTAAAGTTTTTCACCTCTAACTCTTTAAGTTCAACAGTAATTTCCTTTAATTTATTTATGATATCAGAATATTTTTTTTGTCCAACACCTTGGGTATTACTTAGTTCCATTAAGTGCTCATTCGTAATGTCATTAATATAGATTAAATTCTCACGTTTGCAGAACTCTCGAAAAAATCTATATGTACTACTTCTAAAAACTTGAGATACTAAAATATCCTTAGGAATATTTTCAAGTACAAAATCTATCGGTTCTGAACTTTCAAACTCTTTGTAGCCAAATTTTTCCATCCTGTTTACTACATCTAAATATCTTTTCTGACCAACACCTTGTGTTCTTCGAAATTTACTCAGGTGGTCATCCGTAATGTTGTTAACATAGATTAAACTTTCACATTTGCAAAATTCACGAAATAATCCATAAGCACTACTTTCAAAAATTTGAGATATCAAAACGCCAGACTTTTTGTCTATGACCTCTGGCTTCTTTTCGAAATCTTCGGCAGCTGGCTCACTTACCGCCGAATTACTATGTTTAGCATTTTCATTTTGATCTAAATCTGCCTTATTCTGGTTAAAGAACTTAAGTTGTCTGTCATTGTTGATTGATGTATCTAAAAATATATCTACTCTCATTTCGTTAGATAATATAATTTTGACATCAGAAAACTCATTCACTTCCACAACTTCTACAAATACGGGATCTCTTTGTAATTTTTCATTAATTGCGATCATTATACTATCACGAACATTATTTTCAGTAAACATATCTTGCTTCGCAAACACAATTTCTTTTCTCTCAGAGATTCGCCACGAACAATTAATATGTAAAGTGTATGGATATATTATAGTCGGGATTCCAAATTCGCTTAGTTGGGTTATTTCATCTCCAAAACATAGCCATAATGTATTCTTGAAAAGTCCTACTTTAGCTAGATTTTCATTTTTAAGTTGATTTAAATTTTCTTTGCTTAACAATATTATCCCGCCCTTTTTCGCAATGTCTAATGAATTTCATTCATATCATTACATAGCTCAAATTAATCTCAAGTTTTTAGTTCAATCAATATTTTATACTAATTTCTATAACAATGCAATAATTTAAAATAACTTGAATCAATTTAACTAAAAAATACGTCTTTTGCGCGGTCTAATATATATTAAGCCTATAATATTTTCACTTCACAGCAAAGGCTGCGTAACCGTTTTGGTTGAACGCTCCAAAGTATTCCCATATGAAGGTTGTTCCTATGAAAGGGTTTTTTAATTCCAATAAAAATAGAACTTTTACCCAAGCAATATATCTTAGCCTACATAATATATACTGTTAATGGGAGTTTAGTACCATGATCTTTTTCATCATAAAATCCATCGGTTTCTACATCATCATTCTTATCAGCTGTTGCTTCAACATCAATTACAGTTTCATCACCTGATCTATCAGCTTTTAGCTAATGCAGTAACTTTTAAATCTTAATGATGCTGATGTTCATACCGTTAAAGAAGGAAAAAATACGTTTGCAACGGTATTATTCAAAGGATGCTGATGCTCATATCGATAGAAGTACCGTTAGAGGAGGAAAAAATACGTTTGCAACGGCATTATCTATAGGATGCTGATGCTCAGTAAGCGAAAAGTACCGTTAAAGAAGGAAAAAATACGCTTGCAACGGTATTATTCAAAGGATGATGATGCTCATATTGATAAAAGTACCGTTAAAGGAGGAAAAAATACGTTTGCAACGGCATTATCTATAGGATGCTGATGCTCAGTAAGCGAAAAGTACCGTGAAGAAAAGGAAAAATACGCTTGCAATGGTATTATCCATAGGATGATTAGTTTTTTCTCCACGCAAAAGAGGGGCTGTGGTTTCGTAAAAACAGTTTAAAACAATTGAGCAAAAGGTGAGCAACTGCTGTCATATTGTTACTCTCGTCTGTCTTGCTTCCGTAACTGCATACTTGTTTTATCTACACGACCGATCATATAAACCAGCCACCCAATCAATCCAGTAAACAAGGTAAGAACAAGTAAGGATGCTTTGTGATAATCGTGTTTTTTACCATCTACATACACCCATAAAGCAAGGATTGCATGGAATCCAATTAGGAAGATATAAGCGAAAAATCTAAATCTATTTAGCATATCTGTGAACATGCGCTCTCTAAATCTGGTGAATGTTAGACGATTCCATAAGGCTGATAATCCCTCCCCATATCCGCTAACTGCCATGAATAGAATATAGATGACAGCAAAGCCTCCTAGTGTTACGAAAAAGGTTGTAAACACCTTCTTAAAGTTAATAGTTCCTGTTCTTTCAATTAATGTTTTCATCATTTATTGCTCCTCTCACAAGCTTGCCACACCTCACAGCAGTAAAGTTCACGAGAACAATTCTATGCTTTACCCGCCTGTGGCTTATTTTTGATTCCAAGGTACGATTTGATTTGCGGTATGTGCTGAAAAATATGGATAGCGACCA
>Ga0123355_10013782_pt1 | contig 12597 bp, 13 predicted proteins | sample TergutEmb28metaG_3_FD_89872 | JGI IMG/M metagenome (GOLD analysis project Ga0123355, IMG submission 89872) | Embiratermes neotenicus P1 segment gut microbial communities from Petit-Saut dam, French Guiana - Emb289 P1 | ecosystem: Host-associated > Arthropoda: Insects > Digestive system > Gut ...
ACTTCTTTTTTATTGTTTTCGTTTAATTTTTCTACTTTTTTAAGTAACCTTGCAAATACGTAAGGTCCTTTTTTTAAACTTCTTGCCATCTATATCCTCCTATTTCTTCTTTTTACGACTAACAATTAACTTATTAGACGCCTTTTTATTTTTTCTTGTTTTTAATCCTAAAGCTGGTTTACCCCAAGGAGTAACTGGTGCTTTACGACCGATTGGTGAACGTCCTTCACCACCACCATGTGGATGGTCAACTGGATTCATAACTGAACCACGAACAGTAGGTCTGATACCTCTGTGGCGATTACGTCCTGCTTTACCCCAGTTTACTAGTTCAAATTCTTCATTACCAACTGATCCGATAGTTGCCATACAAGTTCCTAAAATTTTTCTTGTTTCACCTGAACCAAGACGAACTAATACATGTTTATCTTCACGACCAAGAATTTGAGCAGAAGTTCCAGCACTTCTAGCAATTTCTCCACCTTTTCCTGGTTTTAATTCAATATTATGAATTACTGTACCAACCGGTATATTTGCTAGTGGCATTGCGTTACCAACTTTAATATCTGGATTTTCACCAGATTCAATAATCATGCCCACTTGTAAATCTTTTGGTGCAATAATATATCTTTTTTCACCATCTAGATAATGTAGTAGTGCAATATTTGCGTTACGGTTTGGATCATATTCAATAGTTGCTACTTTAGCAGTTACCCCAAACTTATTACGTTTGAAATCAATAATACGGTATTGTTTTTTAGCTCCGCCGCCAACTTTCCAAGCAGTTGTACGACCTTGGTTATTACGCCCACCAGATTTAGACTTTGATTTTAAAAGACTTTTCTCTGGTTTAGAAACAGTAATTTCCTCATTCGTTAAGGTACTCATACCTCTTCTACCTGGTGTTGTTGGTTTATATTTTCTAATTCCCATTTTCTACACCTACACTTCAATTGACTGACCATCAGCTAAAGTGATGATCGCCTTCTTATAAGTTTTTGTTTGGCCAGTATATTTGCCAACTCTTCGATCTTTTGGTTTTGTAATTAGTGTATTAACACGTTTTACTTTTACCCCAAATGCTTCTTCAATTGCTAGTTTAATTTGTGTTTTATTAGCAGTCTTTGCTACTTTAAAAACATATGTCTTACCATCACTTGCAAGTTGAGAAGATTTTTCTGTAATAACCGGTGAATAAATAATATCTGATTTCATTATTTAAGTCCCTCCTCGATTACATTAAGTGCTGATTCTTCAATTACGATAACATCATGATGAATTAAATCATAAACGTTTACTTCATCAGCCATAATAACTGAAATCTTACCTAAGTTTCTTGTTGCCATATATAAATTTTCAGCATCTGTATTACTAATAAATAATACTTTCCCACTTAAATTTAATTTAGCTAACATTTCTTTTGCGTCTTTAGTTTTTAATGTTTTCATTTCTAAACTATCAACGATGATTAATGCTTTTTCATTTGCTTTGATTGTTAAAGCACTTCTTAAAGCTAAAGATCTTTCTTTACGATTCATTTTAAATGAATAGTCTCTTGGTGTTGGAGCAAATGTAATTCCTCCACCGACCCAGATTGGTGATCTTCTTGAACCAGCTCTAGCATTACCAGTACCTTTTTGACGCCACGGTTTACGACCGCCACCTCTAACTTCGCCACGAGTTTTTGCTTTTTGGGTTCCTTGTCTTAAAGCAGCCATTTGTAAATCAATAGCTTTTTTAACTGCAACTTCATTAACTTCAACATTAAATACAGCTTTATCTAAAGTTACATCTTTTACTTTTTCACCTTTAAGGTTTAAAATTTCATTTTTTGCCATTGATTCTCACCTACTTGCTTTCTTCAGTTGTTTCTTCTGTCGCATCTTCTGCTACAGTTTCTTCAACTACTTCCTCTGTTACTTCTTCATTAGTTTCAGCTTCTTCACTTACTTCTTCTACTGACTCTTGGTTTAACGCTTCAGTATTAGCTTCAACGATTTCTTCAGCATATTCAACTAATTCAAATTCACCTTTATTACCAGGCTTAACTGATTCTTTAATTAATACTAAAGAATTTTTAGCTCCTGGAATATTACCACTTACAATAATATAGTTCATTTCAGTATCAACTTCGACAATCATTAAATTTTGAATTGTTGTAGTTTCAACACCCATATGTCCTGCTAGTTTTTTACCTTTTAAAACTCTCATCGGTCTCATTGGCCCCATTGAACCAGGTCTTCTATGATATCTTGAACCATGTGTTTTAGGTCCTTCTGCTTGATTATGACGCTTAATAACTCCCGTAAAACCTTTACCTTTAGAAGTTCCTTGTACGTCAACTCTTTCTCCTTGTTCAAATAAACTTGCATCTATCGTGCTTCCAAGTTCATAGATACTAGCATCAGATACTCTAATCTCTTTTAAGAAGCGCTTAGGTGTAGTATTTGCTTTTTTTGCATGTCCCATTTCTGCTTTAGTTGCACTTTTTTCTCTTTTAGTAGTTGTTGCTAATTGAATAGCTTCATAACCATCTGTAGCTTTTGTTTTAACTTGAGTAATAACGTTCGGTTCTACTTCGACAACTGTTACAGGAATAATTTTTCCATCTTTCGTAAATTTTTCGGTCATCCCGATTTTACGTCCTAAGATTCCTTTCATCTTACATCCTCTTTCTTATATTTTTTTATTTTGTTTGAATTTCGATATTTACGCCACCAGGTAAGTCTAAGCGAGTTAAAGCATCCATTGTTTCTTTGCTTGGGTTTTTAATATCAATAAGTCTTTTATGTGTACGCATTTCAAATTGTTCACGAGCATCTTTGTATTTATGTACTGCTCTAAGTACTGTATACTTCTGTATTTCAGTTGGTAACGGAATTGGGCCAGAGATTTCTCCACCTGTTCTTTTTACCGTTTCGACCAATTTTACTACTGCCGCATCTAAAACTCTGTGATCGTATGCTTTTAGTTTGATTCTGATTTTTGACATTTACATGTTCTCCTTTCGTTCATATCTAGTATAAACATAGCTCCGCTACGAATAATCCCGATACTTAGCTAACAACATAACCAAGTGTATCAGCAACCTCGTGCATCTAAGCCTGTCAAACCAAGGACCATTATACCAGTAAAGTATATGCATTACAATAGCTTTTGTGCAGTTTTTTTTATTTTTTTATAGGTTTTTTTTCAAGACTTTACATGCTATAATATCAATGGTGGTATACTTATGAAATTAAATGTTATTATTCCCTGCTATAACGAGGAAGGTAATGTTGAATTATTACAAAAAAAATTAGCAGAAGCTTTAGGGGAAACCGATTATAGATTAATATTTATTAATGACGGCTCTAAAGATAATACTTATAAAAAGCTTAAAGAAGTTTATGAAAAGAATCCAAATTCAGTTCAAGTAATCAATTTTAGTCGTAACTTCGGTAAAGATGCAGCTATCTTCGCCGGCTTAGAAGCTACTGATGCTGATTACTCAGTAATTATTGATGGCGACCTTCAACAAAATCCTAAATATTTACTAGATATGATGGATTATTTAGATAACCATGAAGATATCGATATCGTCGCAATGGTTAATAAAGATCGCTTAAAAGAAGGATTTATCACAAAATTCTTTAAATGGGGCTTCTATACTTTTATGAATATGATTTCCGATGTTAAACTTGCCAAAGGAGTATCAGATTTTAGAATGTTCAGAAGAAATGTTGTCGAAGCTATTTGCTCTCTACCAGAAAATAATCGTTTTTCAAAAGGAATTTTTTCTTGGATTGGCTTTGAAACTCATGTTATGGAATATAAAGTCGAAGCACGAAATGCCGGAAAAGCCTATTTTAATTTCTCTAATCAATGGAAATATGCTTTTAGAGGGATTATTAGTTTTAGCGTTAAACCATTAAGACTTGCAACAATTCTTGGTTTTATCTTTGCTTTTGTCGCTTTTATCTATATGATATTTATCCTAGTAGAAACATTAATCAATGGTAGTAGCGTTCCTGGATTTCCAACTTTGTTAACAGCAATTCTCTTCTTGGGCGGAGTTCAATTAATGGCAATTGGTTTACTTGGCGAGTATATGTCGAGAACTTATTTGGAAACTAAAAAAAGACCAGTTTATATCGCAAAATCTAAACTAGGTTTCAATGAAGATTTATTATAAAATAAAAAAGTTACATGATGTAACTTTTTTTATAGTTTGAAAAACATTTTTCGACGACTAGCTAAATAATAAGCTAAGCCTAAAGGCATTATCACAAATAAAACTAATGCACTAACCGTTTCAAAGTTGGTATCTGGTTGCGGTGTTGTTCCACTATGATTCGGGTCATCACCAGTAGCAGCAAATCTCCCGACCGCTGGCCTTCTTGATAAGTCAACTGAGAAGACAATATCATATTCTCCCTCTTGAATTGATATTCCATGCTGTTGAATAGTAAATGCTGATGCACCATTAGTTTGTAAAAGACCAGTTAATTCATTTTGATTAAAACCATGTGTAACGCCAATCATTTCTACAACCGTTGTCAACAATAAATCTCTTGCATCTGCTCTAGCATTTCCTTCGGGAGTTTCTAAGTTTAAATTAGCATGACTAACGGTTGTTGTTAGAACATTTCCGTTAAGAGCAAATTCTAATCTTTCTTGAATTGCGGGAATTGATGCAGCTGCTGCTACATCAATTGTTAAAACCAACCTACTACCATTAACCGTTGCATTAGCAGTTTTACCAGCTAATTCGCCTGTATTCCAAGGCATTGCATTAATGACGTCTCTAATTTGGTTTAATGTAATACGAGTTGCATAAACATTTGGTGCCATTCCAAAGAATATTGCTACTACTAAACATAATGTTATTAATTTTTTATACATAATAAACACCTCAATTATTTTGGTTATTTCTATTATATCATTTATTTTTATTCTTTGCTTAAATAGTAAAAAAACATTGTCAAAAGCTGTCAAACAATGTTTTTTTAGTTTTAAAGATCATCTAATTCATCACAAGCACAAAGTACATATTCGGCTTCATTAAAGTAACAAACTTGGGTTGCCCCATCACATGGATCGCAAAGCTGAGTCGTTGCACATGTTGCTGCATCCGCTATTTCTGCATTCTCAACAGTAAACAATGAACCTATTAATCTTTCTAATAACTCATCAAATAAGTTTTCTAAATTTCGATTAATTTGCTCTTCTTCAAACCAAGTTAGAGTATTTACATTTCTTGCATTAGTTGTGTTAAAGCGAGCATCAGGCGATGTTCCTTCAAGATTTCTAGCATTAATTCTAAATGTTGCAGTTCCTTCAATACCTTCTGTTCCTTCTGAGAAATTTAACCCAGCAACACTGATGATATTATATTCTGAACCTGCAGTTACTCTTTCAATAGTTGTATTAAAGTAAATATCTAATTCAAGACCTAATATTTCTAATTCTAAACTAATATTCAAAGTATTACTGTTCGGATTAATAAACCTTAAATTAGCAAAACTGCCACCAGTAGCTCCAAATAAGCGAACAATAATTTCGTTATTATTTCTTTCAACAACAATTCTAAATAATAATTCGTTATCAGCTCTAAAGTAGAATGTATCGTTATCCTCAGCACGGTATTCAATAACTAAACTAACCGCTGGAGTTGTGCTAGGTCCCCACCAATCTTCAACTTCAGCCTCAGGCATTTCAAGGATAAAGTCAACCCCTACAACATTATTGTTGAATAGTCCTGTTGTATACACATTATACTGAAGTGTAACATCACGAGTTATTATCTCACTTGGAAAAGTGAATGATGCTAAATCAAAACCTTCTGCACCTTCAAATAATCCAGCTAAAATATCATTAGCACGATTATCATTTCTTAAACCAGTTAACATACGATTCATTAAAGCAATAATTTCATCGTTATTTAAAGTTACATTTGTTTTTCGAACATCTTTTGATTCACCATTTATCCTAATACTTGCACTTGATTGAGTAAACGCTGATGAATCCATATCGCGAATAAAACGTTCTAAAATTAATTCAAATAAATATTCAAGATCTTCAATCGTTACGCTATCTTCAAAAAAGATATCAGTTTCAAAATCAATTGCTAAAACTTGTTCAAATAAAGATTCCATGAAGAAATAAATCATATTATCTCTTGCCATTAATTCTAAATTAATCATTGATTCATCATCATGATTTAAATCTAAAGAGAAATATGCCATATCACTTCTGGTTTCTAATTCAAAACTAAGACCTAAAGCATTAAATGGCGCAAAAATCTCATTCATTTCTGCTAAAGTACCAGTTCCGGCAATATTTAAATCCATAGTGCCTCTTTGCATACTTTCATTCATTTCTGGTAAATCAAAATCAAAATCGCTAGCAAAAACATTATCTCGTAAATGATTAAAACTATTTAAAAGAATTTTCTCAGGACTATTTTGAATTCTAAAGAAGAAGAATCCTCCTAGAGCTAAACTAAGAACTAAAATTACCACTAAAATAATTGGTAGGATTTTTTTCTTTTTCTTTGGTTCTTCATTTGTATAAGATGCTGGTGGCACTGCCACTGCATCAGTCGGAACTGATGACAAACTATTTGGTGAAATCACTGGTCCAGGTTCTTGAACTGCCTCCGTAATTATATTTTCCATCGGCGGAATATTTGGTTCTGGATTATTTTCCAAATTAGGATCTGGAATTTGGTTTTCATTATTCATGTTATCAATTCTCCTTTTATTCTACGAGTATTATATCAAAAGTTGTCGAATATTGTCACCCCTTTTTTTCCGGCAATAAAAAAACAACCAAAAGTTGTTTAAATATTATTGAAATTGTTTATTTCTGAAAAAGAGTTTACTTCAATTGTAATTACTAAACCAATCTCACGATTAATTATCGAATAAACAGGAATGCGATTATTATTAAAATATTCAATGCTATCTGGAAGATCAACTATTTGATTTAGTCTTAATAATTCTTCTGGCGTTAAATCATCAACTATAATAATCGATAAATTTGGTACACTATTTCTGAAATTCATTAGAGCAGCTAAGTTTAAAGCATTTTGAATACTTTGGTTAGCATTGACAAATGCTACGTGTTCATCAGTATTACGCCCTCTTAATAAAGAATCAAATTCATCAACAGTAATACTACGAAAGTTATTTAAATCAAAATCCATTAGATTAATGAATTCAAACTCAGTTATATCATTAGCTATTTTAAAATGAGCATGTTTAGCAGCCTCACTGGTACTAAAGAAATCAATATTCTCACCATCAATTAAAAGCGTCAAACTATATTCAGTAACATTTGCGACATGAATCTTATTGGCTCTAATCGGACAATTTAGTCTAATAACATTAATATTACTATTATATCTAAAAGTCAAACATGAACGAAAATCATGAAGTTGCTCTTGATTTTCTTTATCATAAAAATGAAAAATATTATCTGAAAAACTTAGAACTGTCATGCGATCATCTCTAACAGTATACCAATTAGAATCAGCAATATCTGTATCTAGTTGGTCTGAAAAATCATATATTAAAAGTCCAAAAAGGAATAAAGCAATTAATATTGCAATCATTATTATATTTTGTTTCATTCTATGCACCTACTATCAGCTAAAAAGAAAATATGCGATTACTAAGAGTCCTAAAGCGATACGATAATATCCAAAGACTTTAAAATCATTCTTCTTAACAAATTTGAGTAAGAATCTAATTGCAATTATTGAGACAATATATGCAGTTATCGTTCCTACTAGTAATATAATCAGCTCGTTATTAGTAAAACTAAAACCGAAGCCAAGCATTCTTAAAAATGAAGCACCAAACATAATCGGTACTGCTAAGTAAAAAGTATAGCTGGCAGCTGTTGTTCTGTCAAGTCCCAAAATAAGACCACCAATTATCGTTGCTCCACTTCTACTGGTTCCAGGAACTAATGCTAGAACTTGAAACATTCCGATTAAAAAGGCTATTTTATAGGTGATTGCTTTAACATCATCAACCTTTGGCTTCTTACCCTTTTGCACGGTCTCTATTATTATGAATAGAACGCCGTAAAAAATAAGTGCAATTGCAACAACCCAAGGATTAAAGAATATTTCATCGATCAAATCATCAAATAAAACACCGATAATTCCAGCAGGAATACAAGCTACTAAGATTTTAAACCATAAACTAAAAGTCTCTTTGGTTTCTTCTTTTGTTTTATTAAATCCCCAAGGGAATAAGTTTTTAAAAAATAAAGTAACAACTGCTAATATCGAACCAAACTGAATAACAACTAAGAACATGGTCATAAACTCATCACTAACATTTAACTTTAAAAACTCATTAAATAAAATCATATGACCAGTACTACTAATTGGTAACCATTCTGTAATACCTTGAATAATACCTAAAATAATTGTTTGAATTATGTCAACTAACATAAATCACTCTCCTTAATGATTATACCACATTAACTATATGACTATTTTTTATTTTCAAAACGCCGCATTAAATATGTCACGGACAATAAAATACAAACACTAAGTAAAGTTCCAGTTATAATATCTGTAAAAAAATGAACCCCTAAATAAATCCGACTAATCGGAACACTAATCATGATTATAGTTAGCAAACCATTAACCAACCATTTAACAAAAGAGTTTAATTTACTCTTGTATATCAAATAAATTAACAGACCAAAGAAGGAAATTGAAATCATCGTATGACCACTTGGATAAGAATATCCTGAAGCTTCAATCATTTGAATCAAATCAGGACGCTCTCTACCAATAATAAATTTTAAACCTTGATTAATTACAACTGTTAAAAATAAAGTTAATAATAAATAATATTTAATGGTATTCTTCTTAATTAATGACCAGACAATAATTAATCCTGCAATAAGTGCAATATAGCTAAAATTACCTAAATGAGTAATCATTTTAAAATAACTATCAAAAAAGTTTGACTGTAATCTCATTAATAGATTGTAGAAACCATCATCTAATGAAGTAACATGCGAACCTAAAACAAGTATAGTTACCACTATACTTAAAAATAAACATATCCCAATAATAATCCCTCTTATTTTATTTTCCATAACTTCATTATATAAAAAATAAACTAGAAATACTAGTTTATTCTGTTCGTAAAGCTTCGACAGGATCTTTCTTCGATGCAATCTTGGATGGAATAAACCCACCAAGTAAAGTTAAAGTTAAGCTGACGATAATTAACATTAAAGCATGTAAGGGATTCAATCTAGCAACATTAGCTAAATCAGTCCAACCATAGATTAAACGGTTAATTGGGAAAGTTAAGAAGTAGGCTATCGTAATACCTAACATTCCACTTGTTAAACCAATAATAAAAGTTTCAGCATTAAACACACGTGTAATATCTTTCTTTCTAGCACCAAGTGCTCTTAAAATACCAATCTCTTTAGTTCTCTCTAATACGGAAATATAAGTAATAATTCCAATCATTATTGATGAAACAACTAATGAAATAGCTGAGAAACCAATTAAGACAAAAGTAACACCGTTCATTAGACTTCCAGTTAATCCTGAGATTAAAGCTGCCATATCAGTATAAATAATTTGGTCTTCTTCTGAACGCCCTTCATTAAAGGCATCTAAATATTCTAAGACTAATTCTTTTGAATTAAAATCTCTCGGGAAGATTTGGATTAAAGAAGGTGTTAAGTCAGCCCCTAAGAAAGTTAAAACTTGCGCTTTAGTTCTCTCTCCATCTTCGCCAGGAGCAAACATTTCACCAGTCATAATATTATGATTTGCTTCTCTCTGAGCTCTAACAATTCTTGAATCACGGTTCATTTCATAAATATGTTGCATCAACTCTTCAGTAAAGGCCATGCCGGCATCACCGCCAACAATTAATTGATGTTCTTCTTTACCACGAATAATTCCCACAATTCTTAAACTAACTTCACTCTCATCATACATTCTTCCAAAATCAGTGCTTGGAATATAAACTATCCCCATTGATTGAAAAAAATCATCGTTAGCTACTAATCTCATTTCAACATCAAGTAAATCGGCAAAGTTAACTTGTTCAGCACCACCAAAACCTAAGGCTTCTAAAATACTTTCATTAACACGATTTCTTGAATCAACCATTAAAATTAATTCGTTTTTATTCTCTGGTAATCTTCCTTCAATAACATCATAGAAGTTATTAACTAACTCCCAACGATTATCATCTCTTTTTTCAGGCATAATCATAAATTCGTGCCCAAGCCCTAAAGGTAAATAAACCCCATCACGATTAGCAATGACATTTAAGTTAGTTGCTCGCATAAAAGACATCCCAGCAATTAACTCTTGATCAATATTATTAACATAGTCAATAAATTCACTAGTGATATTATTACGATGTGTCATTTGCTCAATAATTGAAGGTAACGGATAAACATGCGTTGCATCAGAGAACTGTTCTAAATCAGACTCTTCAGGTCCCAGAGCATCAAATTGCATAGCATTTGTTGAAATCATAATTGGCATTTGTGATAAAGTTCCTCTTTCAAAATCATCAATTTGCATTTGTAAGCCATTAGATAAAGCTAAGATTAAAGCAATTCCAATAATACCAATTGATGATGCAAAAGCCGTAATTCCCGTACGCCATTTTTTTGTACGAATATTATTAGCTGATAATTTTAAAGCAGTAAAAAACCCCATTGCTGTTTTCTTAATATTAAAACCATTTTCTTTTTCACTATGGGCTTTAATTGGATTAGAGTCTTTCTCCATCTTACCATCTTTTAACTCAATAACACGGTTGGCATATTCTTCAGCTAAATCACGGTTATGAGTTACCATGATAACTAATTTATCTTGGGCTATCTCAGTAATTAAGTTCATAATTTCAACACTAGTTTTTGAATCTAGTGCCCCAGTTGGTTCATCAGCTAAGATGATATCAGGGTCATTAACTAAAGCACGAGCAATTGCAACTCTTTGCATCTGACCACCAGATAATTGATTCGGAGTTTTAAATGCATGTTCTTTTAAACCGACTTTATCTAAAGCTGCTAAAGCTTTTTCACGTCTGATATTTGATTTTACTCCAGATAAGGTCATTCCCATCTCAATATTTGCAAGTACTGAAATGTGAGTAATTAAGTTATAGCTTTGAAAAACAAACCCAATACAGTTATTACGATAAGCATCCCAATCACGATTTTTAAATTTTTTCGTTGATTTACCATTAATGACGATATCTCCTTCATCAAATTGATCTAAACCACCAATAATATTTAAGAGCGTTGTCTTACCTGAACCTGATGGCCCTAAAACCGCAACAAATTCATTAGTTCTAAATGATAAACTAACCCCATTCAAAGCTTTTTGTTTAAAATATTTGGTTTCATATTCTTTTTTAATATTTTTAATTTCTAACATGTTTTTTCTCCTTACGCAACAATATTGTGTCACACATAGTATCATATGTCAAGTAATGTTCCTGACTCCTTTACATTATACATCTTTAAATATAAAAAAAGAAGTAAAAATTATTTTAACTTCTTTTTAAAAATTCTAAATATCTTTCCGAATCTAAAAATAATCTTTGCATTATTTTTAATAGCAATCTCACGAAATATAGCTTTGCCACCAACTGTAAAAGCTGATATAAAAGCCGCAATAATAATACCTGTAATTGCAACATTAAAATCAGTTGTTTGTGATAAGTTAATTGCAAGAACGGCACCTAACCCACCACTAGCAATACCTAAAATATCACCAATTACATCACTGCAGATACTAACAACTTTAACATTATTCCTAATTAAATAAATTGCTTCTTTAGCACCCTTAATCTTTTTTGAATTCATCGCATGAAACGATGCTTCATCACTAGTTAAAGCACTAGTTGAAATCATATCAAAGACAATTGCAATAACAATAACAAATATAATCATGAAAAAAATTACTAACTGGTTAGTATTATGTGCTATTAAATTTGTAATAGACGTAAATAAAATGGACAATAAAAAAGTCAATAAAAAAACTTTATATATCCAGTTATTCATATTTCATAACCTCCTATAAAGCATTTTGAAAAAAATGATGGTTTACTATAAATTAATTTTACGGCTTTGGTCGAGTTGAATTTCTCTATTTCCTACTTCTCGTTACCGAGATAGCGATTTCTCTTTAAAGAAAATAATTAATCGTTTCCGAATTAATGACTCGATTACCTTTAATAGTCCGCACTTCAAACCTTATAATAAATACACGCTAGAGATTTTCTCTGACATAACTAACCTATTCTTATTCGCTTTTGCATGTTATAGTTTCATAATAATTAATCATTACTATCAGTAATCATATTAATTCCCTATAACCACTCACGACCATGATGTGAATAAAAAAACGACGCGTCACCAGGAGGACAATTATATGCCTTTATAATCTTTCCTAATAACTTAAATTATACTAATCCCCAATCCTGGCAGACCAAGAACTAATACAAAGTGTCCAATTATCTTTCGATGGATTTTTAGCCCCACCTTCGAACAGTGTTTATGACTAGCATAGTGCACCATGCAATCGATTATAGCAAAAAA
>Ga0123355_10013784_pt1 | contig 12596 bp, 10 predicted proteins | sample TergutEmb28metaG_3_FD_89872 | JGI IMG/M metagenome (GOLD analysis project Ga0123355, IMG submission 89872) | Embiratermes neotenicus P1 segment gut microbial communities from Petit-Saut dam, French Guiana - Emb289 P1 | ecosystem: Host-associated > Arthropoda: Insects > Digestive system > Gut ...
GGAATAAAATTATGCTTAAACGAGATTTACGCAGAAGCGGGATGTCTGAAATAACGTTAGAGCCCAAGCAATCGTGGATAACTGTATTGTGGGTAGCGTTGACGGCGGTTTTAGTCATTATCGCTTACGCGGTGTTGATGCACCTTGTAGAGAATTTCGGTGTGGAGGCTTGGGGCGACCATACACTCACATGGCTCACCGCATTCATCAGAATCTTCGTGAACATTGGACCGCATTTTGTAGGGCTTCTCTTCTTTTCTGTCTTGACGTTGCTTGTATATTTACTGCTGAAGCTATTTTTTACAGTATTGTTTTCATGGCGGGCGATTGGAACTATCAGGATGACGTTTCTCTCCAATAATTGGATGCCCGTGTGCCTTTGCAGGGAGGCGCTTAGGGTGTGGCAGGTCGTGGTGATTCATTTTGTACCGATTCTCCTGATGTTTTCGTTTTATACAGTGCTGTGCTGGAATTTTGATGCGGAGCCGATATTCCTAACGTTATTTTTGTTCATGTTATTTTTCTTAGCGTTCGACCTTACGCTCGTGGCATACGTGGTGTACCTTAAAATTACGGAAAAGATGGACTATGTTTCTATAGAGCGCCACGTATATATGATAACGCTGTTCAGCAGGAGCTATGTCAAATTCATGTCCGAGAGGAGAAAAAAACGCAAAATCATGCGCAAAAAACGAAATCGATTATAGAAATAAAGTCAAAATAAAATGAGGTTGTATGACAAAGACAGAGTATGAGCAAAGCAAGCTATCAGTGGATAAAAAGAATAACGCTATCATTAACAGAGTGATGACAAAAATAGCATCAACTTTTTTTATCACAATAACAGCAATCTATCCTCTTTTTTTAGGCGTTGGAGGATACGGTGCTATGCATTTCAGAAAAACAATGTTTTTCTGGATAGCTACAGGGATTGTATCGTTAGTGCTATTGTTTATGCTCCTTTGTGTAAAAGAAAGATTTTCTATGGAATATTATTACACAGAAAATCAGCCGCTAAGGCGTATTACAATCGCGGAATGGGCGGTGTTGGGCTTTATTAGTTTGGCACTTATCAGTGCGACTGTGTCAGTGACGCAAAATCCTACGTGGATAAACCGTCGGTTTGCTGGGGCGATTGTTTGGTTTGGGGAAAATAACCGATATGAAGGATTTATAACATTTCTTTGTTATGTGATGACTTTTGTTATAATAGCACGGTTTTACAAGCCAAAACGACTGCATCTGCTGTTGCTCTCCGGAAGTACGATACTTATATCACTGTACGGTGTTTTGCAATTTCTTGGTATTGATATTCTCGGACTGTTTCCATTCGGTGATGTATATGGTCCTCTTGCTGCACCTTTACGTACAACGTTGGGTAATATCAATTTCGTTTCTGCATATTGCGCGTTTGCGGTTATGTTGTTTTCAGCACTCTTTACGATTTCGCGTTCCAAATGGAAGTGCCTTTATCTCGGAGCGGGTGCATTATCGTTTGCGTTGTCACTAACTACGGGCTTCAGTGGCGATGCGCATAGAATTGCGATACTCGGCACGATGGTTCTTCTTATACCCTATTGGATTTCAAGCAGGGAACGTTTGGGCAGGATATTAATAACGCTGTCAAGTTGGTGTGTTGTATACATAGGTTATAATACGTATATGACGGAAATGAGGCGTCAATATGAAACAGGGAGAGTCTTTCCGACGCATGACCACGGGTTTGTGAATGCTTATACACCTCCAAATTTTGCTGTACTTGCTATTATGGCGCTTTCACTACTTGCCGCTGGGCTTGCACTAATACTGTTGTTAAAAAAATGGGTAGCTGAGAAACGTATGATAATAGCGGGAGCAGTTTTGATACCAGTCATGTTAATAAGCAGCTTGATAGCTTTGGAAGTAATAGGCTCTCGTTTATATGACCGACCTTATAGTGCGATTTGGCAGGCGCGTGAGCTGATGCACGGCAGAATAGATGACGATTTTGGCTCAAATCGTGGATGGATATGGCGAAACGCAGTCGAAATTATTCCCGATAATCCGATTTTAGGCACAGGGTCCGGAACATTTTTTCACGCATTGGGGCGAGATCGTCAGCTTGAGGCAGTAGAGCGATATAACCACACAGTTGACAAAGCACATAATGCGTTCCTTCAAATTGCCGTTTGCATGGGCATACCAGCACTTATCGCATACATAATATTCTTAGGCAGTGTGTTTATCCCGGCAATTAAGCGAGCGTTCAAGCGACCAATTTTGTTAGCATTTGGTGCGGCGGCGTTGAGTTATATAATACAAAGTTTTTTCATGGTGGAGGTGCCAATTGTAACACCATTGCTTTGGGTTGCGCTCGGCGTGATGGCAAGTGAACTATGGATGGCGAAAATTAGGTATAAGAGTATGGAAGTCTAAATAAATTTGGAGGAAAGTTAATGTACATGAATTTAAAAATCGAAGATTTGCTATTCCGTGACGTTGTTCAAAATGATATGAGCGCGGCGGCAGACTTGATAGAAGGGCGCGTTGTAATGGTTACTGGCGGAGCGGGAAGCGTTGGTTCAGAGTTGTGTAAACAGGTACTTGAGCTTGGTTGCGCGTTAGTTATAGTCTATGACTTCAATGAAAATGGTTTGTACGAAATTGGCGAAGTGATGAACGAGTATAAGGAGTTTGGGCGAAATCGTTATAAGTTGTGTCTTGGTTCCATATGTGATCTGCGGCGGTTGAACGAAGTGATACGCGAATACAAGCCAGATATATTATTTCACGCGGCAGCTCACAAGCATGTGCCAATGATGGAACTTAATCCTTTTGAGGCAATAAAAAATAATGTTGTCGGTACAATAAACGTGGTGAACGCCTGTGTACAGAATGATGTGGATAAGTTCATATTAATCTCTACGGACAAGGCTGTCAATCCTGTAAGTATTATGGGTGCTTCAAAGCGTGTTGCGGAATTGATAGTTAAATATATGAGTGTGCAAAATATAAGGACGGAATTTGCTGCCGTGCGTTTCGGCAATGTATTCGGTTCAAGCGGAAGTGTAGTGCCGCGGTTCAAACAACAAATAGACAAAGGAGGACCTGTGACTCTTACGCATATGGATATGATTCGATATTTTATGACGATATCAGAAGCCATCGGTCTTGTACTGACTGCCGGAGCATTCGCCAAAGGCGGGGAAATTTTTACGCTTGATATGGGATACCCCATAAAAATATATGATTTAGCCGTTGATTTAATTAGACTGGCGGGATATGAGCCAGAGGTAGATATAAAAATAGAAATCGTGGGAATACGACCTGGGGAGAAATTGTATGAGGAACTTTTTTTCAACTACGAAACTGTAGATAGGACATCACACGAAAAAATATTTGTGTTAAAAAACGAATGCCTCCAAGATTGGAATAGTTTTAACAATCAGCTTCAGCAAATGATTGAAACAGCAGAAAAGGGCAAAGACGAAATATCACTCCGCGAAGCACTATTCGCATTGGTTCGCAGTAGAGAGTACGATAACAAAGCGATGCCGAAATCAAGGATAGATGTAAGTACAAGAATTTTACAAAACGCTTAACGCTTAATTGATATTTATGTTAAAGTTGATAGAAGTAAAATATTGAGGAAGGAGTTTGCAAATGAAACGAGTTTTAGTTATAGGTGAAAATAGTTACATAGGAAGATCATTTGAGGTGTTTGTTAAAGATAAATATGAGATAACGATGGTGAGCAGTCGAAATAATGTATGGCAAGGCATTAATTTCGCGAAGTATGACAGCGTTTTGCATTGCGCTGGGATTGCTCATATATCGCACAACCCTAAAATGGAATCTTTATATTATGAAGTAAACTGCGATTTAGCTGTAAATGTAGCGAATAAAGCTAAAAGCGAAGGGATACGGCAGTTTATATTTTTGAGTAGCATATTGGTATATGGAACCAATCAATCTGAAGTAAACCACACAACATTGCCCAAGCCGGACAATTTTTATGGTAACAGCAAACTTAAAGCGGAGCAGGAACTTGACAAATTAGCATCTAAGAATTTTAATCTATGCATAGTCAGATCACCAATGGTATACGGAAGAGGGTGTAAAGGAAATTTTCCTAAGCTTGTCAGATTAGCGAAAATAACGCCAATTTTTCCCGCTTATCCGAGTAAGCGAAGCATGATATATATCGATAATCTGTGCGAATTTTTATGCGGAATGGTTGATGATGAGGCTACAGGTGTGTTCTTGCCACAAAACAAAGAATATCTGAATGCAGCGGAGTTTGTAAAATTCATTGCGGACTATGATCGTAGGTACATTGTCACCACAAGGCTGTTTAATCCCCTGATACGGTTACTAATGAAACGCATAGCTGTTTTTCAAAAACTATTCGGAGGGTTATATTACACTAAACAAGGAAACGAAGATGATTATAATATTGTAGAATTTGACAAAAGTATTTATCAAAGCATAGAGAATCGCACACTATCCGCAGATTTGGTGTTAGAGTATGAATAAAAGATGTTTGATAATCGCATCGGTAGCCTCAATGATTGGTCAATTCAATATGCCGAACATAGCTTTGCTATTATCAATGGGATATAGCGTTACGATTGCAGCAAACTTTTCGTTTGGCAACACTTTTAGTGACAATGATTCGGAAGATTTATTGCATACACTCAAAGCTGAAAATATCGAAGTGCATAATGTGAAATTTGATAGAAACATATTCAGTTTTAATAATATCAGCGCATATAAGCAAGTTAAGAAACTAATTGATGAAAATAATTACTCATTAATTCATTGCCACTCTCCTATTGGAAGCGTTGTGGCAAGATTAGCAGCAAAGAAACATAGGAAAAGCGGTACTCACGTTACTTATAGCGCACATGGTTTTCACTTTTATAAAGGTGCGCCGATTTTAAATTGGCTAATCTACTATCCGATAGAAAAGTGGCTATCGAAGTATACCGATGCGTTGATTACCATTAATACCGAAGATTATGTATTAGCAAAGCAAAAAATGAAAGCAAAAAACATATACTACACTCACGGTGTTGGCGTTGACAAAAGCAAATTTTCAGTCTCGACTATTGACAGAAAAACTAAGCTGCAGGAGTTGGGTCTGCCTAAGGACGCAACGGTTATGATATCCATAGGCGAGTTAAGTAAACGTAAAAACCATCAAGCTGCAATAAAAGCTATCAGCAGAATAAAAGAAGATAACTTATATTATATTATTTGTGGTCAGGGCAAATTAAAAGGCGCTCTTTTAAATTTATGCAAACGATTAAAAGTTGAAAATCGCGTGTTATTTTTAGGATATAGAACAGATACAGCGGATTTATTGCATATGTCGGATGTTTTTGTATTTCCATCACTTCAAGAGGGATTGCCCGTTGCATTAATGGAAGCAATGATGTCGGGACTACCCTGTGTCGTGTCAAAAATCCGCGGCAATGTGGATTTACTTGAACATGGCAAAGGCGGTTTTATTTGTGATGTGAATAAGGCAGATGAATACAGCGAGGCTATTAAAACGGTTTTAAAAAATCGTGATATGGGCAAGTATAACCAATCGGTTATGCAGAAGTTCAACACAGAAACTGTTATGGAGCAAATGAAAGGAATATATATCGAAGGCTTAAATATCAGCACAATCCCAGGGAGATTTCGAGTGTTGCATAAAAGCGTGGCTATACGATGATACAAAAGGAGAGCGGCATGAACAAAGCAACGAGGATATTACATGTTTTGGGCAATCTTGATAGAGGCGGCGCGGAAACATTTATAATGAATATATATCGACATATTGAGAGATCAAGAATACAATTTGACTTCATGGTTCATACAATGGATAAATGGGCGTATGATGATGAAATCCTATCATTAGGCGGTCAAATATATAGAGTTCCGCCTTATAGGATAGTAAATCATGTACAATATGAAAGCGAGTGGTCTAAATTTTTGAAAAATAATAACAGTTACAAAATGATACACGGTCATATGACAAGCACTGCATCGGTCTATTTGAAATTGGCAAAGAGAAAAGGGATAACAACAGCTTCTCATTCACACAATACTTCATCTGGGCAAGGTGTTAGTGCGATAATAAAAGATATGCTTCAAGTTCCTTTAAAATCAATGGCAGATTACTTATTTGCTTGTTCAATGGCAGCTGGGAAGTGGTGTTATGGTAAAGATTTTCACGAAAGAACGAATTTTCATATGATACAAAATGCGATTGATACAGAAAAATTCATCTATAATCCATTCGTTAGAAATCTAAAGCGAGAAGAATTAGGAATAGAGAGTAAATTTATTATCGGGCATATTGGTAGATTCAATGCTCAGAAAAACCATAGTTTTCTTATAGATATTTTCAAAAATATATACGATCAAAATAGGAATGCCATTTTGTTATTAGTGGGGGATGGAGTCCTTCGTAAAAATATTGAGAAAAAAGTTGAGAAATTGGGATTGAAAGATAATGTGATATTTACAGGGGTTCGTTCAGATATACCTGAATTACTATGCGCAATGGATGTGTTTTTGTTGCCATCTTTATACGAAGGATTACCAGTTACGTTGGTGGAGGCGCAGGCAAATGGACTTCGGTGCATTATATCAGATGTTATAACCCAAGAAGCGAAAGTGACAAATTTGCTTGAATATCTGCCGCTCCAAGAATCTGCTTCATATTGGGCGCGTAAAATATTGGAATTTGAAAAAGGCTACGAGCGAGAAAATATGCAAAAAGTCATGGCTAACGCAGGATTTGATATCAAAAACGTGGCAAAATGGTTAGAAGATTTTTATTGTGAGGTAAGTTAATGGAAAATGTAGTGCGCGTTTTACAGTCTGTAGGCAGTATGGATAGAGGAGGGCAGGAAACATTTATTATGAATGTTTACCGGAATATTGACAGAAAAAAACTACAGTTCGATTTTTTAATTAATAGCCCGAACAAATGCGATTATGAAGATGAAATCGTTTCAATGGGTGGGATTATTCATAGGATTCCAAGGAGATTTCCACATTACACTAAGCATTTAAGATGTTTGGATAAATTCTTGAAAAATAATAAGCAGTATAGTACGATTCACCAGCACACAAGCAATAATTTTGCAGTTTCTACTATAATAAGTGCCAAGAAACATAAGTTGAAGAAAATCATTTATCACAGCCATTGTAGCAGATCTGAAAAAAGTTTTATGGGTGAAATGTTCGATTTTATATATACTCCTAAAATTCAAAGATATGCTACACATTATTTGGCTTGCTCGGATGATTCAGCAGATTATTTGTTTGGCGGATATATAGATAAATCAAAAATAAAGATAATAAACAACGGGATAGATGCTACAAAGTTTGCTTTTAATATTGAAAGACGCGATAAAAAGAGAAAAGAATTAAATATTGAAGATAAATTTGTCATTGGTAACATCGCTCGTTTTGCGGAATCAAAGAATCACACTTTTATTATTGATATCTTCGCTCAATTACACAGAAATAATAGTAATGCTGTCTTAATGTTGGTTGGGGATGGAGAATTACGAAATGCTATGGAGGAAAAAGTAGAAACATTAGGTTTAAAAGATAATGTGATGTTTACAGGAGTTCGTGCTGATATACTGGACTTGTTGAGCGCGATGGATGTGTTTTTACTGCCATCACTGTTTGAAGGGCTGCCAGTCACATTAATTGAGGCACAAGCAAGCGGACTCCATTGTATTGCGTCTGATACTATCACTAGTGAAGCAAAAATAACTGAGCTACTTGAATATATATCACTCAAAGAATCACCATCTTATTGGGCGAGCAAAATACTTTCTCTTGCGAAATATGAACGAAATGATATGCGAAATAAAATCAGACGCGCAGGATTCGATATAAAAGAGGTGGCGAGGAAGTTAGAAAAATTTTATTTAGAAGGAGAAAAACTATGATACCGAAGATAATCCATTATTGTTGGTTCGGTGGGAATCCATTGCCTCCATTCGCGATACGATGCATAGAGAGCTGGAAAAAATATTGTCCTGATTATGAAATCAAGCAGTGGAATGAGAGCAATTTTGATATAAATTATAACGTATATGTAAGAGAAGCATATGAGGCGAAAAAATGGGCATTCGTTAGCGATATCGCAAGATTAGCGGCGATATATAACCACGGAGGTATTTACTTAGACACAGATGTCGAGGTAATCAGACCTTTGGATAGTCTTCTGACTCATGATATGTTTATGGGATTTGAGCATACAGGGGAGGTAAATACAGGGATAGGTTTTGGAGCTGTGAAAGAATTTCCTATACTTCAAAAAATGATAGATATATATGCGCTTGAATCTTTCATAAAACCTGATGGAACACACAATGTGACGACATGCAATATATATACAAAAATGGTGTTGCGTGAAGAAGGATTTAAGTTTAATAATGAATATCAAAATATAAATGGGATTGCTATTTATCCGGCAGAATATTTTGCGCCTAAACGATATGCTGTTAGCGAAAACACCTATTCCATTCATTACTATGCTCTATCGTGGAAGGACGAAAACAGAAATGCAAACAGGACAAAGATGCGATTAATGTCGATGTTTGGACCGCAAGCAGGCTCATTTATAGCTAATGGCTTACAAGTATACAATACATTTGGTTTCCGTGGTGTATGGAGGAAAATCAGAGGCAAGAATTGGCAGGTGAATGAGTTGAAATGAAATATTTACGTAATCTAAAATATTATCTTTGTAAAAAATCCACTTATTTCAGGCGACTTATCAATTCTGTATGGCCCGTGATAGAGTTCAAATATGATTTCTCGAATATCTCAGGGTTCAAATACAGACTTATATTGATTTTAACATTATTAAATCTTGGTATTCGAACAATGATAGGAAGAATTTTAGGAAAATTTGAAATTATATCTATGGAATTTGTTATAACTACTAAATGCACTTTAAAGTGTAAAGATTGTGCAAATTTGTTACAACACTATGAAAAGCCATACAATCTGCATATTGAAAAACTGATAAGATATTTTGATAAGTTGACGAAAGTCTTTGATTATATACACAATCTTACTATTTTAGGCGGTGAGCCGCTGATGCATCCTGAGTTTTCAACACTGCTTGAATATGTTTGTAATAGTTCTAAGGTCGGAACAGTTAAAGTAGTAACAAACGGAACATTAATCCCTAAAGAAAAAACGCTTAGTGCTTTAAATAGTCCTAAAGTGTTGGTAAAAGTGAGTAATTATGGGCCGCTTAGCAATAAAATCGAAGAATTAGCAGATGTTTTCACTGAACATAATATTAATTATCGCATCATGCAACTTGATCGTTGGTTTGATTATGGCAATATTGAAGTAAGAAATCGAAGCTCTCAAGAATTGAGCGAAATATTCTCAAGTTGCCGGACACCTATATGCCAGAGCTATTTAAATGGGGAATTTCACTTCTGTCCGCGCAGTTCTGCAGGCATAGATTTGGGGGTCGTTGAACGACGAGCATCTGACTATGTAGATATAGGCAATTTGGACGCTAAAGAGGCACGTAGACAGGTGAAAATTTTTTTGAATAAAACAAAATATGTCCAAGCATGTGATTACTGTAATAACGCATCTTGTTTGCCATTGATTGAAATAGAACCAGGAACTCAAGCGGCACACTATATGTGAAAATAGAGGAAGCGAGTTTTATGAATTGTACATTAAGAATAAATAAAGCTATTAGACGCCGAAAATCAGGCGCGTTAAGAAGTGATATCGAAAATTTAAAATCATGCTTAAATTTAATTAAAGGCATAGCTACTTCTTCAAAAAGAAATTTTTATTTGTCATGGTATCAAGAATATATTGAAAACAGACTAATATTATCTAAAATAAATCAATATTTACCAGGGCGAATGATTCCTAATAAAATCAAATTGGCTAATACAACTGCGATTAATAAAATTTTAAGAAATGATGTCATAATATTAAATGATATTCTTTTGCCATATCCTAAAGACAACAGTGAATATGGTGAATATATGGAATATTTAAATGTGATTAGTGATAGCGTTTTAGCTTATCTGATAAATGATATAGACCCAAATAGATTGTATGAGATGTATTCACAATTACCGTTTTGGAATGAGGGGCTATATGAATATAAAGAGATTCGATTAGAAACGGGCGATATAGTAATTGATGCCGGGGCAAGTTTCGGGGTTTTTTCGGCTTTAGCAGGAATAAAGGGATGTAAAGCATATGCTTTTGAGCCAGCCACAAACAATATTGAGAAATATCTCTCAAAAACGGCTGAATTGAATCCGAACATAACCATATGTCAGTACGCACTTTCAGACAAAGAAGGTGAATTGGATTTTGAAGAAGATGTGTGTGGGCTACTCGGATCATCCTCTGTTATGCCTTTGGAGAAATCAAACAAGACCAAAGCCCAAGCAATAGATTTAGATACATTTGTAAATAAAAACAACTTGCCACGAGTGGATTTCATTAAAGCCGATATAGAAGGAGCAGAGCGAGATATGTTAATGGGGGCAAAACGTGTAATGAAGGAATTTTCACCCAAAATTGCAATTTGTACATATCATTTACCAGATGATCCCCAAGTTTTGCGAGAACTAATTATGTCGGCAAATCCGAATTATATAATAGAGGAGCGATGGAAAAAAATGTACGCCCACGTTCCTAAATAATCCTTTCGTACTTTTAAAATTAAAGGACAAATATAAATGAGTAAAACAACACATGCGATATCATCAATGACTATACTGCTTCTTATTTCGAGGCTATTTGGCTTTGCGCGAGAAATAATAATTGCAGCGTACTACGGCGCAACGTATCAAACTGATGCCTATAATATGGCTATAACTATTATAGGATTATCAACAGCACTCATTTCTGCAGGAGTGGCAACCATTATTATACCAATGTACAATAATAAACGGCTTCAGCAAACTAAGGAAATAGCGGACACATTCGTCAGCAATATCTTGTGGATTACATCGTTATTTTACGTGATCTTATCGATTATTGGTATCATCTTCGCCCCAGTCTTAGTGAGAATTTTAGCTCCTAACTTTGAGGTGCGTACCGCAGTATTGACTGTGCGTATAATAAGAATAATGTTTGCCTTTACCATAGCTACGAATATATCAAATTTGATGACATCAATTTTACAAGTGTATAATAAATTTGCCATCACAATTATTGCAAATTTTCCATTTAGCATAGCGACTGTGGCTATTATTGTTCTATTTTATAATCAGGCAGGCATATACGCATTGGTTATAGGTTATATTTTGTTCGTGTTTATACAGGCATTTATTATTATGTTATCAGTTCGCAAGATATTCAAATTCAAAGCTGTATTAGCTTTCGCTAATGGCGATCTGCGAGATGTTTTAAAATTAAGCCTTCCTATGTATATAAGTGTTGCGGTATGGGAAATAAACACGATAGTAGATAAAATATTAGCTTCAGGTCTTCCGGAGGGTAATATGTCAGCGATTATGTACGCTTTAAGATTGCGAAGTCTGCCTGATGGTATAATAACAGCAGCAGTAATGACAGTTACTTTTCCTCTATTATCTAAGTATGCTGCTAACAAGGAGTTTGCAAAACTTAAAGAGTCTGCGGTGAGAGCTATTTCACTATTATTTATGGTTTTGTTGCCAGTGACTGTCGTAAGTGTATACTATGCCAGTGAAATAACGAAAATCGTTTATGAACGTGGCGTATTCACACCCGATAAAACTTTATTGACAGCAAACATTTTCGTTTTTGCTGTAGTATCGCTGATTTTTTCTGGTGGCACAGGTCTGCTAAATAACGTATTTTACAGTATGCAAGACACCAAGACTCCACAGATAGCCGCAGTTATAATGGTTGGATTCAATATCACATTTAACCTAATCCTTATTCGTTATATGCAGGCGGCAGGTTTAGCATTAGCAACATCTATTGCTTCTTTTGCGTATTTTATAGTATTATTTATCCAATTTAGAATGAAATATGGCGTGTTTGGTGGACTAATCCTTTTTAAAAATGTTCTTAAATATATTATAGCGGCATTTGGCATGATCCCTGTATTTTTTATAGGTGAAATATTTCGTGGAACAGTTAATTTACTGCTTTTTTTTACGTCGTCTTCGATATTAGCACTTTGTGTGTATGTATTACTACTTTATTTGTTGAAAGCGGAACTGTTTATTGATGCTTGTAAACAGGTAAAAATATTTGTAAAGAGTCGCCAACTTATCAAATAAAATATAACAACTGACTGCTCATGATTATTTTAGTATATTGCAGATAACTACTTTTTGTAATATACTAAAATATTAAAAGACCGACTAAAGTTAAGTCTGCTTTTTATTTGATCATTTATTAAAGTGTACTCTATACAAACTGATGGCGGCGCTTTAGAGTAGCTCTGCCTTAGTTTAATAGGGTGCTTTTTATTTTTAACCTAAATCACCAGTAAAGAAAAGCTAAAATAGCCAGTTTAGCCCAAATGAAAGCGAGCAAGGCTTGCTCAGAGCGGACAAAACTGGCGTTCTGTATACCAGTTAGCCTCGAAATTTGGCTGA
>Ga0123355_10013785_pt1 | contig 12596 bp, 25 predicted proteins | sample TergutEmb28metaG_3_FD_89872 | JGI IMG/M metagenome (GOLD analysis project Ga0123355, IMG submission 89872) | Embiratermes neotenicus P1 segment gut microbial communities from Petit-Saut dam, French Guiana - Emb289 P1 | ecosystem: Host-associated > Arthropoda: Insects > Digestive system > Gut ...
AACGCCTGCAATACGTGCCATACATGCTCCTCCTGACTATCCCTGTCTTTGCTTATGCCTGGGATTTTCGCAAATAACCCTTACCGCGCCTTTGCGGCGGATTATCTTGCATTTTTCGCAAATCGGTTTTACCGATGGTCTCACTTTCATAGCTCAACACCTCTTATTTATCTCGCCAAACAATCCGGCCCTTTGTTAAATCGTAGGGAGACATTTCTATAAGAACTTTGTCTCCTGGGATTATGCGGATGAAGTTCATCCTTAACTTGCCGGATATGTGAGCTAGAATGGTATGTCCGTTTTCTAACTGAACTTGGAAGGTTGCGTTAGGCAATTTTTCTACTACCCTGCCCTCAACCTCAATTACGTCGTCTTTTGACAATGCGGCCTACCTCCTTAAACCACGCTAATCTACGCTATTAAAACCTGCTAAATGTTTACGAATATCTGCATCTTGCAAGGCTCGCCCACTAAGGGGAACCAGGTTCACGATGTGTTGTGTTATTTGTATGTGTTTAGCTTTTTTCTTCTTTGGCTTTTCTAGAGTCCGGTATTTGCCGTCCACCAGATATGCGTATTCACCGCCTACGAATAAGACAATCATTGCCCTACCCTTATCCCGCCCCCGTTTGGAGAAAACTATCTGCCCGGGGTTCATAGCGTTAAAATGTCGGGCTGGCCGGTGGTTATCAGAATGGTATTTTCATAATGGGCAGAATACTTTCCGTCCTGGGTTATTACTGTCCATGTGTCGTCCAGCATTGATAGTTCATGGCTTCCTACGTTTATCATAGGCTCTATGGCAAGCGTCATGCCGCGTTGAAGCCTTGGGCCACGGTTTTCCTGCCTGTAGTGGGGGATTTGCGGATCCTCGTGCAATTGCCGTCCTATCCCATGCCCACACCACTCGCGCACTACAGAAAAGCCATGGCTTTCTGCATAGTCGCCTATTGCGGCAGAAATTTCATGAAGGTGATGGCCTAGCTTTGCATAGCGCATACCTTCGAAAAAACTTTCTCGGGCAACGTCTATTAACTGCTGATGCTTTGTAGAAATAGCACCAACCGCGTAGGTTCTGGCCGCGTCACCATGAAAACGTTTGTAGCATACGCCGATATCAACACTAACAATATCGCCGCTTTTTAGGCGCGTTAAACCCGGGATTCCGTGAATCACCTGTTCGTTAACAGATGTGCAAATCGCCGCAGGGAAGCCGCGGTATCCTAGGAAGGTGGGTGTTGCCCCCTGCCCTCGGATATATTCTTCAGCGATTTTATTCAGTTCCGCCGTTGTTACCCCTGGCTTAATGCGGGAGGCCAACAACTCATGGGTACGCGCACATATCTGACTGGCAGTGCGTATTAGCGCAACTTGCGAATCATTTTTGATAAATATCCCCATGCATTAACCCCTAAGCCTAGCTTAAGAAGCCTTTATAATGACGCATGAGTAGTTGCGATTCTATTTGCTTAACGAATTCTAGGGCTACACCAATTGCGATTAATAGTGTAGTACCACCAAAACCGATAGACGGTGTTCCGGGAATCCAGTCAAGTAATATTGGTGTTACAGCGATTAACGAATAGAACACCGAGCCAATCCAACTTAGCCTTTTAACGGTTACTTGGATAAACTCGCTAGTTGGTTTACCTGGGCGTATGCCTGGGATAAACCCGCCGTTCTTTTTCATATTTTCGGCCATTTCAACTGGGTTTACAGCGAATGACGTATAGAAATGTGTAAACACGAATATCAAAATAACATACACAATTACGCCAATCCAGTGAGCATTAGGCCCAACAATTTGCAACCAGCCTGTTTCGCCAAACCAACGGTCTAACCAACCTGGCATTTGCCCTGGCAGGAACGATGCAATTTGCATAGGGAATTGCATAAGTGAAACCGCGAATATGATTGAAAGTACGCCCGCGATATTTACCTTTAAAGGTATATATGAACTTTGGTTTCCAAACATAGCACGCCCACCGGCGGCACCCTTAGAATACTGCACAGGTATGCGGCGTTCACCTTCGTGTATAGCTACTACAAAGGCAATAATTACTGCGAAAACTGCTATTGTTGCAAATAGGATAATGAAATTCAAGAATCTGTTGGCATCCCCATCCATGGCGAAACCCCATAAACGTTGGATGTCAAAAGGTAGCTGTGACAAGATGTTAGCAAAAATGAGGAAGGAAGCACCATTACCGATTCCCTTCTCAGTCAAAAGTTCAGCTAGCCACATGATGAAAATCGTACCTGTGACCATTGCCATTACAGCAACAACGTACACCAGCCAATTGGCATGCGCAAACAAGTTGCCCATGCCATGGAAGTTCCTATAGGAAAACACCATAGCCGACGCTTGCAGGGTAGCTAACGCAACCGATAGGTAACGTGTAATCTGCCCGACTTTTTTACGCCCATCTTCGCCTTCTTTTTGCATCTGGGATAACTTGGGTATTGCATATGTCAGCAACTGCATTATAATGCTGGCCGTAATGTACGGTGCTATGCCCATTGCAAACAGTGATGCAATACCACCGCCCGTTAACATATTGAAAAGGGTTTGGGTAACGTCAATAGCTCCGGGATATCTCACTGCCGCCAGCGTTTCTAGGTCAATTCCTGGTAACGGAATGGCAGAGCCTAATCTGTATATCAGAAGTAGCAAGAAAATGAATAACAGTTTCTTGCGTATATCGTGTACACGCCAGGCATTTAGAAATATTTTAAACAACTAGACCACCTCTGCTTTACCGCCCAAAGCTACGATTTTCTCGGCGGCGGCTTTGCTGTAATGGTTGACTTGTACGGTAAGCTTCTTTTCAAGCTCTCCGTTTCCAAGAATCTTCACGCCATCGCGGGGGTTTGAAACCAAACCTTTTTGCTTGAGGGCGGCGATGTCAACAACAGCACCATCATCAAATACGTTGAGTAAAGCGACGTTAATCGCGATAATTTCTTTAGAATTGCGGCATTTAAAGCCTCTCTTGGGCAGTCGCCTATATAGAGGCATTTGTCCGCCTTCGAATCCTACTTTTCCGCCACTACCTGACCGTGACTTTTGGCCTTTATGGCCGCGCCCAGCAGTTTTTCCGTTACCGGAACCGTGGCCCCGCCCGCGCCGCCAACCTTTTGTGGTTGCACCAGCGGCAGGTTTTAGTTCGCCTAGTTTCATGACAGTACTCCTTTTTATACTTGTGGGAAATTGCTTGCAATTTCCACTTGTATCCGTTGCTAAAAGTGGCAAAGCCACATTTTATAGATTACTGCGCTTTTACCTCTTCAACTTTCAGCAGATGACGGACTTGATGAACCATGCCGCGGATTGCTGGGTTGTCTTTGTGGGTTATGGTGGAGTTTAGCTTTCTTAGCCCTAGGGCCGCCACCGTTAGCTTATGCTTTGGTTTAACGCCTATTGTTGAGCGTACCAATGTTATTTTTAGGTCGTTCATTTATTAGCCCTCCAGAATGTCTTGGATGGTCTTGCCTCTTAGCCGTGCTACTTCGGAAGGGGTTTTCATGCGCTGTAACCCTTCTAGCGTGGCTTTTACTACGTTATGCTTATTGTTAGAGCCGATTGACTTTGTAACAATATTGCGAATGCCTGCAAGTTCTAAAACTGCACGCATTGCACCGCCAGCTATAACACCTGTACCCTCTGGGGCTGGGCGCATAAGCACTTTTGCCGCACCGAATTGACCTATGATTTGGTGGAAAAGGCTGTCGTTCTCGTTCTTTTCCAAAAGAATCATGTTTTTCTTGGCATCCTCGCGGCCTTTGCGGATGGCTTCGGGAATTTCGTTGGCTTTCCCGAGGCCCGCACCAACGCTACCGTTTTCATCGCCCACTATTACCAATGCGGCGAAACGGAACGTACGGCCTCCTTTAACTACTTTTGTAACGCGGTTTATTGCTACTACGCGGTCCTTTAACTCTAAGGCGTTTGCGTCTACTTTATTCATGGGATATCTCCTTATACAAGCCTAAGCCTAAAACTGTAATCCGGCTTCCCTGGCCGCATCGGCCAGAGCCTTTACTTTTCCGTGATAGAGATAGCCGCCACGGTCAAATACTATTGTTTCAATGCCCAGCTCTTTGGCTTTCCTGGCTACTTCTGCGCCTACCGCTTTTGCGGCTTCTAGGTTTGAAGTTGATTCCAGTTTTGTATCTTTGAAAGCTAAGGTTGCTGTGGACGCACTGGTTAGGGTGCGTTTGGCATCGTCATCAATAATTTGTGCGTAAATATGCTTGTTGGATTTGAATACGGACAGGCGGGGGCGCTTGGCCGTACCAGCTAGGTTGCGCCTTAGCTTATAGTGCCTTTTTTGGCGCGCTAGGGTGCGGGATGGTTTATTAATCATTGCCTATCACCTACCGTTTCTATTTCTTACCGGCTTTACCGGCTTTACGCCTTATGCGCTCGGTTTCATACTTAACACCTTTGCCTTTATATGGCTCTGGTGGGCGCTTAGAGCGTATGTCTGCGGCATGTTGGCCTACTTTTTCCTTGTCTATGCCAGAGACGGTGATTTTGTTGTTGCCTTCCACCGTGGCGGTTATTCCTTCGGGGTCTGGCATTACTATCGGATGGGAATATCCCAATGTCAGCGTCAGCTTATTGCCGTCTTTGGCGGCGCGGTAGCCTGTGCCGTTTATTTCAAGCTTTTTCTCGTAGCCTTGGGTTACACCCACTACCATATTGTTAATAAGGGTACGGGTTAGGCCGTGTAAAGCTCTAAAACGCTTTAGGTCATTTGGGCGCTCTATTTTGAGTTGCCCGTCTTCTTGTGCGATGTTCATGTCTGAAGAAAGTTTCCTGGTTAGTTTTCCCTTTGGGCCTTCTACAGTTAGTAGGTTGCCTTCTTCTAGGTTAACTTTTACACCAGATGGGATAACTACTGGAAGTTTACCGATTCTTGACATGTTCTGCACCTCCTTCTGCTTATATCAACTTAGTGGCGTTGTTTACCATACAAATGCCAGTACTTCGCCGCCTACGCCTTGCTTGCGTGCTTCTTTATCGGTTAGGATGCCTTTGTTTGTTGAAACAATGGCAACGCCTAGTCCGTTTAGGACTTTAGGCAAATCTTCACAGTTGGCGTAAACTCTTAGGCCCGGCTTTGAGATGCGCTTTAAACCACCGATTACCTTGTCGTTTTTGTTACGGCCATATTTTAGGGTGACGCGCATGGTTTGCTTAACGCCGTCTTTTATAATTTCATAACCTTTGACATAGCCTTCTTTTGCCAATATCTGGGCAATGGCCACCTTCATCTTGGAAGACGGGATGTCCACGGTTGAATGTCTAGCCATGTTTGCGTTACGAATCCTGGTGAGCATATCCGCGATTGGGTCGGACAACATTAGCGCTCCTCCTTCATTTTAAAGCTTAGATACTTTACCAACTTGCCTTGCGAACGCCGGGAATCTGACCTTTGTAGGCTAGTTCGCGGAAACATATACGGCATATGCCGTACTTGCGTAGCGTCGCATGGGGGCGGCCACAGATATTACAGCGCCTATATGCCCTGGTTGAAAATTTCGGTGTCTTTTTCGCTTTCAATATTAGTGCTTTTTTTGCCATATTAACCTCCTATTGCCCCGGTCTTATGAAGGGCATACCGAACTGGGTAAGAAGCTCGCGGGCTTCCTCGTCGGTTTGGGCTGTCGTGACTATTACCACTTCCATGCCCCTTAGCTTGTCAATCTGGTCATATGATATCTCTGGGAAGATTAGTTGCTCTTTGATTCCCAGGGTATAGTTGCCGCGCCCGTCGAATGAGTCTGGGCTTACGCCACGGAAGTCTCTTACACGGGGGAGGGCTACGTTTATCAGCCTGTCAACAAAGCTGTACATTTTTGACCCGCGTAGGGTCACTTTACAGCCTACGGGCATCCCGGCCCTTAACTTAAAGGCGGAGATGGATTTTTTGGCTTTTGTTACTATCGCTTTTTGACCTGTGATTATGGCTAGGTCGTTGGTGGCATGTTCTATTACTTTGGCGTTTTCTTTTGCTTCGCCTATACCGATGTTTACTACTACTTTCTCGATTTTAGGAACTGCCATCTTGTTCTTATAGCCGAACTTATTCATCATTGCTTCTACGATTTCTGCGTCGTATATACCTCTTAGCCGACTCATGGGCTTCCTCCTTGTTGCTATTTGCTTGGCACGATTCCATCCGTGTCATAGCAGGGGCGGCCTTGCCGTCCTTTAGTTTTTATTAATCAATAATTTCGCCGGTGGTTTTTGCGTAGCGCTTCTTGGTTACTATGCGCTTTTCACGGCCGTCTACTTCCTTCATTTCCTCTGTTACTTTGTAGCCTAAGCGGGTTGGTTTGCCCTTGTGTAGGTACATAACATTGGACAGATGTAGTGGGGCTTCTACGCGGGTTATGCCGCCGGATTGGTTTGCGCGGTTGGGCTTTTGGTGCTTTGTTTGCAGGTTAAGCCCTTCTACAATTACACGGTTTTTTTCGCGGTCGATTTTCAGAACTTTGCCTGTACGGCCTACTTCCTTGCCCGCAATTACTTGTACCGTATCTTCGCGCCTTATCTTTACTTTTGTTTTCATGGCTTAAACCTCTTTCCTACAGCACTTCTGGGGCTAGTGAAATAATACGGGAGAATTGCTTATCCCTTAGCTCCCTGGCCACGGGGCCAAAGATACGCGTTCCTCTTGGGGTCATGTCTTCTTTGATGATTACGCATGCGTTTTCATCAAAGCGGATGGATGAACCGTCGGGTCTGCTTAAGCCCTTAACCGTGCGCACTATTACGGCGCGTACTACTTCGCCTTTTTTTACTACGCCACCTGGGTTAGCGTCTTTTACTGTGGCTACTATGATATCGCCTACGTTACCATAACGGCGCTTACTGCCGCCTAGCACACGTATACACAAAAGCTCTTTTGCGCCTGAGTTGTCGGCGGATTTTAGCCTTGTCTCTTGTTGAATCATTACAAATGCCTCCTCGCCGCACGGCGTTATTACTTAGCTTTCTCGATGATGGAAACCAACCGCCAACGCTTATCCTTGGACAGTGGGCGCGTTTCCATGACTCTTACTCTGTCACCTATCGCACAGGTGTTGGTTTCGTCATGGGCTTTTAGCTTATAGGTGCGCTTTACTATTTTTCCAATCACCGGATGCCTGACGCGGTTTTCTACGGCTACTACTATGGTTTTATCCATTTTATCGCTTATTACCCGGCCTATGCGGGTTTTGCGCAGGTTACGTTCTTGATTTTGTTCTGGGTTTTGCACCTTGTTGCCTCCCTTTCGTATGAATCTCCACCATTAAGATGTGGCCGCCCTCTTGCGTGCCGCTCTTGAAGGGGCTTTCTTGCCTCTCCCTTTTACACGCTCGGTAATTACTGTAAGAATACGTGCGATGTTTTTACGCACTTCGTTTATACGGGCGGTGTTATCTAACTGATTTGTCGCATTCTGGAACCGTAAATTGAATAGTTCTTTTTTGGCGTTTACCAAGTCTAAATTCAATTCTTCCACGGTTTTATCGTTAAGGGATGCCAGGTATTTCTTTGATTTCACGACCTCAGCCTCCTTTGGTTTTATTGCGCTTCGGCTTGTGCTTGGGCCTCAGCTTCTGCTACTTGCTCCGCTTTGGTTATGATTTTACATTTGATTGGGAGTTTGTAGGATGCCAGTTTTAATGCGCGACGGGAAAGTTCCTCGTCGGCACCTGATATCTCGAACATTATGCGGCCCGGTTTTACTACTGCAACCCAGTATTCTGGGGAACCTTTACCGCTACCCATACGGGTTTCGGCTGGTTTTGAGGTCACCGGTTTATCGGGGAAAATTTTAATCCATACTTTACCGCCACGACGCATTGTACGGTTTAGAACTATACGCGCCGACTCTATTTGGTTGGAGGTTATCCAGCTTGGCTCCATCGCCATAAGGCCATAATCGCCGTAGGTGATGTTATTGCCTCGGAGAGCTTTGCCTGTCATTCTGCCGCGGAACTGCTTGCGTCTTTTTACCCTTTTTGGCATTAGCATAGTCGTTTCCTCCTTCCCTTGGTTCGCGCCTGCCTCTTGGTTGAGGCTGGCCGGGGATTACATCGCCTTTGTATAGCCATACTTTTACACCTAGCTTACCATAGGTGGTTTTGGCTTCGGCGAAGCCGTAATCTATATCTGCGCGTAGGGTTTGTAGGGGGATTGTACCTTCGTGGTAGCTCTCTGTGCGGGCAATATCTGCGCCACCTAAGCGCCCTGATACTGCGGCTTTGATACCCCTTGCGCCCATTTTCATTGTGCGACTCATGGCTTGGCGCATTGCGCGGCGGAAGGTTACGCGGTTTTCTAATTGAAGGGCGATATCTTCTGCTACTAATTGCGCGTCAAGTTCTTTGCGCTTGATTTCTACGATGTTAACGTCTACTTTACGCTCTGATGGGCTTACGCCTATCAGCTTTTGAAGTTCTTCTGTTAGTTCTTGGATTGCCTGGCCGCTACGCCCGATTATAATACCGGGGCTGGCGGTGTGGATGGTGATTTTTACCCTATCGGTAGTGCGTTGGATTTTTATGCGCGATACCTGGGCTTTGTACAGCTTGGTTTTTAGGTGGGTACGGATTATATGGTCTTCTAATAAAAACTTCGCGAAATCTTTTTCCGCATACCATACGGAATCCCATTCCTTAGTTATACCAAGTCTTAGACCGTGCGGGTTAACTTTTTGGCCCATGGATTCACCTCTCGTTTAAGATAATCGTGATATGGCTCATCTTCTTGTTTATCCGGTAGGCCCGGCCTTTTGCCCGGGGTTGGATACGCTTTAAGGTAGGCCCTTGGTTTGCGATTACTTCTTCCACAAACAGTTCGGACTGGTCTAGCCCTAGGTTTGCTTCTGCGTTGGCGGCGGCGGATTTTAGAACCTTGGCTATCAAATACGCACCGTATCTGGGTGAGTAGTTTAGGATTGCCTCGGCTTCGGCCACGCCTTTGCCCTTGATTTGCTCTAGCACGATACGGGCCTTACGGTCTGATATGCGTGCAAATTTATGATGGGCGTGAGGACGGGTTTCTCTGTTTTCCTCGTTACGCTTTTTCTTTATCTGGCTTCTATGCCCTTTTGCCATAGTCAGCTTCCTCCTACTTTACCCTACTGCGTTTCTCAGCGTCCTTACCGTGGCCGCGATACGTGCGGGTTTGTGCGAATTCGCCTAGCTTATGCCCTACCATGTCCTCTGTGATGTATACGGGCACATGCTTGCGACCGTCGTGGACGGCTATTGTGTGGCCTACCATTTCTGGGAATATGGTGGAACGGCGTGACCAGGTTTTGATTACTTGCTTATTGGAAACTTGGTTCATCGCGTCAACTTTTTTTAACAGATGGTCATCCGCGAAGGGACCTTTTTTAAGCGACCTTCCCATAATTCCTCCTATTTACTACCGCGCTTGCGAACGATATATTTATTACTGTGCTTGTTCTTTTTACGGGTTTTGTAGCCTAGTGCAGGCTTGCCCCATGGTGTTGAGGGGGCTGGGCGGCCTATTGGTGCACGGCCTTCGCCACCGCCGTGGGGATGGTCGTTGGGGTTCATGACCGAGCCGCGGACTGTTGGGCGTATGCCCATGTGGCGCTTTTTACCGGCTTTACCGATGTTTATAAGCTCGTTGTCCAGGTTACCGATTTGGCCGATGGTTGCGCGGCAGTTTACCGGAACAAGACGCATTTCGCTGGATGGCAGGCGTACTGTGGCGTATTTATCGTCTTTTGCCATTAGCTGGGCTACATTGCCTGCCGAGCGTACTAGCTGGCCGCCACGGCCTGGCTTCATTTCTATATTGTGAATTTCTGTACCAACCGGGATTGATTTCATGGGTAGTGCGTTGCCTACTCTTACCTCAGCTTCGTCACCGCTCATGATGGTGTCGCCTACTTTTAGGCCGTTGGGGGCCAGGATGTAGCTTTTTTCGCCGTCTGCGTAAAATAATAGTGCGATGTTGGCGGTACGGTTGGGATCATATTCTATTGCGGCTACCTTTGCAGGTACATTGTCTTTAAGACGCTTGAAATCTATGATACGGTATTTTTTCTTGGCCCCGCCGCCCCTGTGCCTTACGGTGATTTTACCTTGGCCGTTTCTGCCAGAATGCTTCTTTAGGTGAACGGTTAGGCTTTTTTCCGGTGTGGACTTTGTGATTTCGGCAAAGTCGGAAACTGTCATTTGCCTTTGGGAGGGGGTTAAGGGTCTGTAACGTTTTATACCCATTTTGATTAACTCCTTTTTATGCCTGTAGGAAATTGCAGAACATCTGTCTCGTGCGATATCCCGGAGGGGAACTGCGTTGAAGCGCTCGCAGTTCCGCTTGACTTAGGGCAGTTCGCATGTTTCTGTCTTTCGTTAAAAGCAGCTTCGCCGCTTTTTTACAGCCCTTCGAATAGTTCAATGGCGCTACTGCCTGGGGCCAAGGTTACGAGTGCTTTCTTGCGCTTTACTGTGCGCCCTGGTCTGAAGCCTTGCCCCTGTGAACGGCGGTGTCTTTTCTTTGGATGGGTGGTTAGGGTGTTTACTCTTTCTACTTTGGTGCCTGCGAATAATTTTTCTACAGCTTCCTTGATTTGGGTCTTGGTTGCCTTTGGGTGTACGTAGAAGGAGTAGCATTGGTTCTCAAGTAGTTCCATGCTTTTTTCTGTCATTAGAGGTTTTAGGATAATGTCATAGTACTTTAGGTCTGCCATTATGCGTACACCTCCTGCATTTTCTCTACTGCTTCTTTGGTTACTACGAAGCTGTCATGCTTTAGAATGTCGTAAACATTTATTGTGTTTACTGCGGCGGTTTTAACTGTTGGGATATTGCGGGCGGATAGGATTGCGTTTTTATTGCTTCCTTCCATTACGATTAACGCGCCGTTTACATTTAGGTTGTTACATATTTCCATCATGGATTTGGTTTTGATTTCCGGTAAATCCATGTTATCTAATACTACTAGCTTGCCTTGGTTTACTTTGTCGGTTAGTGCGGACTTTAGGGCCAGGCGTTTTTGCTTTTTGTTAAGCCTTATGCTGAAATCCCTTGGCTTTGGCGCGAATGTTACGCCGCCGCCTGTCCAGATTGGGGAACGGATTGTGCCGTGACGTGCGCGGCCGGTTCCTTTTTGCCTCCAGGGCTTTCTACCGCCGCCCCGGACTTCTGAGCGGGTTTTGGCGGATTTTGTGCCTTGGCGCTGGTTGGCCAGATATTGCACTACCGCCATGTGTACCGCATGCTCGTTAACTTCTATACCGAATAGGGAGTCGCATAAGTCTATGTTGCCGACTGTCTCGCCCTTTAGGTTTTTAACTGGTACTGATGCCATAATGTCACTCCTTGAATTCATGCCGCCTGCGGCGGCGACACAAAATGTTGGTGTGAAAAACCGGTTCGCGGATATTTCACACGTGTTAGAGGTCAGATATTCGGGGTTTATTGCTTGACAGTGTCTTTAATGGTTATTATTGCGCCTTTTATGCCCGGCACTGCGCCTTTTATAAGAAGTAGGTTTTTATCTGGGTCAGCTTGTACTACTTCTAGGTTTTGGATGGATACTTTTACTGCGCCCATGTGGCCTGGTAGCTTTTTGCCCTTGCGCACACGACCTGGGGTTGTGCCGGCACCTAATGAACCTGGGCCACGATGGTACTTAGAACCATGGGTCATGGGGCCGCGGCTTTGGCCATGGCGCTTGATGCTACCCTGGAAGCCTTTTCCTTTTGAGATGCCGCTTACGTCTACCAAATCGCCTGGGGCGAATACGTCTGCTTTAATTTCTGTGCCTACCTCGTACTTATCGCAATCTTCTAGTCTAAACTCTCTTAGATAGCGGCGGGGGGCTTGGCCTTTTACGTTGGCTTCGTAGTGGCCTTTGGCGGGCTTGTTTACCTGCTTTGGCTTAATATCTTCGAAACCTACTTGAATGGCGGTGTAGCCGTCTTTTTCGTCTGTTTTACGCTGTACCACCAGGCACGGGCCTGCTTCCAGTACTGTTACTGGGATTAGGGTTCCGTCTTGTGCGAATACTTGGGTCATGCCCAATTTTTTCGCTAGGATTGCCTTTTTCATTTATAGTCACTTCCTTAGCTAGTAAATTTATTCTGCGATGATTCTACGCCAATTTACTTTACTTCTACTTTAATGTCGACGCCTTCGGGTAAGTCTAGGCGGCCTAACGCGTCTGCTGTTTTTGGGGTGGAGGCGTGGATGTCGATTAAACGCTTATGTGTGCGCATTTCGAACTGTTCACGAGAATCTTTATACTTGTGCACGGCCCTAAGAATTGTTACTACCTCTTTCCTGGTGGGTAGAGGGATGGGGCCGGATACCCGCGCGCCTGTGCGCTTTGCGGTTTCGATAATTTGGGTTACAGATTGATCCACCAGCTTGTGGTCGTAACCTTTTACGTTGATACGGATTACTTGGTTTTGCATAAGGTCCCTCCATATATCTTTCTTGATAGGGTGTGTGGCTTGCCGAGTGCTATACGCTCCCGGGTGTGTCATGGATTTCTTCGGAAAACTGCTTGTAGACTGGAAAATAGTCAACGGACGATATTAAAACATAGGTTAAAT
>Ga0123355_10013787_pt1 | contig 12595 bp, 8 predicted proteins | sample TergutEmb28metaG_3_FD_89872 | JGI IMG/M metagenome (GOLD analysis project Ga0123355, IMG submission 89872) | Embiratermes neotenicus P1 segment gut microbial communities from Petit-Saut dam, French Guiana - Emb289 P1 | ecosystem: Host-associated > Arthropoda: Insects > Digestive system > Gut ...
ACATCACCAATAACACTGCCGCAATCCCAACCATACCAACCCAATCTGCCAGTACAGAAACAGTAGCAATGGGCGGCGGCATATACATGACCTACGGCCTAATAGGCTTATACGGTGACTGGAATATCAGCGGCAATACAGCAGACAGGGGTGGCGGTATTTACGTACGCGGCTCCCAGGCCAACCCGCTAACAGCCAGCTTCACCCACGCAGGTATAACAATTGCCGACAACACCGCCCACATAGAAGGCGGCGGCGTATACCTAGGCCCGTATTCCAACATTATCATGCAAGACGGCAGTATATACGGCAACTCTGCCCTGCGTGGCGGTGGCGTACACATTGGTAACCCCACATCCACCATGGACATTACCGGCGGCTTTATTGGCCAGCCAGGTGCAACCGGCGGCAACTCTGCATTACAAGGCGGCGGTGTATTTGCCAGTAATGGCGCGCAGCTTTCTATGAGCCAAGGCGGTATCGCACCCAACTTTACACGCGGGCAAGTTATGAACAACACCGGTGGCATATATGTAACCGGAATGTACGGTACAACCTCCACAACACTTAACATGTCTGCCGGTATAATCGGCGGCAACTCCTTGCTGGGCCAAGGCAATGGCCAAGGCGTAACAGTGGTAAACGGCGCGGTATTTAACATAACCGGCGAAAACGCAGTGATAAGCGGCAATGTCTTGGGTGTATCCGTTACAGGCGTATCCGGCACAAACCGCAGTACCGTTAATATGTCAAACGGCACAATTGGAGGCAACTCTAACCTAGGCCAGGGCAATACAGGCGGAGGTATACGAGTATTGAACGGCGCGCTGTTTAACATGACTGGCGCAAACGCGGCAATAAGCGGCAACAGTGCCGGCGAAGGTGCTGGGGTATACTTAGGCGGCAACAGTGGTGTCCACCGTGCAACCGCGCATATAACAGCCGGGACCATAGGTGGTGACCCAGATCTTGGCCAAGCCAATGTAGCCACAGCTGACGGCGGCGGCATGTTTATAAACACAGACGGCTTCCTTCATATGAATGGTGCAAATGCAAGAATCACAGGCAATAGTGCCAACCGCGGTGGCGGCATTGCCATGCGTCAGGTAGGCAGTATGCCTCCACTATCCACCAACTATACAGAAATCCTAATGACCGCCGGTGAAATCTCACACAACACAGCCACAACAGACGGCGGCGGCATATACATGCACGGCGAAGGTACTGACTATAATGTGCTGTTCAACTTCAATGGCGGTGAGGTATCTCACAATACCGCAGGCAATAACGGCGGTGGTATTACTGGATGCTGCAGCGGTGACATTATCATGCGTGGCACGGCACTTGTTTATGGCAATACAGCCATAAGCGGGGATGGAGGCGGTATCCGCACCATGACCTACCCAGGTGAGTTTATTATGTATGGCGGCACATTTGAGGCCAATACAGCGCAATCTGCAACCAGCAATGGCGGCGGCCTCTTTATCAACACCACTGCAACATTCCGTGGCACAGACGCCAAAATCTTCACCAACAATACTGCCAATGGCGTAGGCAGCGCAACACTGCACCGTGGCGGCGGCGGTGTATTTGTCAGCGGAACAATGACCATGGAAGATACATCAGGCGGATTGCAAATAACCAACAACAGTGCACCATATGGCATGGGCGGCGGGATATTTACCACCAACCACGGCAACTACCCAAACCCACTGCCATACAATGCAGCAGGCCGCGCGCTGCACTACCAAAACCTAACCCTAAGGCCAAACACGATATTTAGCGGTAATACAGCCAGCTTTGTGTCCGCGCCGCCAGACAACACACTCCCACCGGACTTTAGTCCTATGGTAACACTGTTGCCAAATATCGGCTTTAGCAGCGTTTCACCTGTATGGCCTAGCCAAGGGCGTCACCATCCAATTAACAATTACGACATTAACTATTACCCCGAGGAAGAAGGCCTGCCATTCCGCCTGCATAAGACGGGCATGGACATCTATCATGAAAACAATTGGTTTGTTGGAGGCGTCCTAAATCAGACCTGGCTAAACCAGCAGTTAAGAGGCGGTGCTCAGTTTGTGTTATATGCCTACACAGGCTCTAACAGCCCAGCAGCAGGCTATGTACCTGCCCCGGGCTGGGTATCAGTAGACATCACCCAAACCAGCAGCACCAACCCAACAAATTTTATGACCTTCGCGCTGATACCAGGCATTTACTATCAGCTGGTGGAAGTTGTGCCCCCACAAGGCTACCAACCAGCCCTAGGGCAGTGGCGGCTTAGGTCTTTTAGCAGGGAAGTGCCCATAGGCAGCGGAAATATCGAGGTCGGTATTGCATACTCCATCCAAGGGCATCCCAGTACCCCAAGACTTGTAAACCCAGGCAATACCGGTACAACCACTGTGACTGTGGGCGGTGTTACCTACACAGTTGTATGGGGCGGTCTATTCTATGTAGGCAACCAAACCACAATGGAACTACCAATGTCCGGCGGGATTGGCTCAATGATCTTTACCTTTGGCGGTTCGGCAGTGTTGATGCTAGGGGCGCTGGGAGGTATGCTGATTTACGTAAAGCGCCGCAGACGTGTATCCCCACGTCCAACTCTGTAGCATTTCCATTGGACATTATGCGCTTCGCGCCGCGGAAAAATGCCTATTGCCGCATATTTTCCGCAGCGCGAAGCGCATGTCTTATTGATTTTGCTTTATCTGATGAAGCAATCGCCTATAAATAAATCTGATATCCTTAACATCACCTTCGAAAAGAATCTCCAATAAAAAATCATACAGATTGCCAATAGCCCTGATATTTTCATGTAATGCCTGGACATGCTGTGGGGTATGTTCATCTTGATCATGGCTGGAATCATACATAACAGTAACAATTTTGGTATTAACATCCAGCCCGCGATAGGCGGCATTAATAGATATCTCACCACACTGGACCTGGGCTATAAGTTCTGGGTCGGCAAGCTTCTTTATTGTCACAAATCTGTATACAGTCTGTTCAGGCACTCCGGCTTCCTTTGCAGTGGCCTTTGTTTTGCTGACATGGCGGGTAGGCCCTATAAGCTCGACCTTGCGAGCAGCAAGCTCTATCAGCTTTGCTTTAGTAAGATTTCTGCGGCCAAGCTGGTTTTCCAAAATCCAGAGTATGGCCTCGTTACGGGAGGTTAGGCGGATATTGATGGTTTCGAAGGGGATATTATGCTTTTAGCAGATAGCGTAGCGGTTGTGACCGTCTATTATAGTGTTGCCCTATAGGACAATCGTATCTCGGTAGAGGCGTCTGGAAAGGATGTTTTCTTCTAGTTGTTGTCGTTCTTCTGGCGATAGTGGTGGGATAAGGGGTTTTAAACTCTGTTAAAAGCTGCTTCATATCCAAGGGAAGCTTTTGTTATACGCAAATGTAGGATAAAATAGGGGCAATCACAATTTCTAAGTTATGCATGAAATTATCGTAGCCATATGAGCACGATTATCATAATAGGCGACCTACACAGTAACAGGAGGCAGTATGAACAAAATCCAAATAAAGCAGCGAAGCCATTCAGCTACAGTAACCGCTGACCCAGGCGAGACCCTTCATTCTATCTTAATGAGAGAAGGCTTCTACATCCCAGCCCCATGCGGTGGAAATGGAACTTGCGGCAAGTGCGCCGTGAAGACATCCGAAGGCATAAAGCTGTCCTGCCAAACTCCTGCAATAGATGGTATGGAGGTGTACCCACCCCAGAGCCAGGCAGAAGCAGAGAAGGAGGCCATAACCGTGCTAGACGCATATGAAACCATGCGTCCTCTTGCACATGACAGCGGTATCGGCTATGGCATAGCTATAGATATTGGCACAACCACTCTTGCCTTCGAGCTGCTTGATCTTGCCGCCGGTAAGCGAGTTTGCGTACACTCCACAGCCAATAGCCAACGCAGCCTAGGGGCAGATGTGGTGACGCGGATAAAGCAAGCCACTGAAGGAGCCCAAGGTCAGCTTCATAAGTGCATAATTGACGACCTCCTGCATGGGATACGTAGTATTATAGAAAAGTCCGGCACACAACCCAGCGAAGTAACCAATATTGCCATTGCCGGAAACACAACAATGTTGCATCTTTTGCAAAACATGCCCTGTGATACCTTGGGGGTGTTTCCCTTTGTGCCGATAGATATAAGCATGAGGCGGTGCGTATTCGCTGATATTTTTATCTGCTGTGAAGGAGCGCGCGACAATGGACAGCACGCGCCGGATGCCCTGGCGGCAATTGATGCTTCCATTCTTGACGGGTTGCAAAGCGCTAATCTCTTAATCCTGCCAGGCATATCCACCTTCGTAGGTGCGGACATAACAGCTGGCATCCTATGCTGCCGGTCTGCCACCGCCCCAAGCCTCTTGATAGACCTAGGCACAAATGGCGAAATGGCTCTATTCACCCCAGGCCGTGTTTTGGTAACCTCCACCGCGGCAGGCCCGGCTTTTGAAGCCGGCAATATTTCACAAGGCACGGCCAGTATTCCCGGCGCGATTGCAAAAGTGCGCTATTCTCCCGAAAATCACGTATTTATATATGAAACAATAGACAGCCACTCCCCAATAGGTATATGCGGAACCGGTGTTATGGACACAGCTGCCGAGCTTATCCGCCACAATCTAGCCGATGAAACAGGAAGGCTGGAAGACCCGTACTTCGACAATGGAGTAGCAATTGCCGAGGGCGTCATCTTCACCCAAAAAGATATGCGGGAAGTTCAGCTGGCTAAGTCTGCAGTGCGTTCCGGCATAGAAATCTTGCTAGATGTGGCAGGATACGGTTACAATGATATAGGCAATGTGTTCCTAGCAGGAGGTTTTGGCCATAAAATGAATATGGACAGTGCCGTAGCAATGGGAATCATTCCTCCGGCCCTGGCAGACAAAGTGGTAACCGTAGGCAACACATCCCTTGGAGGTGCAGCCCATGTGCTGCTAAGCACTGCGGCACAGGCAGATATCCAAGCCATTGTAAGCCAGGCAACAGAGATAAACCTGTCCACCCACCCGCGATTCAACGACCTGTTTATGGAGCATATGATGTTTGAGTAATGCAAATCCTATGTCGAACACTGTGAATCCGAGCCAAAAACGCGAGGCAGTAATCGCGTTCTTTGGTGACAGATGAACAGATGTGAGACTTGGATTTGCATGAAATCCTATGTCGAACACTGTGAATCCGAGCCAAAAACGCCAGTAATCGCGTTCTTTGGTGACAGATGAACAGATGTGAGACTTGGATTTGTATAAAAGGAGGCATTTATGTCAGACATACGCGAGACTATTACCAATTTTACTAAGAATGTAACCAAGTCGTCCGGTGACCTGTTCAAGACAACCAAGCTCTCCATGTCTGTGACCTCGGAGCAGACCACCCTGAAAAACCTGTACCTGGAAATAGGCAAAAAAGTCCATGAGATTTACCAGTACGGCGGCACGCTTGGGAAGTTTTTCGATGACAAATATCTGGAGCTTGAAGCCTGCGAAAGAAGAATAGAAGAGCTGAAGGAGCAAATAGGCCAGATAAAAGGCATACGTGAGTGCCCAAAATGCGGCAAGTCTGCGGAGCGGACGGCGGAGTTTTGCCCTAAATGTGGTGTGCGGTTTGGGGTGTCGGGTGCGTCAGAGACAGCGGGTGCACCCGGAGCAGAATATACAACTGGCCCTGAACATGGTGTAAGCGGAGAATATGGTCATGGGCCTGTTAATCCGGTCGGGGCTGGGTATGTGCCGCAGCCCTGGGATGTACCGCAGCCCTGGGATGTACCGCAGCCCCGAGATGTACCGCAGCCATCTGCGCCTGAAGGGTGGCTTGGGGGCCATTCTCCTGGAGGTGGAGGTGGAGGGGCGGATTATACTGCTCATTCACCACATGGCCCAGGGCATTCACCAACTCCTGCGGTGGCTGGCCATGTGCCAGCCTCGTCACATACCCCACTACCCGCCGCAACGCATCCGGCGTCAGAGCCCCCGCCGTCCACCCGCCGCTGCCGGGTATGCGGAATGGAAAATGACATTTCAACAAAATTTTGCCTATCATGCGGCAGGATAGTAGACTAAAAGCTGCGGTACGGAGTATAACAAAATCAGTAAGGGGACAAACTATGCTATGTGATAATTGCAAAAAAAACACAGCCACCATACACATGAAAGGTATGACCAACGGTATGAAGGCCGAGCTGCACCTCTGCCAGGAATGTTCCATGGGTATGGCCAGCATGTTTAACTTGGGCAACCTAAGCAATTTGGGTAACCTAGGAAACCTGAGCAATTTGGGCAACATCGAGATGCCCATCTCAATGGAAAATATAGAAAGCCTCTTTGGAAACTCGGATGCTCCCATTTCCCTGGAAAACATCTTCAAGGGCATAATGGAGTCGGTGCAGTCCATGAACCAGGGACAGCCAATAGGCCAGCCCGGTCAGCCTGGCCAATCAGCCAACCGTGCTGTGACCCACAAGGCCTCTGGCCCCTGCGTCACCTGCGGCCTAAGCTACGAGCAATTCAAGGCCTCTGGCAAGCTAGGCTGCGATGCCTGCTACCAGGCCTTCCCCAAGGAAATTGTGGCGTTGCTTAAAAATGTCCAAAGCAGCCACCACCACGAGGGTAAGTTCCCAAAACGCTTTGGCTCACAAATGCGCCAGCAGCGGGAAGTAGAACAGCTCCGTACCTCCCTAAAAGCTGCAATTGACGATGAAAACTACGAAGAAGCTGCCCGGATAAGGGATCAAATCCGCAACCTGGAGGTGACCCCATGACAGGCCCTTGGTATCAAGACACCCAAACAGACCAGCGGCAAATCCTGTCATCGAGAGTACGGCTGGCCCGGAATATTCAAAAGTACCGTTTCCAGCGTATGCTTACACCCCAAGACGCCAGCCTGATGGTTAACGAAGCCCAAACAGCCCTAACCAGGACCGGGGCCAAGATGTTTCACCAGATGGATATCAAGGCTCTTGGTGAAACAGAGCAGAAGGTTTTTCTTGAAAAACACATTGTAAGCCCAGAATTCCTGAAAGGCAGCCTTCCCAGAAGCCTGCTAATCAGTGATGACCAAAATATCAGCGTAATGCTGAACGAGGAAGATCATATTCGTATACAGTCCATTCAGCCTGGCGACCAACTGGCTGAGGCTCTAGCCACCGCCAACCAGATAGATGACCTGCTGGAAGAAAGCGTAGAGTATGCCTTCCACCAGGAATACGGCTACCTTACAGCCTGCCCTACCAACACCGGTACAGGCCTGAGAGCATCATTTATGATTCACCTGCCATGCCTTGAGCGGTCAGACTTGCTGAAGAAACTATTGCCTACGATAAGCAAATTTGGCATAACCCTCCGCGGCATCTACGGCGAAGGCACGGCCCCAATGGGCAGCATATACCAGATTTCCAACCAGACAACCCTAGGCAAAAGCGAAGAGGATATTATCCAAGGCCTGCAAAACGTAACCAACACCATAATCGAAAATGAAAACCAGGCCATGGATAAGATGATAGCAAGCCATCGGGATGACACAGAGAATACAATATACCGGGCCTACGGGACGCTGGCATATAGCAGAAAAATCACAGCCAAGGAATCTATGGATATGCTGAGCCTAATAAGGCTGGGCTATCTGTCAGGCCTTCTGGATAAACCCAAGCCCACCAAACAGATTTATCAGATAATGATGGAAATCCAGCCCGGCCATCTGATGCGTATAGCCGGGCGGGAGATGAGCGAGGCCGAGCGAGATATCGCGAGAGCAAAGTATTTACGGGAGATTTTCGTGTAAGGTTAAACACTTGCAACATACACGAAACCCCGCGCCCTGTCCCCAGATGCAAAATCGCCTTTATCAAAAAAGACAAAGGTTAATAACGACAAACAATACAGACTTCACAAATACAACCCGAAAGGAGCTACATAGGATGAAAAGTCCTTTTACAGAAAAAGCTCGCAAAGCTATACAAAACGCCCAGGAATCAGCAGTAGCCCTGGGCCATTCTTATGTAGGAACAGAGCACCTATTGCTAGGCCTGGCCAAAGTTCAAGACGGCGTTGCTGCCAAGGCCCTGGAATCCCAGGGCGTAACCCCTGAGGATATAGAAGCACAAATAAAAGCTGTAGGCAGCCAAGGAAAATCTAGTGGCGGCCCGGCAGATTTCACTCCACGCACAAAGCGTATTTTTGAGATAAGCCAACAAGAAGCAATGCGTATGCATGTGGGCTATGTAGGAACAGAGCACCTGCTAATCGCCATATTGAAAGAACAAGACAGTATAGCAACCCGCATATTATCTACCCTGGGCTGCAATATCCAAAAGCTGTACGAAGACATGATGCAAATGCTAGGTGGAGGCAACACCACCCAAGCAGAACCCCCTCCAGGCTTCCCATTCCCTATGGCCTTTGGCCCAATGATGATGGGCGGCCAGCAAATGGGTGGCAAGGCCCAAAAAGGCAGCACCCCAATCCTGGACAAGTTTAGCCGGGACTTTACCCAGATGGCCCGCGACAATAAGTTTGACCCCATAGTAGGCCGCAACAAGGAAACGGAACGGGTAATCCAAATATTAAGCCGCCGCACCAAGAACAACCCATGCCTGGTAGGCGACCCCGGTGTTGGCAAAACCGCAATAGCTGAAGGTCTTGCTCAGCGTATTGTATCAGGCGACGTGCCCGAAACCGTAAAGGACAAGCGGGTAGTAGCCCTAGATCTACCCGGAATGGTAGCGGGAACCAAGTACCGAGGCGAATTCGAAGAGCGCATCAAGCGTGTAGTCCAAGAGGTAACAACCAACACCAACGTAATCCTCTTCATAGACGAGTTGCATACCCTAATAGGTGCAGGCGGCGCAGAAGGGGCCCTGGATGCCGCTAATATCCTAAAGCCCTCCTTAGCCCGTGGCGAAATGCAAGTAATAGGCGCCACCACCCTAGACGAATACCGCAAGCATATAGAAAAAGACGCGGCTCTTGAGCGGCGCTTCCAGCCAGTAATGGTGGACGAGCCTACAGAAGATGAAACCATAGAAATCCTAAAAGGCATCCGTGACAAATACGAGGCCCACCACAATGTAAAAATTACCGACGATGCCGTGGAGGCCGCGGTCAGGCTGGCTGCAAGGTACGTAACCGACAGGTTTTTGCCGGATAAAGCCATTGACCTCTTGGATGAAACTGCCTCTAAGGTACGGCTTCGCTCTTATACAGCCCCGCCAAATATCAAGGCCTTGGAAGAACAGATTGCGGAGCTGGAAAAAGAAAAAGAAGCCGCAATAAAAGTAGAAGAGTTCGAAAAAGCCGGCCTGCTGAAGCAGAAACAAAACGAAATGAAAAAGCAGCTGGAAGCTGACCAGCAAGCCTGGAAGGACACCAATACCAAGTCCCACCACATAGTTGACGGTGATGAAATTGCTGATGTACTGGCCGCCATGACAGGTGTCCCAGTAAAAAAACTGCACCAAGAAGAAGGCCAGCGTCTAATGCAGATGGAAGAAACCCTGCACAAGCGCATAGTAGGCCAAGAAGCAGCAGTAAAAACCATCTCCCGCGCCATACGCCGGGGTAGGGTAGGGCTGAAAAATCCAAGCCGTCCCATAGGTTCTTTCCTATTCCTAGGCCCCACCGGTGTAGGCAAGACCTACCTCTGCCGCGCCCTGGCGGAAATCCTATTCGGAGACGAAAACGCAATTATCCGCGTAGACATGAGCGAATACATGGAAAAACACAATATCTCCCGGCTAATAGGCTCTCCCCCAGGCTACGTAGGCTACGATGAAGGGGGTCAGTTAAGCGAGCGTATACGCCGCAATCCGTATTCCGTGGTGCTATTCGATGAGGTGGAAAAGGCCCACCCCGATGTATTTAATATCCTGCTTCAGGTGCTTGACGACGGCCATATAACCGATGCACAAGGACGCAAAATTAACTTCAAAAACACGGTAATCATCATGACCAGCAACCTGGGAGCCAGGTCTATTGTTAATCCCAAGAAACTGGGCTTTGTGTCTGATGTGGACAAGAACCGCTCCTACGAGGATATGAAAAAGATGGTCATGACCGAGGTTAAGGACTTGTTCAGGCCCGAGTTTTTGAACCGTATAGACGATATAATCGTATTCCATCCACTAGACCACGAAGACGTGCAAAAAATCACACGCCTGATGCTGGAAGAAACTGTGGTTCGTGTGAAGGAAAACACAGAGATTACCCTACAATACACCGATGCCCTAGTAGAGCATATCGCCAAAGAAGGCTATGATCAAAGTTACGGCGCAAGGCCCCTGCGCCGTGCTATCCAGACCAAGATCGAGGATGAAATGGCCGAAGCAATACTGCTGGGACAGTTTAAGGAAGGCGCGCAAATAAAAGCCGACTATATAGACGGTGTAGTAGTGTTTGTGAACGAGGAAATATAGCAATTTTCGTTAGATAAAGGGGACGTCAAATGGACAAAATAGCTGTACTTATCCCATGCTACAACGAAGCCCTGACCATAGAAAAGGTAGTAACTGACTTCAAAAAAGCGCTGCCTCAAGCCAAAATCTATGTCTACGACAATAACTCCACAGACGAAACCTACGAAATAGCCAGCAAAGCCGGGGCCATAGTCCGCAAAGAGTATCGTCAAGGCAAGGGCAACGTAGTCCGTTCTATGTTTCGGGATATTCACGCCCAGTGCTATATCCTGGTGGATGGAGACGATACCTATCCGGCAAAGCACGCCAAAGAGATGGCGGCCATGGTCTTAGATGACGGGGTTGATATGGTAGTAGGGGACAGGTTGTCCACTACCTATTTCACAGAAAACAAGCGCCCATTCCACAACAGTGGTAACCGGCTGGTGAGGAGCCTTGTTAATCTTATGTTCAAGGGCACAATCAAGGATATAATGAGCGGATACCGTGGGTTTTCCTATACTTTTGTGAAATCCTATCCCATTGTCACCAAGGGCTTTGAGCTGGAAACCGACATGACTATTTTCGCCTTGGATAAAAACCTGCTGGTACGCGCTATGCCTATAGAATATTCAGACCGGCCAGAGGGCAGCTTTTCTAAGCTCAACACATTTTCTGATGGCTTCAAGGTGCTGATGACAATATTCCGGCTATGCAAAAATTACAGGCCTCTTGCCTTTTTTGGCATGATTGCAGCGTTGCTGCTTTTGGTAGGGGTTGGAGCTTTTGTGTCGGTGTTGGTGGATTATGTGCAGACGGGACTGGTGTTGCGATTTCCAACGCTGTTTGTGTCGCTGTTTACTGTGCTGATAAGCATTTTGTCCTTTGTATGCGGGCTGATATTGGAAACCGTGGCTTCCAACAGCCGGAAGTCCTACGAAATCAGGTTTATGCAGGTGAATGAGCATGGTTATCTGCGAGGGATGCACAAAAATGAGCACAACAATCAACAGGCGATGCCTGTAAATGAACACGGTAATCAACAGACGATGCCTGTAAATGAATATATCATCTCAAGGAGTATGGGTGATGAATGAGCATACATACTCCTCCGGCAAGGAGCAGTCATGGCGGGATAGGGCCGAGCTTTCCGCCAGAATAAAGATATACAATGCCCTGGCTAGCCGTATCCCCTTGGATGAACTGGATTCCATCATAGACGTAGGGGCCACAGCCGACAGCAAAAAGGACTCCTCCAACTTTTTCGAAAAAATGTATCCCTTTCCCCAGCGCATCACGGCACTATCCAACCAAGATGCATCTTGGTTGGCCGATGAGTGGCCTGGCCTAAAATTCGTGCAGGGTGATGCCCTAAGTATGCCCTTTGAGGACGGGGCCTTTGATTTAGCTTTTTCTAACGCAGTAATCGAGCATGTGGGCAGCAGGGAAAATCAGGCCGCCTTTATCCGCGAGTGCATAAGGGTTTCCAAGAAATATGTATTCATCACGACCCCAAACAGATACTATCCAATAGAGCTGCATACGGTGCTGCCACTTATACATTGGCTGCCGCCCAGGGCTTACAGGCGCATTCTTAGGTGCATTGGCAAGTCTTTTTTTGCGTCCGAGGACAATCTTAATCTGTTAAGCAAAGGGGATATTGCCGCCATGATGAGTTCAATCGAAGGTGTGAGTTATACAATTGACACGATTAAGTTCTTTGGCTTCCCGTCAAATATCTTACTTACAGTTATAAAGGATTGTGTGGAGGATTAACGATGAAAAAGCTTCATACCCTGGTTTCGCGTTACATCGGCGCTAGACTCGCATCCATATGCATAGCACTTGTGGGCGCACTTGTAGTCACTGTCATGTTGGAAGTGTCAGTATTCAACCTGCGGCATTGGTCAACCAGGTTTATAAGCCCCGGCAGCGTAAATGCTCTGGAATACGATGGCTACCGTACAACAATAACCGTCCGGGAAAGGGATGTGCTCACCCCTCCGGGTACGCTAATTCCTCACGAGATTTATATCGCAGAGATTAATCACCCCATTCGCACAGTGTTTGTAAATCCTTTGTTTACCAACTCCGAGACCAAAATCATAAACGTTACAATCCGTTACCATGACGAAAATACTCTGTGGAGCCATTCAACCCAGATAATCAACGGATAC
>Ga0123355_10013788_pt1 | contig 12594 bp, 9 predicted proteins | sample TergutEmb28metaG_3_FD_89872 | JGI IMG/M metagenome (GOLD analysis project Ga0123355, IMG submission 89872) | Embiratermes neotenicus P1 segment gut microbial communities from Petit-Saut dam, French Guiana - Emb289 P1 | ecosystem: Host-associated > Arthropoda: Insects > Digestive system > Gut ...
AGAAAGATTGTCGACACGCACAAAGGGCGCAAGATAGGTATCGAAAGATGAGAAAGCCTGTGCGCCTGCCCATTCGTTTTGCAGCGTGCCTAGGAAGTTTACAATCTGACCTACCACTGAAGAAAGATGCTTTGGTGGTCCTGCCTCTACCTTGTCAGGGACACCGTTGAGACCCTCGTTAAGAAGGGTGCGCAAAGACCAGCCAGCGCAATAGCCTGAGAGCATATCAAGGTCATGAATGTGGACATCTGCATTACGGTGAGCTTCCCCTACAGCCTTTGGGTAAACATGGGACAGCCAGTAATTAGCAACAACCTTGCCAGACACATTGAGAATAAGTCCGCCTAATGAATATCCCTGGTTAGCGTTTGCCTGTACTCTCCAGTCAAGACGCTCGAGGTATTCATTCATTGAGGTTTCAACATTAACCAATGTCTGAAGGTCGCTACGAGCCTTACGGCGCTTTTCACGATACACAATGTAGGCACGTGCTGTTTCCAGATAGCCCTCTCTGATGAGAGCACTCTCTACATAGTCTTGTATAGTTTCTACTGCGGGGTATTTATCAGCAAAGGTTTCTGTAAGCTCACGTAAAACTTCACTGCGGATGTCTTCAGCGCGTTCTGGAGTAAACTCCCCTGTTGCCTTGCCCGCTTGTTCAATAGCTACAAAGATTTTCTTTGCTTCAAAGGGGACTTTTTCGCCGTCACGCTTGATTACTCCTGCGATACGCTTTGGCAGTGACTCAACTGAAGTGCGCAGTGTTGCTTCCATAACATCTTCTTTCTGAGGTGCTTGAAAGCTGCTGATCTAGGAGCAAGCTATGGGCACCTCGCCCCAAATTAAAGTGAAAATCGTGTTGAAAAAATCATTTCGAAGCTGCACTGATTCCCTTATCAGCGCAACATTTTGTGCATGTGGCAAACCACAGCACAAGATATAGTATATTAGCATGATTTCTCTGTCAATAAAGTGAGGGGATATTTTACTATTAAGTAGTTTAGATTTAACAACTACACTTATTGAACACTAAGAGTCCTCTGGGGCGTAATTTTCAAGCGCATCCAAGAGTATTGGGTCAGGCTCTACATCTGACTTTGCTGTTGCTGTGTAACCTAATTCGCTTAAGCAATGCAAGGTTGCAGCGCAAGCTATGGGAATTGCTGCTTGCACTGGTTCTGATAGCTCCAACACAAAGTGCTCTAAAGTTTGAACTTGTACACCCACAACCACGACTGACTTTAGCTCTATTCCTGTTAGTTGTGCTGCAAAAAGAACATCCGTTAACCTTTGATCGTGTGCAGAATGCATAACTTGCTGATTGGCTAAATCTTCTGGCGTATAAAAAATCACGGTTCCTGGCGGATGACCACTGTCATTTGCAGCGTCAATAATAATGAGGTGGTCCATACCCTCAAGATTGGGCAGCATCGAAATGCCTGTCGTAGCCACATCAAGCAAGGCAACATTATCTGGAAAGTCATAACGCTTATGCAGGTAATCCAGTGCCACGGGACCAATGCCTTCATCACCCATGATGATATTGCCTGCCCCCATGATTAGAATGAGCTCATCTAGGCTGGAGTCCTCTTTCCTGCTTTCAAATCTTTCCCGAAGATCATCGAGTGTATTTACGGGCTGTGCCGACAAGTCTGGAGGAGAGTACATCATTGACTTGTCTCACTGTCTACCTCATGTGCACGAGGAGCATCTTTGTCTTTCTTTGGACCATTTTTTAAGAAAAATTCACAGTGGAAACAACTGTGCTTCAGTGCCTGAGAGCGGTCAATGTTCGGCTCAAATACGAAGAGGGGGTCATAGGTGGGCTTATGTTCTGAACGAACACAGATGGCAAATTTGCAGGTTGCGGGACACATGTCATAGTCTGTCACTGCATGCTGACAGTATTCCTGAACTTCTGGTGAGCAATTACGAATCCGCCAGCAGGCAGAAGTGGAAGTGGCCATATTCTATACCCAATCAATCGTCTTTATTAATTATCATTGCTATTGTGAGAGGTATATCCTAGCATTTCGAGCGCCCTTTCAGAAAGCACAAATGAAAGTGGTCTCTTAGAGACAACTTCTACATACTCTGCCTGCTCAAGGCGAAGCATGTATCTACGTGCACTAGTCTTGCTTCGGTCAATATAATCAGCAATCTCAGGTAATTGTGTTGCTGGGGTTATGGAAAATAATTGATTTTGCAATAAGGCATATACAATAAATCTTTCTATGTCATTTTGAAGGTCAATGCTTGTAATTCGAGCATGCCCATCATTAAGAATTTTCGCCCTGAGCACCAAGTCGTCAAGCAAATTTTCTTGTGCCGAGCGAAGTAGGCGCATCATCTCAAGTAAAAAGAAGGTTGCGTCAGCGTGGTTTAACTTATCTTCTACTTCTTCGAAGGCTCCATAATATACTCGGGTGTTATCAGCAATAGTTCCTGACAAAGACAACACTGTTGCGATTGACAAAGGCTTACTTAAATATAGAGCAAGCAAAAAACGACCCGTTCTACCATTTCCATCGTAGAAAGGATGAATATACTCGAAAAGAAAATGGGATAGCAAGACATTATAAATCGATACTTCATCCTCGGTTCCCACTAAATCAATCATATCTTTAAGCATGTCCACAATCTTTGATTCAGGAGTAACTCCTTCGTGAAGCACTTTTCGTCCATCAATTATGTTTACCGTATTTGCGCGAAAAAAATCACCATCCAACAAATCCTCTTCTGCCAATTCACCAGCAATGATATCGTCATAGATTTTTCTAATCTCAGAAGGATCTGCTGGAAAGCATACACTTTCTTCCGTTAAATTCAGGTAAAGATTGGCAAACTCTCTAAATCTTTTGTGACTCTTCTCCTCGGCAAGAGAATCCAAGCTGAAAAGTGCCTCTTCAATTTCTTTTCGTGTACTGCGGATGCCCTCTATCCTGTTTGTTGAAACGATTTCTTGTGCGATTAGATCGCGAATAAATGAACCGAGTGCTATGGGAGGCAAACTCTTCCAGAGGTGTGAAATCTTACGCTCTAGTCGCAGTATCTTCTCGGCCAAATTGGCTAACTCTTGAGGAATCGTATAAAACATCTCGCCAGTTTGCAATTCGATTCCAGTCCTAAATGAAGACACATCTTCGCGCCTTCGCTGAGCTAGAGCATGATTGTTAGCAAATCGAGCATTTGAGCTATCTTCATGAAAAGCTTGTTTGAGTGTTTTGTACTTTGGCATGTAAAAACTACTTAATCTCTGAATTTAGAAAAATGAACAATTAAACTCTTTAATTCTAGTCTTTATTTACCAAAAAGTCCAATTTTGATAAATAAAGACTCTAGTCATCAAGCTTTATTTACCAGAGCTTCTATTTCTGGCACAAGGTAACGTCGACTGAGCATTGCGTAGCTCTACTGAAAACAGATTCGACCTGGAGTGTTCCCTGTCACTGTTCCTACTTTTACTGCAGTTGGGCATAGTGCCAGATAATCAGAGGCTACTTCTTCGCTCATGGACAGCAAGAGGCCACCTGATGTTTGAGGGTCACACACTATTCCCTGCCAGGTACTTTTTAGTTCTTCGTCGGACAGGTTCGCAAACTTCATAAAGCCCTGTGCCCAGTCTATAATCTCACTAGTCTTGCCAGGTCTAATCTTATTTGCACTAAGCTCCCAAGTGCCTTCTAGCAAAGGGAGTGCATCCAATTCCACCGCTGCTGCTGTGCCTGAAGCTAGCATCATTTCGTGCAGATGACCTGCAAGGCCGAAGCCAGTGATGTCTGTGCAGGCATGGATATGCTCTGCCGCCACATCAATGGACTGCAAGGCTTCTGCTGCCTGCCTATTTAAGGTCGCCATCATTTCTATAGCTGCTCGCGCCTGAGGATGCTTATCGTCATAAAGGTCACGCTTCAGAGCAGTACCCCAAATGCCCGTACCCAGAGGCTTTGTCAGCACTAAGGCGTCACCTGGACGTGCTCCGCGATTGTAAAGCACCTTGTCTGGATGCACTGTTCCCATTACTGACATGCCATATTTTGGCTCACTGTCATCAATGGTGTGGCCGCCTACAATCAGGGCTCCTGCTTCTGCTACTTTTTCTGCACCGCCACGTAAAACTTCGCCAACAACTTCTGGTCCCATGCAGCTAGGAAAAGCTACTAGGTTCATGGCGGTTAAGGGGCGTCCACCCATGGCATAAATGTCAGATAGTGCATTTGCCGCAGTAATGCGACCAAAGTCATAGGGGTCGTCAACAATGGGAGTAAAAAAGTCCACTGTCAACAAGGTTGCGATGTCATCGTTCATGCGATATACGGCAGCGTCGTCACTGGTCTCAAAGCCCAGCATAAGCTTACTGCTATCGACATCACTACCACCATCTAATGCAGCAGCAGCTAAAGTAGATCCCTGCATGTACTGCAGTGCCTGTTCAAGGTCACCCGGACCCCATTTAGCGGCTCAACCAGCCTTAGAAGACAGTTGTGTTAAACGTATGCGCTCGCGGTCGCTCATCGGCTCCCCCTTTCAACAAAGTACAGTATAACGCAGCCCTGCATGTTTTAAGATGATAACGCACAAAAAGAGAGCACCCGTATGGGTGCTCTCTTAGCTTACTCTTTTCACCTTAAGCGCTCGCTAGTAGGAGTGCTCTAGGTGGTGCAAAGTCAAGGAGGCTTGCAAAATTTTGTTTGCTAAGCGTAGTTACTACGTGTGCAAATCAAATTTTCAACCCGACGCAGAGTTGCGTCGCCTAGTGCTCTCCTAGTCTTCTTTGTACAAAAAGATCATCTTACAAGCCTTCGTACCATAAATCAATGACAAGTAGCCATGGATACAGGTGAAGATCAAGATGAACCACATAATCCAGTGATGGATAAGACGCATAGGCATGAGTCCGTCTCCACCGCCGAAACCAAAGAGGCTCCCGACGATTTCATTTCCTATACGGAAAATCCACCAGTCTTGCGTTGGTCCCCAAATCGCAAAGCCTGTGTAGGCTACTGCAAATGTTAGAACGATCGACAACCAGTAAGCAAGCTTTTGTAGGCCTGCATACTTAGCAGTAATTGGATAATCCTTCTTGAAGAAGAGGTAGTACTTAACCATCGGCCACATTTGGTGACGGTTAGTCTTTTGTGGAAGCCAGTTCTTGTAGTCCCAGTCCTTCTCACGCGTACCTTGCTCGCAGCAAGTCTTGATGGTAAACATACCAATAATACGAATGATGATATTAATCAGTAGGACAAACATCCAGAAGAAGTGAGTTCCGCGTGCAATACCCATGAGTCCACCAACAATGGGGAAAGCGATGTAAAGACCTGAGATAGTCAGGAACAACATTGCTAGCGCATTAGTCCAGTGGGTGAATACAAATAAAGGATGGGTACTTTCTTTTACCATTTTACCTGGCATTATTTAGCACCCCACTTTCTTGAGTATACTGTTCCGCTCTTACCAGTTCTGCGTTCAGTCACGTGAACGCCACAACCGACTCACGGATCAAAGCTGCGAACAACACGTGCAGCTTCGATTGGCTTTTCGATATCACGGATAGGTGTACCAACTAGCGCTTCTTCCAAAGGTCCACGTACACCATCGTCACTGCGTGGTGAGAGAATCCATGTTGAAGGAGTTACGAGTTGATAGTCAGTGATACGACCGTTAGAGGTCTTGATGTGGTGAGCTAGACCACCGCGAGGGGCCTCCCAAGTTCCTGTACCCTCACCGTTGCTAGAGTTGTATGGAGCCCAGAACTCTGCACGACCTGTGCGTAGTTCTACTACAAGCTCATCAACCCATTCTGCAGCCCACTTCGCCGCAACTGCTGTTTCGATGTTACGCGCAGCAACACGACCTAGTGTTGAAACAAGAATAGTAGGATCATCAAGTCCTAGTACTGCTAGAGCACCATCAACGGCTTCTCTAACTGTAGCGTTTGAAGCAGATGCTTGATCCATGTAAGCAACGATAACGCGTGCCAGAGGTCCAGCCTCCATTGGATCGCGCTGGTATCTAGGAGCCTTGCCCCATGAATACTGACCGTCAAGGTCTTGGCTAAAGTCGCTACCAGTAACGATAGTGGTTTCACTTTCGGTGAAACGTTGCCCTGATTCTTGGTCATACCAAGAACGGCTAACATCTTCAGTAACGTGCTCTACCATTGGACGGTTAACGTTAGTTAGACCATCTGCTGCCTTGATGAATCCACCTGGCAGATAACGATCCTCGATACGTCTAGTTGAACGGTCAAAAGCACCCCATGAAAGGAAGTTCTTTACACCCTGACCATAGGTCAGTTCATTTAGATAGTAAGGAGCGATTGCCAAAGTAAAGGGAATCATGTGGTTATCGACAAATGCGGTAACTTCCTTCAGGCGGAAGAGGCAATCATCTAGCTTATCTGCGCGAGGCATCCAAGCAGTACCACCAGCAACTGAAGTCATCGGCATCGGGAACTTACCACCGATGATTGAGATAATCTGAGCAGCTACTGCCTGCATTTCCAGACCCTGTAGATACTGGCTTACACCAATTAGGTGAAGTTCAGCAGGAATGTCTGGGTTGTACAGCTCATCTGCTTCTTCTGGGTTAGCAACCGGGTCAATGCCCCACCAACCATTAGTAAAGATAGAGAGGTCTCCACCTTCAACAAGCTTTGCCAGACGTGCCTGTACTGCACCAAAGTCAGCAGTTCCGATTCCTTGCTCCATTGCTAGAGCATAGGTATCAGCAATGTTTGCCTGAAGTGCCTTTGCAGGATTTACATAGTCTAGTGCAGCTAGCGCATAAAAGTGGAAGATGTGTGAGTGTAGCCACTCTGCACCTTCTAGAATGTTACGCACAATACGTGCACCATTAGGTAGTTCAAAAGACGGATCTACAGCTTCAGTTGCCATAGAAGAAGCGTGACCATGTGATGTTGGACATACTCCACACATACGTTGTGTGACGTAGAAAGCATCTTCTGGTGCACGACCCTTAAGTACTACTTCGATACCGCGGAACAGCTTACTTACTGCCCAGGCATCAGTGATAACGCCGTTTTCTGCAACGGCTTGAACGGCCAATTGACCCTCAATACGGGTAATTGGGTCCATGGTGATATTAGGTGTAGCCATTAATTCGCACCTCCTTGTTTCTTGAGGCGCTTAGCATCGTACTCTTTCATCTCCTCAGTCTTTAGCGTAGCGTTCTTACCAATACGCTTTGCAGCCTTCATACCTAGGCCGTGTGCAACAAGAGCAGCTGCGACGACACCTGTAAGAGCAGCACCAGTACCAATTGGATGCAGGCCTCCACCGTGAAGTGGCCAACCAGCAAGTGGTCCACTGCTAGCAGCACCTACGCGGCGATGACGGCCAGCGAATGGTGCATTGTTGTCAACCCAGTTCCAGGTCGCACAACCAATACAAACACCACCAGATTCAACACACCATGATTGTGAGTCGTTCCAGCGAATCATGGGGCAGCGACGATAGGTCTGAGGACCTTTGCAGCCCATTGGATATACGCAGAAGTTCTTTGCTTCTTCTTCTGATCCATAGCGATATACAAATTCGCCATTTTCGAAGTGACCGCGACGCGGGCAGCTATCATGAATCGTTGCGTTGTAGAGATACTTTGGACGACCGAGTCTGTCCAAGTCTGCTGCAACAGCAGCAATACCGCTTTCCAGTGTTCCGTCAGAACCAAGAAGTAGTGCTTGCACTACAACAGCAGTCAGTTCTTCTGGACTTGCAGGACAGCCTGCTAGGTTAACTACAGGCACATCAATGCCTCTGCGGCTTAGGTATTCGCTCATACCTGTAGCACCAGAAGGATTCGGGAATGCGCGAACCCAACCACCGTCAACGGCACATTGTCCCATTGCGATGATTGCAGCACACTGATCTGAACTTGCAGCTGCTTCTAGGTCGTCAAGCGAATTGGTGCCGTCAGCGTTTATCATGGTGTATCCGCTGCCGTTTTCGCCTTCCATAATGGCACCTTCGTAAATCATGATGAAGGGCTTATTGCCTTGGTATACCTTTTTCTTTGCATCAAGTGCGTACTTGCCAGTTGCCATAGATGCAGCACTGTACTTTAGCGTAAGCAAATCTAGTACGATGTCTGCAACATTTGGATAAGTGGCCTGCAATGTGGATTCTAGACAGCCTGTACACTTACCGCCTGAAAGCCAGATTGCTGGGGTCAACCCCGACTCTGCTGCGCCTGCAATTTTAGACGCCAGCGTCGGAACAAACGTTGATGAAAGACCTAGTACAGCTGCAGTCGAACCACAGAATTTCAAAAAGTCGCGACGTGACACACCGCGCTGTGATAAGTTTTCATAAAACGTCATTTCTGATCCCATGCCAACACCTCCTTCATAAATTGAATAATTCGCCGCTTACACACGCCCTTCCGGTACGTAGTGAAAGCAACATAAACTTTTCTCTCTGCTTAAAAGCTAAAACCCTCCCCCTTCCTTAATGTATTTTTAGCTTTCATGCTCTTGCCGAATTTTGGCAATAAAAATACAAAGACCCTGCAAGAGCGTCTTTTACATTGGTATTATTTTCACACTAAATGCTCGCTAGCACAAACGAATTAGGCTAATTTGCTGGTAATTTCTTGACTAAACGCAGCTATCGGGTGTTATAGAATGGAAGAGTGCGTCCAAACCTGCTTATACTGCTTTTACAGGTATGAACAAACCATGAAACAAATGTTGTTAAACTATGCAAAGCCTGCGAGGAGCCTTCATGTCAAGTACCACTAGCCCCACAAAACAAGAGCTATATCGAAGCTTACCCAATATTGACCAGGTAATGAATACTCCCGAAGTCGAAAGTTTGCTATTGGGCGGCGTTGCTAGAGGCGTGGTTCTTGACGCTGTCCGCGATGTACTTGACGAAGCGCGTGCAGGAATAGCTGAAGGCCAAGTGACAAGTCTGTACGATTTGCAGACCTGTGTAACGGACATACTCCCCCACCTTGATGCTCTCTTACAGCCCTCACTACATCCTGTGATAAATGCAACAGGAATTGTGGTGCACACAAATTTGGGGCGCAGTGTTTTACCTCTTAGTGCACGTATAGCGGTTAATGCCATCAATGAAGGTTACTGCAATTTGGAATACAGCACAGACTGCGGCATGCGTGGTAGCCGACATGACCATATTGAAGATTTGCTGTGTGAGCTTACAGGTGCTGAAGCTGCAATGGCTGTGAACAACAATGCTGCAGCTGTACTGCTGACTTTGGCAGCGCTGGCAGGAGACAGCGATACGATAGTGTCTCGTGGGCAGATGGTAGAAATCGGAGGCTCATTCAGAATTCCTGATGTTATGGCTGCCAGTGGAACCAACATGATAGAAGTCGGAACAACCAATAAGACTCATCTAAAAGATTACCGCGGCGCTGTTGAGTCCTCCCGTGCAGAAGGCCGTGATGTGGGACTGCTGTTTAAGGCACATACCTCTAACTATAGAGTTACTGGCTTCTCATCCGATGTTTCTTTGGAGGAGCTATCCCAGCTAGGTCGCGAAATGGGCGCACTAGTTGCCGAAGATTTAGGCAGTGGTGTACTGGTAGATCTGGCTGGGCTTTCTGCCAAGCGTGCAGCTAGTCATCAGGCCCGACATGCAGAGCCTATCACTACTGTTGAGGACACTGAAGTGGAAGGTCTGAGCTCTGACAAGTCTGACAAAGAAGTATCTTTCCGCCTACCCCACGAACCTACCGTACAAGAGTCATTGGCAGCAGGAGTTGATGTCGTGACCTTCAGTGGAGACAAGCTATTGGGCGGACCACAGGCAGGTATTCTCTGTGGCAAAAAAGAAGTCATTGCTCGCCTAAAGAAGCATCCTTTGGCGCGCGCAGTCCGTCTGGACAAAATGACGCTGGCAGCACTAGCGGCAACATTGGGTCTTTACCGGGACTTGGATCAAGCAATTGCTGAAGTGCCCACACTACGCATGCTGCTTATGACTGCAGATGAGTGCCGGGAGCTTGCAATAGATTTGGCCATTGCCTTGCAGGCCATCATAGAGCGTGCCGGCAAATCAGGCGACAGTAATAGGGCACACGTGGTAAAGGATGAATCCTTCGCTGGTGGAGGCTCTCTGCCAGATGTAGAACTACCCAGCTATGCCGTAGCCTTAAGGCTAGACGGCATAAGCGCTAGTGAACTAGAAGAGCGCTTACGCAAAGGCGGAGAGATTCCCATCATAGGACGCATTAAAGATGACCATGTGCTGCTAGCTGTGCGAACCCTAAGTCCAGAAGACATAGCGGTAATCCTCGCAGAGTTCGAAATGCTGCTAGCGCACACCAAATAGTCAGACTCAGCGTCAAGTTGAAAAATTCATTTACACACGTAGGGAACTACGTTCAATAAATAAATTTTTGCAAGCCTTCTTGATTCTAGCTATCTGGAGCACGCTCTATTTGATAAAATACTCAAGCAATCACTCATTTCGTTGGAGGTGCCTTTCGGCGACTCTGCACTGCATTCGGAAAGTGATACAAGCATCACTTTCACTCATTTCGTTGGAGGTGGGTCTGTTCTGGTGAACAGCACGGTCTTCAAAACCGTCGTGAGGAGTGAAGAACTTCTCGGGTAGGTTCGATTCCTACGCACCTCCGCCAAAATCCTCTACAGCATAAAAGCGCACTCCAGATTTGTGAGGTTAGTGCTGATTTACTAATGAGAAAGCGGAGCGTAGCTATCTCCTACGTGAGCACTTCTCACTAGTAAATCAGTGCTGAGATCGCGGATTTGGTGTGCGCTAGGGACGGATCTCAACTAGCACTGCTTCTAGTTGGTCTAACATCCAGTCTAAATCCTCTTTGCTCGTTGATAGTGGCGGAGCAAAGCGTACCGTTGAACCATGAGTATCTTTTGCAAGTACGCCCTTATCCATGAGCAATTCACATACAGCACGTCCTGAGGCACGGTCTGGGTCGATGTCAATACCTGCCCACATGCCTACACCACGCTTACGCAGGAGTAATCCTTCGCGCACCATTCCCTCTAAGCGTGCCTGGAAGTGTTCTCCCAATTCGCGTGCGCGGGCTTGATATTCTCCCGTTGCTAGCATGTCGCATACTGCAATGCCTAGAGCACAGGCGATAGGATTACCACCAAAAGTTGAACCATGAGTACCTGGAGTCAAAAGACCCATGACCTCTTTACGACCCACTGCTGCTGACACAGGGAAGATGCCGCCACCCAATGCCTTACCCAAGGTCATGATGTCGGGCTTTACGCCAACTCGCTCCCAAGCAAAGGTGTAGCCTGTGCGCCCGAGACCTGACTGAATTTCATCTAGGATTAGTAGTGCATTTGCTTCTTCAGTCAAACGGCGAGCGGCAGGTAGATAGTCGTCTGGCGGAATGTTTACTCCCGCTTCACCCTGAATGGGCTCCAGTAGCACTGCGGCTAGTCTGTCAGCATTTTCTTCAATCGCCTTTGCCAAGGCTTCAGTATCACCGTAGGGTACCGCAAGGAAGCCTGGTGAAAAGGGGCCAAAGCTTTCGCGTGCGACATCGTCTGAAGAGAAAGATACGATGGTTGTCGTGCGGCCATGGAAGTTCTCCTCCGCCACGATGATGAGACTTTGATTGTCTTCAATTCCTTTGACATCATGACCCCATTTGCGTGCTGCCTTGATGGCTGTTTCGACAGCCTCTGCACCCGTGTTCATGGGCAGCATCATATCCATACCACAGAGATCAGTTAGTTTCTCGGCGAAAGGTGCAAGCAGCTCAAAGTCAAAGGCACGCGAAACGAGAGTTACGCGGTCCATTTGATCTTTTGTTGCCTTGATAAGCGCTGGATGGCGATGTCCAAAATTAAGCGAAGAATAGCCTGCGAGAGCATCGTAGTAGCGACGCCCGCCTACGTCAGTTATCCATTCACCTTCTGCTGTAGCAACAACAACGGGAAGTGGCTTATAGTTTGGGGACATTCTAGGTGAGGACATGCTCGCTCCAATCTGGTCATGATGTGTATTGTTTGATGATTTCTGTAGTAGACTTTAGCACAAGTCAGGTGACTTGAAAAAGCGTTCAATTCCTGTGAGAAGCACGTTGGCGAAAAGCGCTAGAGCAGCAGCAAGTAATGTTGCCCATAACAGCTGATTCAAATTGCCTGTACGCAAGCCACTGAAGAGTAATACTCCTAGGCCGCCCGCGTCAATAAGTGAAGCAATAGTGGCAATACCAATAGTTGAAATGGTAGCCAGTCTAATGCCTGCGATAAAAACAGGCATTGCAAGGGGCAGCTGTATGTAAGTGAAGACCTGTAGCTGAGTAAGTCCTAGACTGCGCGCAGCTTCTGTAAGACCTGGATCAACCTGTGCTAGTCCTGCGGCAAAGTTACGTACAAGCAAAAACTGGTTATAGGCAACAAGCACTATAATGGCCGTTGTTTGCCCAATACCAAAGAGAGGAATACTTAGTGCAAAAAGGGCTAGGCTAGGCACGGAATAAAGGGCTGATAAAGAGCCCTGGACGTACTCCCCCACTTTGGGAATCTTGTGCAATACGGCGGTAATGAGTGCCGCAAAAAGAATCGACAGCAGCAGTGCGACAAGAGTAAGAACA
>Ga0123355_10013789_pt1 | contig 12594 bp, 9 predicted proteins | sample TergutEmb28metaG_3_FD_89872 | JGI IMG/M metagenome (GOLD analysis project Ga0123355, IMG submission 89872) | Embiratermes neotenicus P1 segment gut microbial communities from Petit-Saut dam, French Guiana - Emb289 P1 | ecosystem: Host-associated > Arthropoda: Insects > Digestive system > Gut ...
GTCGGCTGTCCGCGACTGCTTATTCAATTTATTCGCAGCTGCCCTCCTTATCGGAGGCCGTTCCTCTATCCGCAACCTGAGGACGCGCCATGCCGTGGTGACAGGGACCCACTACATAGCAGTGAACAGATATACCTTACATAAAGTACATCAACATACTCCATGCACCGTTTCATTTCAATGGCAGTATAATAAAAGTCCCATAGATGCACTTAAGGTTTTCCCTCAGTACATGTTTAATTTTAGTGATCCTCAGTCAATACCATCAATGCTACATCCCTTCCCTTCTGATTTTTCAGCTTAGTGTTCATGTCCATTGGCTCCACAATGAAACTTTAAATGAGGGTTTCAAAGCATACTGGAAATAGTTCTACAACAACAAATCTAGCAATAATCAGCACAAAAACATAAAGGTAAACCACACCATAAACGCATATGGTAAGAGTACAGATATATCTCGATTAATTCTTAAACTCAGCAACAGATGGAAGTCAGTGGTCATATGCACACCCCAGCTAATTTACTTGTGGTATCCAATGAATAGGAGACTGGATGGGCCTTACAGCCTATCTCAACATTCTGGAGAAGAGAAAGAACTATTGTTCCTGCTAGGAATAAACCTTGGATCATAAGCATTAATAAATATCCATACAGCATTCAGTTCACCTTAAATTTGGATAAGGTACCTGGTCCCACGTACCTGACGCACAACAGAAATCAAGCACTTAAAATTTTCCTGCAAGTGAAGATACACAGTTTGTGACTGAATAGGAAGACCATATTTGTTTATGATGTGTGTAACATTTTGCGACTATTTAAATGTGAAATTGCATTAACTTCATTCACTCCAGAAAATAGCAACTTCACAGATGTTAAATCCATACTCAAAACATAATGCTGCTACTAGAAAAAGTGAACTGAAGTGAAACACAAAACAGGCAGCAGTTACTAACCAATGTCAACTGGTCATCCTCCACGCTATCCTGAGATCCCTCCCGGGGTTCTGAATCAGTGCTCGGCTCTTGTGTACTGTTTCGTAATGATCCTTCACTCCGACCATTTTCACCCTCAGGAGTAACTGGAATTGGTTCAGGTTTGACCAAAGCCGGTGATGTTACCAACGTAATTTCACTTGGCAGTTCCTCTGATGTTCTTTCTAAATGAACACAAAACCAATAAACATTAAACTTTATCATAAGCAACATCATTAGAACGAGTGCTGTGTTTATTACTGCATTTGGGAAAATCAGACGCTGCACAGAAAAACTACCTTATATAATACACTTGAGTTAACATCTTTGTTCTGCTGGGATGTGGCACTTCCTCTGGGTCCACTGGATGCACAATCCTTGAAGACAAGATCACTATAAGGTCTCAAATGTCATGCACCAATCACCCAGTGACACGGTATCACATCCCACCAGAACAAAGACCTGAACTGCACCACACCAAAAGCCTACAACCTCACACACCCATGTGTGCTCTCTGTGGTGTACATGCTCTTGATGAAGAACCAGTTTTATAATTGAGACGGACTGCGTTCACTGTCAGGAATTAGCTGAGGCTGAAGAAACAGATGAGCATCAACACAAAATAAAAATATAGCAAAACCAAACAGCAACATTCTGATAGGTGAGAATAACAATTAAGAAACAATGGCTGAAAGCAGCCATAAATTAGCACGTGAATAATTGCTTGTTACTAACTACTGTCAAGCAGAAGTGATTAGAATCGATCAGTTTCACTGGTCAGTGTTTTGGTGGTGTAGCACATGAATATTACTGCAGCCTGCCTGTCAGTTATAGTCAGGAGAAAACAGAAGGCTATGATGAGCTGACATTAAATACACTATTACATTATCAAAAATTATTTAAGAACAAAACGTTAACATCCCACCTAAAACATGACGACTTCAAGATTGTAGCCAACATCTACCAGCTAAATTTAAAAAAAAAAAAACTCATTTACCTATAGTTCTGTTACATATACTGTGCAAATATTTTATTTAAGGCATCTGGAACACATTAAATATTAAGGAAACACAAGAGCAATGGTCTTAATATAGTTCCCACATAAATGAATTTTTAGACATTCTGGAATTATTTATTGCACAGTTACATAACAAAACAGACAGCAGCACATTCCAGCTATGTCACGGCTCAGGCAGTGGCCGGCCTCACTGCTGCTGCTGCTGCCCACACCCAATCTTGGGCCTCACCACATGCAATCTCTGGTGGACAAAGTGGAAATGAAACAGATTCTCCCCCTCAGTACATCAGTTTTCCACTGTCAGCATCATTCCTCCAACGCTCCATACTCATTCATCCACCACCCACCACTATACTATCTCAGCAATTGACTCAGTCATTAAATAACTGTTTTAAAAAGGACCAGATTCTGAAAAGGTCTGTACCTGTTGAACCAGAACCCGAGCCAGTGGAAGACTTGCGCAATCGCTTCCGGCGCATAGATGGGGACAATGGGGCAGGACTGGAATGGGAATCTGGACCCCATGTTGACTCGGTAGACGTTAACAGTTCTGCTTTGTCGGAAGATATGCTGAGGGACTTGCTCATTTGTACTGATCCTGCAATATTCTGCTCTGGCATCTCTGCCAAACCTTTGATCTTCAGCATTTCAGCTGTCTATGGTAACAAAACCACAAGCAAATAAACACTATGTTACTACCATGATTAATTGCAATGTGATAAACAACAGCATTATTTCTGAAAACATTTCACCTTCTATTTGCTGTCAACAGACACACAATACACTCTGAGTTACATGGGCCACAGAAATGGTTCTAACACAAAACATTACAGACACCTAAAAGCTGCACTTTAAATGCATGGATCAGTCAAATAAAAACCTCACTACGTGCAAACAATTCAGACCCTAATGTATGCAGAGCAAGTCATAAACATGGGTTAGAACTGTGTACTGTGTATGGCAGATCTGGAACCCTTTGTGAAAATGACAATGCTGTACCAAATGTATCTGCACTAAATTAGCTGGTAAAAAGCTTTAAAGGTTTCCATTGACTCACCTATGTATACAGTATGTAGCAGGTTACTTAGAGATACATTACTGTCTGTACAAACTGCACAGTTCTGAGTCACATAAGAAGTTCAAAAAAAACTTAATACAATAAAAAATTCCAAATATCAAAACAAAGTCGATGGGCCTTTCAGGATAACATGGAGGCCTGCACGCATGCACATGTCTGAAGTAGATACAGTTCAAGGAAGTGGATAAAACCAGGGAGAAAGAAGAGGGAAACACCAAGGGATTGGTATCAGCGGTAGTGGTAGTAGTAGTATTTGGGTAAAGACAAATGGTGACCGGGAATCAGAAAATGCCAATAGCATTAATGAACTGCAGTTACACATACAAACACAAGTAAAATGGTATAAAATAATAACACCGTAACTAACACAAACATCTACGCATGAAGTTTCAAAGTTGCAACATGCAACCACAAGTGTTTCCTATTTGGTCCCACTGCTGACTAAAAATTCCAGACATAAAACATGCCAGAACAAAAGATTACCAGTATATATATATATATATATATATATATATATATATATATATACACACACACACACACACACACACACACACACACAATACCTTTAAAATGGCTGGAAGCTGTTCCTGTGACACGTTTACTTCACCATAATACATGAAGTCTACCATTGTCTTGAGATCACTGTACTTCACATCTTTCAAAATTACTATGGGATGTTGGCATGGATTCACAGAGAATAATGTCTGAAGACAATAAACAAACAAGCATATTTCACTGATGATTTATAGGAAGTCAAAACAGGTTTTTGATTAACAAGACATAAATCCACTACACATATTCCATCATCATACAGAGAATGTCTTTTATGCAGCAATGAGATGGACTCGCACAACAGAACAGGTAGAGTCATCAGTGGCTAAGCAACAACGATGCTGTCCGCTCTACACTGAGCAGTCAGTCGTGTGATTAAAAAGTGCCCTGCACAATACCGAACATCAATATACAGTTTACAAGCATGTTGTGCGTTAAGCTGGGCACCCTGTATAAGGCATGTGTAATACCATTATACATGGGCAAAACCAAACATAATGCCCTTCTGTGGACTATAATGAACGCAGAGTACAGAAGACACATTGGTACCACTACATAAACATGCAAAACATTACACTCTTTTACAGGGTTGGCGACAGACTGAGCACCACTGCATCATGACAAAACCTGCCGCACAGGAATAGCAATCTACTGCATGCTACTCCTGTCACATTTCATTTACCTTATTTCACAGAATAATCTCGGGGTCTCAATGGTTCAAACATAAAGTTCTGCACACACAATAAACTGTGTCTTTTAATTCATGAAATGTATGGAGTTCAACTAAAAACTCAGCAATAAAAACACATAGTGCAAACAGCTACAAAGTTTTGTGGCAAGATACGGTATATTTAAGTTATGTAATATACAACAGAGGCTGCATATGCACTATCATCATAACAAATAGCATCCTTTGCATTTTTCATTCCATTACAAATCATTTCATCACGATGAATGGTTATCCAGTACAGGGACTGTTATCACCCTATATTAAGTTTCAAGTTTTCTTTTTCCCTTTATACTTTCCCTCACTCTACATCTGAACTTTGGTCCTCATTAAGATAAGAAAGGCAGGTCATTATAATGAAAACTGTCAGCTGAAGGCAATATGATGTATGTGTTTCTTCTGAAAACCAACCCTTTGGAAGCCTTACACACAGATGACAGGGTAATATAAAATATGGCTCCAGACAAGCACCTGTTACAATTTCTTGTAAACACAGCAATAAACTTTATGTACAATATATATATATATATATATATATATATATATATATACATATATATATATATGGCAGGGAATTTATCACTACATCACACAACTCAGCTTCTTAGGGAGGACTCCTAATCCATAGTTGGGATGATAACATTCAGGGTTCTTACTTGCCACAGCCAACAACTTTTCCCAGCTCCCCTCTCACACACACACACACACACACACACACACACACACACAACACCCTGGCCATGAGTGAGTGAGTGGGTCACAACCTGGATCCATGTGTGGTATGCACTGAGGCTTAATAAACAGTTGAGTGCTGAGCACATAGCAGAACATAGTGTGTTCTTTGTAACATATGAGCTGACACTGAAGATGTAGTTCAGCAACAACCATGTAACACAACACAACACAAGATTGCAGCACCCTGACAGATAAGACTGATGGCTGGTTTGCTCTCAGATAGGGAAACAACTGATGAAAGAGACCATGGAGCAACATGTGAACATTATGGCCACATGTAATGTGATTGGCAAATGGCTAGTTTAATTATATTCTGATACAATCATTAAACTTTGCTCTAAATGTGCTGAGTTGATGTGCAATGGCCCAACATAAAATAGTATGATAGAATTTTTACAGAAAACACATACATTATATACCAAGAAATTATACACATTAATACTTCACATATAAGCAAATTTATGTACATTCGAAAAGAATAATTACTTATTCATTTGCACAACATTTAACAACAGTACCAAGGAAATGGGATTAAACCTTGCATGCAACATACATTGGAAGTAAAACAGAAGATCATCAAAGAGGTGGGACAGGCAGCAGACACAAAATTATGCAAGTATACCACCCAAACCATAAATATTATTGCTCTGCATCAAAACACCTTGCTGTTTCAGTTTGGAGCCATTCTTAGTTTATGCATATTAATTTGCCTTCTAACTGTAAGCTGGTAATATGGACCCCTGCAATATCAAATGAATAGCTTTTTTTCTCTCTTTCACCACATGAATTACATTTACAGCAAAAGAAGTACCTTTAATTAAAAAATTCTCAAGTAACTAACTCGAGTGAACAGTCCTTTAGAAACTAGTAATCCCCGAAGTAGTCTTCATAAACCGTCAAGTCAAGTCTTCCAGCAGTGACACCCTGCTGGTTGGTGAACAGTTCCTGGCATTTTGAAGGGCCACTGCCTTTGTCTTCAAGGTGACAGTGTCCAAGAAGAGACTGCATGACCCTCAACATGAGGCACTATGATCCTTCATAAGTCATGAACTGGTCATCAGCCAACAGTATCAATACCAGACAACCCCAATTTTCAGCAACACCATCAGGACAACCTCATATCTTGCAGTTTATAAATACCTACTCCTTTACAAAGGTTTCTGAAAAAATATGAAATCAACAGTACCTGAAAATATGTACTACATGCTGAAAGAACAACTTTGTGAGCCTGCAAATGCCTTCCTTCAGCTGCCAATGTGACATCTACTAATGATTCACTGTTGAGAAGGTTTGTGAAAACAGATATGAAGTTGGGTTGGTGATTATTCCACCGCAAACAAAACTGCTGTATTGACATAACTGCCTTCTTATAGGTTCAACAGGTAATCTGAAAAGAGTAAACACATTTAATGTTTATTTTCAGCCACCAGTTTCAAACATACAAAATGCAAACTTAACAGACCTTAACAAATGCCACTAATCATCTCAACACAGAACATGTTAAACTCGATATGTGACTGCTATAAATGTCCCTTGCAACAGACAATCAAAGCCATCAGCAGACGATCTCAAAAGATATTTGTCTAAAAAAGACAAGTGTCACAGGCACATTATGTTAACGGTCATTATTAAGGTGGCAATGAACACAGATGTAATACAATTAATTTATATGACAACAGTTATCTGTTTAAATTACAACAGTTAACACTACTTGTTATCCTTACTGATGCTATGCCCGCTACCTTTATTTTTAGGACAGAACAGTGCCTACCCTAACAATGGAGGCAGCAGGTTCATACACAATACTAGTACATACCACCCAAACTATTTGCTGTCACATTACAGAAACCCAAAATCAGTGTTTTCTGGACTGACTGCAGGTGCAAGGTGACAATGTCAGTGGACGCCAAAATGCAACCTGCCAGATCATTTGTTCTTTTTGTTTGTTGTTTATTTAGTGACCCAGTCATTATGCATACCACACATCACTGACAGCAGATGAATGTGAATATGGGGAATGATAGAATGATAAGCAATAAGATAACAGTAAGGATCTCCTCAGACAAATTTGCCCCAGCACCCCACCAGTCCACATGCGATATGTGATGGTCAAGGTGCCAATGGGGCAGGTTTTCCTACAAGCAATTCAGTTTTTCCATCAGTATAATTCCACCAATGCTCCATATTCACCTTCATCAATCACTGATGCTAGCAATTACAATGTCATTAAGTAACAAACCACCATACATTTTGTACGAACCCACACTGAATTACAACTGGGCCTCTATGCCAAGAAGCCAGTGACTAACCACATGGACTGCAGCAAGGCCCAACTGATATTAATCTGAAAACCAATGTATGTGTAATTTCTAGGCCTCACCTGTCCACATTACTTTCAACATCTCCGACATGAGGCCCAGAAATCTGTAACTGGCACTGGCTTGGAACAGTCCCAGCCCCTCTGCCTACATTTCATAACTATAACTGGCTGAACACCCTCAAACCATCCTACAAAACCAACACATCCTCCACTGTTACTACTAGACCACCCAACTGAACTAAAATAGTCACCCTGAATATCGAGGCAGTACCTTCCTCCAAAATGTCACAGCACTTAGCCACTACACAGGTCACAAACCCAAACGATGACAGCAGGCAGATCAAAAACTGCATGAAATTCCCAAAACTTCTACAAGTAAGATTCTTTATAACACTGACACACTACACAATAGTGCCTGTCAATAATCAGGTTGCAATCAAAATGGGGGAAAAGATGCTACAGGAACAACGAGCAGTACTCAAGCATCTAAATGGTTTTAACTTAACTCATCCCCGTGTGATAACAACTATGAATATTATATGAGAATTTGGTTACAACACATTTTGGCTGAAAGAAGCCATGATCAGGTAATACAGAATACCAAAATATACTAAGAAGGATTGATGCAACTGTACGATGTTTGAATTTACATACAATTGCCTCTGATAATAAAGGTATGATTTTAAGAGTGCTATACAGTAATATAGTCTTAGAGATGCAGAAAAACAAATGGCAGTTTTATCTGGGAAAGTGTTCGTATATATGTACATATTTTTGTACGTACGTACATGTGTGTGTGTATATATACACACACACACATATTTATTACGAAAGATAATTAAGGGCATATATATAGATATAGGTTATACTGCAATCCTGGATTGAAAGTACATGTAATTAAGGGATTTTGTCTCTGAGCATTCTGAGACCTAGAAATGTGATCAGATGAAAAGTACACTGGAGGAAGCTTGTGTTATGTAGTCTTGAGGCAAGGCAGTCAAACATCTTGCACTGACAATTCAAGATATTTGACTGCCTTGCTCGTTACTTACTCATGCCATATAATGACATCTTTGAGGTCGAAACACACAGCATTTTACAAAGGCACATATTGTGTTTACAACATATGATAGCTGTGCTGACAGCGAGACATCTTATCTAAAGAAACATGTGGCACAGTGATGATAACAAAATGTGTACATTGCACTGACTGTGTCAATTCATCATCACCAAATATACATTCATTTAACCTTTAATGGGTGAATGGGGGAACACATTGCCATTAAAAGTACATCCTCCTCCTCTGAAAGTGAAAATAGTTTCCTACTGTCAAGAGGTTTTTATAATTTTCTGAGTTTATAAACTGTATAAAGACACACCAATGTTCATGCCATCTGTCTGACATGCTTCTGTATGTGTAAAAGATTGTCTGACATTTACTGCTAGTTAAATAGGGGCAATTTTTTCTACAGGCACCCTTATTACTGCTGCAGTAGTCACAAACAATTTACAGATGTTTCCACACAGTTGTCATTTTCTTTCCCCCCCCCCCAAAGTACCCAAATTAAACCAATACATATATATAAAATAAACCTTCTGAAAGGCCTCTGCTTATTGTATTAAACCTTCTGTAAAATCAACATCCCCTCTGCCCTATTATTTCATCAAGAAAATGCTAATGAAATATATCAAATCAGTAACTGCAATGGTAACACGCCTGTATGCTCCCCAGTTCCAGTTTCGTGGCAGTTTGATGTTACATATCTTGAAACAAGGGTTGGCACACAGCCCCACATTGCATTCTGGACATTTGAAATCTGTTCTCGTTTCTTTGTTTTTAGCGGAACACACACAGCAGTGAGAGCTCTTCCGTTCAAAGGGCCAGTGTTTGCTGCGTCTTATGTCAAGCCTTTTTAGTAGGCTATGGATGGGGCTTGTCTTTGTTGTGGTGTGGTCTCAGGTTGAGACAACCTTCCCACCTCTTGTATTAGGTCCCTTGTTGTCAGTCTGAACAGTCCGTATGACAATTTTGAAACATAACAGGTGAGAATGATAACAATGCTGAGAATGATTAAGGTCCCAAAGATGGAAAAATAGCTTCTTTGTCCATATCCAGGTCCATCTGCTAACGGAGTAAGAGTCTTTCCACATGTCATATGTCTGCTAGTCTTGCACTACTGCTGGTTTCAGAGCTATTCCATTATCAGTACAGAAAATACCCTCTGAATATGGATGGTGCACATTCATCAGTATGCTTATATTTCATCTGTCTTTCCACACCATGTCTGTCAAGTTACTCCTCACCAAAGTTTTTATGTCATCCCACTTCAATTTAATTTTCTGTCCAAAACTTTTAGGCATGCCTTTTCTGCCTGGTATAACAACCCCAAAGCAATTTGTCTTAGTATGTAAATCATCAAACACTGCTGGAGATAAGAAGAAACAGTGCATGTACAAACTGTTCCACTTTTCAATTCCCACAAAATTCACATTAATCGGCATAAGCAGCTGCAACTCAAGTCGCATGCTTCCTGTCCTCACCTTCATGCACAGTCTTACTGTACATTTACCCCTTAGTGTCACTCAACCTCTACACTTTTTTCCCAAAATAGTTGGGATTCTTTGGTACATCATTTTTGGAGATGACTGCCTTTGAATAGCACAAAAATTTCATCAACTGCTAAATATTCAGTTGGACTCTTTAGTACAATAAACTTGTAAGTTTATCAATACAATTCTCATTTTCCACATTTGGTCACAGTTTTCATCTCTGCAGGCAAGTTCACCAAACTGTTACTAAAGCACAGAAATCTAAGTACATGAGGAATCTACCTCATTTCATGGCACTTCTATAGAAGACCATGTAAAACTGCTCCTGTGTCAGCCAGTAATCTTTCAGCATATCCCTCTGATCATGTCCCATTTCCACAGTAACAGCTAAAAGCAATTATAGTTCTTTAACAGTCACATCACACAATGGAGAATGCCCTGCATCTAATGTGACAACTTATGGGTGATGATAATGGTTCATCTCTTACACAGAGAGTTGTAAAATTTAAAAAAAGAAGAGCATAAAAACGCGAAGTGGGGTACAGTATTTAGTAATGGGGTGCCTTTGTTTGTCAAAACCCATGCCCCCCCCCAGTCAACCTGTGGACTACAGGTACAAAAGCTAGATACTGCACAATGTCTGTCCATCATGTGCTGTGTGTGTCATCAATGTCATTGTCATTCTGAAAAGAAATGTCACCTTCATATGAATGGTCGTCAGTCGGATTCTAATGTCAGTACTATCACGTCTCGTTCGATAAGATTTTGCTCAGTAGCCATACTACACCAGTCAGACATAACACAACTTGTCACACAGTACAACCAAACTATATGTACTGCCCAGCCTTATGTTTCATTGCTCTGAAGTGTCACGTGTAAAACAGAAATACATGAAACTACAGAACACAAAAACCACATACAAATCCTTACAGAAGAATGAAGGAAATTTGCCTTTGGTCCCATATTGCACTAGCCAACACCAATAAGTCTATTTGGGGTTGCATCATCCTCCACAACAGTGCATGAAGGAATATAAACTCATTCACCTAACTACCGAGATATGTCAACAATGCAAGGAACATAAACAACTTGGTAGCATATAAGGATGACACATGTCCAGTCATCTCCAAATTTAGTTGCACAGTGTAAACCATATATACTAGCAGATATCTAAAATGAATAATTCCAAAAATAAAAGCATAAAGTGAAAACAAACAAACTTAAAGAGGATCCTAACTCTGTTGTGTAAGAACAGGTGGATTGTTTCAAAACTCCGAGTACAGCAATACAGATTCATTTGTAACAGTGTCTATTTATGTGAACCTTTTAGCTTTAGATACATAAGATATAAAGCAAATAATATGAACAGATGCAGAAAGGAGCCTTTGATATGAAAAAGAGTCTCAACTGCCAGCCTGTAAGTTGGGGTTTACTGGCCGCACACTAAGGTTTAAGTAGCACAAGATACTTCGACTGAAAACTGAACATACATCATGTTCATCCTCAGGCCGAGCTTGACTGCTATTTGAGCAGCACCTTGTGAAGTGATAATCTATCTTTATTTCATTCACCATACACAAACAATCCCCAATATAACACACATATGTCAGCACTGACAGTCAGTGTGCAAGTGGGAACAGCAAAAAACACAGTTCAATAAACGGCTACTGTAATATACTGCTTACTGTCCCTGACCCCAAACACAAACTTTGCTATTTGCAATCTTACAAGGAATGAACCCACACAACAGATTTGTCTGAGTGTGAATAATGACTCAGTCAGACTACAGCTGTTCATGAATGTGCTCCACACCCTCCAGAAATGTTCCTTTCATTTGGAGAACACCTTCATTAGAATGTTACTGGTATCACTGGTATCTTTCATGTAATGTTGGTACTACTCTCTAGTGAGTGATAATTGAAATATTCATGCCAAGTATTAACAAAATGCATTCCAAAATATTTGACTCATATGTTAAAGTTAATGCTGAACGTAACACAATGTTGAAATAAACTTAATATGAAATTACGGCTTACTTTTAATTTTTGCCTTAAAGCACAGATAGGAAACAAGTATATCACAAAATGACTGACCATGACTTACACATAACTTCCTTTACCAATACTTTAAAATACTATTATTTTATTAGCATAAGTAACATGCTAATGTAATCATAATACACAGAATTTTTTGGTCTTGTGCTCTCATCAAATCTTACAGAATCCATAACACATGGCACCAGGATTTAAAACGACAACCAATTACAGTTTCCAATATAGGTACAAGCATACCAAATACAATCCACAAAGATTAGGTTTCAGTTCTCACATTAGTAGCAACTACCATGGATAAAAATACACATAATGTCATCAACCAAGATGATGCTTTGATTTTTCAAATTAGCGCCAGTTACCAGTCATGTCTGAAACATTCAACAAATTTAGGCTTGAAGGTTCCATTTCTGTTATACAAACACAAGTCACATTTGCTTACATAAAGGTTAAGATCTTGTTCTTGTTCATAAACTCAAAGGGAAGAGACAACCCTCCAACACACAATAGTAATTCCTAACTGCACCGTACTTATATACACCCTCCCCTCCACTACCTGCTGACCACTAACCGCCCCGCACGGGCACAC
>Ga0123355_10013790_pt1 | contig 12594 bp, 1 predicted proteins | sample TergutEmb28metaG_3_FD_89872 | JGI IMG/M metagenome (GOLD analysis project Ga0123355, IMG submission 89872) | Embiratermes neotenicus P1 segment gut microbial communities from Petit-Saut dam, French Guiana - Emb289 P1 | ecosystem: Host-associated > Arthropoda: Insects > Digestive system > Gut ...
TAAGTTTTTACAAAAAATATGAAGATGATTTGCGTCAAGCCTTTGCGAGTAAGGAGATACAGGATCTCGCCAATTCTGACGAATTCTATTTTGAGCGAGCCAGAGAGACGTATCACAGATTTCTGAAATTTGACGCAACTGATGTTGATCTTGATGCTCTAATCGAGGTTACATCAATGAAGCCGTTTTCATTTGAAAAGCGGTTAAAGTCTTATGAGGGGACTCCGAACGAGTATAAGCTGTGGTATTTAGTCGGTGAACTTGTGAGCTACTTTGATACGAACGCTTCTATGAAAAACGATCTGAACGGCTATAAGCCTCCAAGAGTTTTAGCCAAGGCGATGGTGCGGCAAAACCTCTGGATGCGGCGGCTATTGACACTCAAAAAAGAAGAGAATGTACGCAAGGGGGAACGCGAAGCGCTGGATTTATCTAATTTGCCTGCCAACGCGATTGGAAACGCGATACGATATATCCAAGAACCCGCTTCTAATATAACGGTTCTTTCGGAGGGATACAGACGCAATATTTCGGAAAAATTGCTCGACGGGAAAAGCGTTGCGCATCTCAGTGAACTGGAAGACCTTGGCATAAGAGCAAAAAATTCGTTAAATAATGGCTTGCTTTATACGAAGATTCTTTACAGCGATGCAATAAAGAGACTTTGGTTTGAGGATGTTATTGGTGAGGCGGTTGAAAAGCTGACTGACCAAGGCGAAGCAGAGGGTAAAAATCAGTCTCGGACAGAGAAGTTGAAACAACAGATAGAAGCGCTAACAGAACAGTATAAGAAGAGTGAGATTGTGCTGTTTTTGGGTGCAGGTGCGTCAATAGAAGCAGGTATTCCGGGGTGGAAAACCTTGATGGAAAAGCTGTCAATCAAGGCGATAATGAACAGAATGGGGCCTTTATATGATGAGCGTATTATGAAAAACATTACAAATACACTGGCAGAACAAAGCGGAAACTCGCCATTGATTCAAGCGCGATATTTGAAAGCGAACTTTAGCGAAGAGGACTCTTGTACGGAAAATGAAGAGGACTCTCGTGTGGAAAATGAGTATTTTAACGCGATTCGTGACATTCTTTATGAGCATGTCGAAGACCCCGCAAAAAAATCGCCCTTGCTGGAGAAAATTTACTACCTATGCAAACCGGAAAGACACGGGTATAGCATTCACGCCATCGTGAATTATAATTTTGATGATATGGTTGAAAAAACATTTGGAGAAACAATTAGCCATAAATCGATTGACCGCAGACGGATAGCGCCTGATGAAAATGAGATCGGGATTTATCACGTACACGGATTTCTGCCCAGAGAGAGATCAGGGTACGAGACGTCAAGAGGCGATGCGCCCATCCTTTCTGAGGATGGATACCATACGCTTTATGAGAATCCGTATGATTGGAGGAACCTGATCCAGTTGAAGTTTTTGATGGAGCGCACGGCAATTTTTATCGGCTGTTCCGTGACCGACCCCAACTTGCGCAGGTTGCTGGAAACCGCAAACTTACACAAAGAAGGGCATCATTATGCGTTTATGATGAGAAAGAAAGTGAAGCCTTGTTCTTGCGACGAGGCGTGCAAGTGTTCAACTGCTTGGGGTAAAGCTGACAGAGAGGGAATCGAAAAGTTTCAACAGGTAAATGATGCGATTCAAGAATCCGTTCTTGATCGCCTCAATGTAAAAATAATATGGTATGACGACCATTCCGAAGTGCCGGATTTGCTTGCGCAAATAAAAGGCGGCGCTGTGACGAAGTAGTCTCTTAACAGGGCGACATGTTTGTGCCATAATAAAACGGCAGCTACACGCATGCTAAAAATGGAGACAAGATGAAGGTTGTGCTAGGGCGTGTTTTGAAACCGGCAGAATGCCGGAAAGATGATTTGTTTTTTGTTCTGCTAGGCAAATTTTTGCCGAAATGCTTTCGCCTTTCAAGGAAATGTAACGCAGTAGAATGAAAAATTAGGCGTTTTAACGGTGTTTTGACGGGTTCAATACACTCCCTAGAGGCTTTGGGTCTCACGCGGTCGTGTTCACCCCAGAGCGTATCGCCGTGCAGCAAGGCCTTATAAAAAGATAAAATCCTGTAACCATTGCGGTTACAGGATTTTTCTGTGGTTTGACTATACGTTACGCTTTCACCCTGTTTCGACTATAGAAATGGAGGATAGGTGTGCGTGAAACATGGAGGCGAAGTGCGCAGCGGCGAGGTTTTTGTACGGTTCTTGAACAGAATGCTAATATTCGGTTAATTCGCACGAAAAACTATGAACTTTCTGTGATTTTGATTGACTATTTTGCACGACGAGCGTATGGTGATGATACGGAAGTATCCCCTTAGGATATTCGCTTCTATGTGCAATGTAGAAAGGAGAGTTTGTTATGAAAACCATCAGTAGAAAGTATGTAGTTGTGCTGATTGTCGTTGCAGTGTTGCTGGTCGGGCAGCTTGCCCTCCCCGCGCTGGCGCAATCAGGTCCGTGGGACACGAACTCGCCGGCGCAAAACGCCATAGACTATCCGGATCTGTTCCCAGACCATATGGTTCAGGTCGGAATGAGTGGCGGGTTTCCGAATCCCGCGGTTACGCCAAGGAGCAACTGGGTACCCGGAACCCCAATACCGGTGAATGCATTAGCAGACGGTGAGGTATGGACGGGCCGATATGTCACTTACGAGAAAGTTACAGACGCCGACGGGAACATTCTCCAATACGCGGAAGTGAATGAGGTCATGCGGCTCGTCGGCTATCAGAGTATCACGGACAACCTGTTCTATGCCTACGAATTAGACGGGGAAGGCGTCCCTGTTAGTGCGGTGGGAACCCTGCTGGGAGACCAGTCGGAGGCCGACGATTGGAGATTCGACTACAGCGGCTGGGTCACAGCGACACTCTACGCCCAGGCGCAGAAATATCCTTATGTCGATCCCTTGGATAGCGATTCTGCGAATCGGTATCCCGGCTGGGTATCAGAGACGGGCGAGTATCTGCTCGACGAATCTGATCCCTATGTCTATATGACCTCCCACTTGAGGCAGTTCTCCTTTGACGACTGGGAGATCTATCGCGGCGAAATCACAGGCACGGGTGTCGGCAATGGCCCGACCGGGCAGGGCGGCTACTACGTGAGCGAGGAAGATGTCGGCGTCTTTACAGATTTGAAGGAACCGAACTCGCACTATGTGGTCTGGCGGGTGCATGAGGATTTGATCACAGATTCAGCCCCGGGTGAGGCGACGATTCGGTTCCGGCTGGCGGAAAAAGATATTCCGGACGCCGAGATGGACGTTATCGTGCCGGGCGAGTGGTACACGTCAGAGTCCACGGAGGCGTGGTTTAGGCCGCACACGCACAATGGCTACTACTATACAAAAGAGACGACGGATTCTGACAACTTGATAATCTATTTCTCGATTTTTAGCCCGAACGCCGGGAACGGCTTGGCCTCGACTATATTAACGGATCACGATGATCAACTCACCCTCCAAATGACCATCGGGATGCCGAACAACCCGTTTCTTGAGAGGGTCTACGCCTATGATCCAATCACGGACGTAGAAAATCTGGGCGCGAACTGGTACACAGCACGGAATATTTACCCCGGCGGAGATGGGCGGGAATACGAATACCACCTGTACTGGGAAAAGGACACAAAAGTCCCCAGTCCGCCGCGTACATACGAGAATGGCCAGCCCGTTCTCCTCGAGAGAATCTACATTATCACAGTGCGGGAGAAGGGCACGCAAAATTGGACGGCCTATACCATTGACATCTACCCGCTCTCCGGATTTGAGACGGCAATCAATCTGCTGAATCGGACGTCAAAATCCAACGAGTTCTTCCAGCGGTCGGCCAGCACACTCAAGCAGTATTACGCCTCATCGATTGCCTGGGGCGATGAGACCGAGACGCGGCAGGAGAGCCTGTTCAATCCCTGGTGGGATTTCCCCAACGGACAGACGGCCGAATTCGATGTCAGACGGGACTCCCGCACCATCGTGCAGACGATGACAGGCCTTGTGACCATGCGGCTGGAGGAGACAACGCCGCCTACCGCTACGCCGCTCATCATAAACAAATCCCTCTCCGGCTTTTGGCAGGATGACTGGGATGTGGACGAGACCACCCCGTTTGGAATGCGTCTGCAACGAGACGACGGCCGCTATATGATTTTGAACCCTGTCCCCGGGCCGGGCAACCAATACGTATATGGCGGGTTTACTCAAACTGTCGGTGTCGCGGGCTTGAACACGCTGTTCTACAGCAGTGAGGCGGAACCCGCCGAACTCTTAAACGTTCCGGTCAGACGCGCCTTGACAGCGGAAGATGAAGAAGGGGCCGTTATCCCTCCCTACGTCTATACGATTGTCGAAGATTTTACCGGCTGGGGCCTGGAAGACTGGCAGATTGACTTGATCACACCTACCATGTACGACATCGACGGGGCAACGCTGCGCGGTCTCACCGCCGCGGCAAGGCCGGATGGCAACCCCGTACTGGATGAAGGCCTGATGATGCCGAACTTTACGCTGGAAGAGAATGTCCCGTATGCACTCACCGTGCAAAATAACTTTGGGCACGGGGTTGGTTTCTTGCAGGTGATCAAAATGCTCACCGGCTACTACTGGGAGCAAGACGTGGACAGAGACACGGTGTTCTATGCCCGCATCTGGGACGTAGAGGCCGAGAACTATCTGCTCTTTGACCCCGTGCCGCGTGTGGTCGGGGCCTATGGCGAAACCCTCTGGTGTGTCGGCAACCACATCGTCGGCCTGACGGAGGTGTACGAGCAGTTCGAGCCGGACGGCGTGACACCTCGTCCGCAGCCGATTATGGAAATACCGTTTAGCTTCAATAATCCGCTCCTGCTCTCCAACTTGTGGACTTGGGGCAGCTATGAGGTGCATGAGGTAATGCCGACGGATGCGGCGCTGGCGCCCTATCTCGCCAGTCACCAAGTCTTAAACCCGGCTACGAGTAGACTCGAAGATCCCGCGATACTCACTGCCGAATGGCAGGCTGCCGTGGATGACATGATAGCGGCAGAGTGGACTGGCACTTGGGAAGGGATTCCAGACGTAGACAGAGACTTCGGCTGGGATGACCGTTGGACGCCCTATACCAGATACGGAAAAGATGGCGTACCGGGCTGGACAAACGGCGCGTGGATGTACGAAGACTGGGAAGATAACTGGGCCCCCGTATATGAGATTTTGGACGAGTTGGGTTTCGGCATAAACACGGATATCCAGTTTGGTGTGAACTACACAGAAAAAGAGCAAATGGAAGACGGTAAGCTGAATTTTAACGAGGTTATTACTTGGACGGCGACAAATAAGTTCAAGTACCCGTCCACAAATCTGTGGATTGGTAAACGGCTGGATGGCGCCCACTTAGACTGGGGCGTCGGCCCGAACACCTGGTTTTATATGCAGGTTTGGAATGCGCCGGACGAGGAAGATCCAACTACGGAAGTGCAGCTCATCTTTGAGCGGCGGCGCATCTCGGGGGCAAGAGGCTATGACTACCATGTCATCGGCCACATAGATCAAGACGAAAATGAAGTGTTCTACTGGATTGAGCCGATTGAAGATTCGGAAGGCAATCTCATCATGCCAGCGCCGGAACAGTACTATGCCGCGCAATACGCGAGAAATGATATCGTAACCGAAGTCCGTGTGCGGTCAAATCTGGAGCAGCGGGTAGTGGGGCTGCCCACTGAAGAATTGTTCGGGAGGACGTTTGCGGGCGCGGATTACGTTGTGCGGGAACGGCTCGGTACCGCAGCACGGCAATACGTCACGACCAGCTACTATTACGAAAGCGGCTATGATTCCCCCGGCACCCCCTCGATCATCGAGGATGATTTACGTGTGCTGGTGACAAACTACTACAACAACGGCAACGGCACCTTAGCGATCGTCTCCAAGTGGTTCCCCTGCGGCCATGGCGTCTACTACGGCTTCTGCGGCTATGAAGACCACGGGTTCCACAGTGAGGCCTGTAGTGCGGATTCCAATACGAAGAATTCCACTTGTACGCATCCGCACACCTATATCGCTGACGGGGTCGAATATGAATGCACCACGGGCGGTCACTATTGGTGCGGCGGCAGCAATCTCCACGTAAAAGGAGAGGGCGACTTCGCCACCACCTCCCGTGAGAATACCTGGCTCCTTGACGGGAAGCCTGTGGATATAGACACCACTTTCTATTTCACGATGTCCATTTGGCGGTGGGCAGAGGGCCTTAATCCCAACGAGATTGCGGATGACAGCTATCTGCCCAATTCGAGAAATCCCAACTGGGTAAACCCTGATACAGGAGTGCGCGGCTGGGTATGGCCTGCGCGGGATTCAAAGGGGTACTTCATTGACGACCCGCAGTGGGGCGAATGGGAAGAACTGGAGTTTGTGCTGGAAGACGGGATATACAATCGTATCCCGGACAACATTGATGCGGAAACGAACGGTGAAGATCCGCAATTCATGGGGGCTCCCACCATATATCTCCCAATCGCGGTCAGTCGTGAGGCTACTTTGGGCAATCTGGCGTATCAAGAGAGTTACAAGATTACGGAATACGTGGCCACAGAATATGACCTTTCCAACCAGCCGATTGCCTGGGAACCCATTGAGTCCTATCAGCGCATAGGCGCGGAGCCGGATGACCCGAATGGATTGCCCTGGATGAGCTATGAAGTCCGGCACGCAATCAACTTCATCTTACCGGAGAAATATTTGACCTTTTACGCGCTTGAATTTGCTTTCGGGCAAGAGAACCTGGAACTTGCGGGCATTGGCCCGGAAGCGTACAAAGACCTTAAACCCGGGGATGTGCTGACACGCGCGCAGGCAACCGCGATGATGGCAGGCGCCTTATCCATAACAGATTTTGGGGCCCCGGTGGGAATCTACATTCCGAGTGATTGGACAAACGATATTCCCTGGTCGGTGATCCAAACGGCGACCAGCATTTTGCGGGATGAAATCGGAATCGACGCAATTTTCTATGCCGGACTCAAACCGGGCGGGTACCTAACCGCGGTACAGGCCAATGCGCTCATTGCGATGGGTGTCCTTGACTTTGAAGACGTCCGTTTGCTCGGGAACATCCCTCTAAACGGTGATACGCTCACTCTCCCGGCAGACTGGTCACCTTGGGCAGAGGGACTGCCGCCTTATACCCACATCACGCCGGGGAACCGAAATGCGCTGGCCGCCTATGGTGTGACCGCTACGTGCTACGCAGAGCTCGAGCAGAAGTTGCTCGAACAGATTGCCCTCGGGCAGAGAATGCCGATTGACCTTGAGACCGCAACCGGACTTATGACGGCGGGGGTCTTCACAATGGCCGACTTGTGCGGTACAGCACCGGTCAACTTATTTAATAACTTCCGGCCCAGCACGGCGACACTCGAGGTGACTAAGAATGTGGCCGATTGGCCGACGCACTTTACGGGAGGACCGGCGAACCAGGTGTATTATTTCCGCGTCATTGACATGACCGGCAACAACCGGGTTCTGCGCTGGAGAACGGAGCCAGCCTCAAATACTTACTTCTGCCTCGGCAACGGAACAGATCACTTCGACGACCCAGCGCAGTTTGCAAGCTACAACTACGGGGGGCTCCTCGGTGCGAACACCGTCATTGCGATCCGCGGCGGACAGACGATCGAACTGCAAAACCTCTGGGGTGAGCGGGAATACCGCGTGGAGGAAGTGGTTCTGATAGAAGGCAACTTTGTCCCCGCGATATATGAAAACGCGGGCTACACGCCGAGTTATGCGTATGGGATCATAGAATCTGAGCTCCGGAGCGCAATAGAGCGAGAGCGGCCGGATTTAGATGATAGCGCATTCCTTATCAACGGCGATGTGCAGGCGGTTACCTTGACCAACACTTACCCGCCCTACTATAGCGTGAGCTACGATGTAAACGGCGGCGAAGGTACATTGCCGGATACTGCCTATTATCTGCAAGATGAAACCGTGACCGTGACGGATGCTAAGCCCACGCGGGACGGCTACATCTTTGTCGGCTGGAATACAGAGGCGAACGGAAGCGGCACAGACTACGAGGCGGAGGACACCTTTACGATGCCCGCTGAGGCTGTGACGCTCTACGCCCGGTGGGTGCCATACGCCAGCATTACAATACAAAAATCCCTCGCGGGGAACTTTACCGATTGGGGCATCATGCCAAACACCCAATTCTTTGTGAGACTGTGGTGCAGCCACGAATTGGAATCAGGTGAATTTGAACCCCGCCCGTTGATCTTTGAACGGACACAGGGCGAAGGCGGACTCGTGCGGGAGTATCGCTATCGCGCGATCGGCTACTTAAACGAAAGTACCATTCCCGCTACGCCGATCTACTATTACCCCGAACTGGACGGTGGGATTACAGAGTATGTGACTGTGATCCAGATCACACCGGCCCGTGCGCAGAAGGTCATAGGCATTCCGGTCGGCGAGGAACACAACTACTTTATCGAAGAAGTGGGGCTGGACCCCGCCATGGTCTCGCGCATCGACATTTCCTACACCTATAACGAGGGGCAGCCGGTTGGGCCGGACGATGTGATCAAAATACTCCCTTGGGATGAGGGAACCGGACAGCCTGACATCGACATTGTGGTCACGAACAGATACACCGTGGGCGGCGGCCAGGCGGTGTTGCAGAAACTATTCTCCAGTGGGATGGTTGAAGATCACACCATCGGAGACTGTATCTTTGCTGAAGAAGACACCGAAGAGGCGGCCTGTATCAACGAAGATCACTACTTCAACTTCGGCTTGGAGTCCCGTCCCTACACCTGGCCCGGTAGCGCAGGCCAGTCGATGGATGGCAATCCCTGGTGGAATGACACCGTATACTATGCAACCATGGCACTGTGGGTTTGGGAAAATGACGACTATAACAATGATATGACACTGTTGACCGGCACACCGCAATACGGGCTCAGGATGCCGCCGGATGACGCTCCGCAGCCGCGTATTGAGCCGGGCAACGGGTCGCGCTGGTACTACGTAGACACAAAAGGGGTCGGCAGTTGGGTAGTCTTGGAGTACACGCAACCTGACCTCGGTAAAAATGAGTACGATTTGGTGGACAGACTGACAGGCAGGCCGAACGGAGAAGAGAAGCCGATCACCGCTGCGGCACCCGAAGACCTTACGATTTCGTTCATCCCGTTTAGCTATAATCAAAAAGCGTATCTGAATGACATGTCTGTCATGGGAAGCTATAAGATTACTGAATACTGGGGCGAACCGTTCGAGGGCGCTTGCCTCCCGAACTGCGTACTCCAAGGCGACAGCGACCACCCGATGTGCTTTATCCCCATTGAACAACTCCGCTTCGTCGGCCGCACAACGCAACCGTGGGTGGAGTACTGGGTAGAGCACGAAATCAACTTCAACTTCCCCGAAGAGGATATGCCGTCGTGGGCGGAACTTGTTCGTCCGGATGAAGAACTCGAACCGGGTGAGCTGTCCGAGCAGCAAACGGCGTTGGAATCCTATTATGCGGCAATGGGGCTGCTTGCAGACCCTGCCATGCCGAACAGCGCGAAAACGTGGTATGACAGCTTAGTTCCCTTACAATCACTCTCGCAACTGGAGGGAATGCTACTGATTCAGGCCGGGATTTTCAGTGCCGATAACCTCTGTGGGACGGCCCCCGTCTCCGTCATCAACAACTTCCGCGCCGGCGTGGCCGAGCTGGAGGTGACGAAGGTTCTCACGAACGACCCGGACGACTACGATTCCGATGAAGTGTATACGATTATGATAACCGACATGTCTTTTGACACGCGCTTGCGTTGGGAATTAGAGTCGATTGTAGACGGTGTGAGAACCTATCGCTGTATTGGAAACGACGAAGACAAGTTTAGTGACCCGGGCAAGTCAGAAGACGGTGGCTGGCAAAACTACATAGAGATCAGCGCGGGTGAGACCATTATCTTGAACAACCTCTGGTCAAACTGCACCTATCAGGTGATAGAGTACGCCAACGGAGCAGACATCCCGTATACGCCTGAGATTTGGATTCGCATGGGCGATACAGCATTCGATCCCACGGACATAGCCTTTGACCGCGTAGAAGCGGGGTTTGCCCAGATGAATGAAGTACATCTCCAAAACGGAGAGACCGCTCAGGTTCTGATCGACAACATCTACCCGGACCAATACACCGTGACCTACGACCCCGGTACCGCAGGTGCAACAGTCACAGTGCCGCCTGCGGCAACAGTGCCGATTGACACGCTGTATGAAGTAGCTGCAGGCCCGTTCCGTACCGGCTACACCTTCCTGGGCTGGCTCAATGATAGAGATGGCAAGCTTTATCAAACGCCGGACGGCGAAGATGACGATTCCTTCCTCATGCCGCGGGCGGACGTGCGGCTGACAGCCCAGTGGGGGGCTGTTGAGTACACGGTGACCTACGCCCCCGGATTTGGAATAGGGGCGAACTACCCGGATCCCGGAAATGACTATACAGTGGTAGACGAGGTCACGGTACTGTGCATCGCTGACACCCCATTCACCCGAGATGGGTACGCGTTTCTTGGCTGGACGCCGACAGGCGTTGCGCTTCCAGACGGGGCTGACTACTTCCAAGGCGGCGACAAGTTCCGGATGCCCGCCGGGAACGTGACGCTAATAGCCGCGTGGGAGCTGATAGATTACACGGTGACCTATGTGGACGGTAGCACAGGCAGTAACAATGCATTGCCGGCGGATGCTGCAGCGTACAACATCGGCGATACCGTTACCGTGAAGGCCCAGGGCGGTCTATTGCGGCCCGGGTACACGTTCTTGGGTTGGCGTTCTGACATCCCGAATGATACAAAGACGTATCTGCTGGGCTCGGCTGACGAGACATTTTCTATGCCGGCGGACAACGTGGTCCTAACGGCCGTGTGGAGGGCCGTCGAGTATGACGTGACCTATAATCCGGGTGCTGCAGGCGGTACAGCTGTTGACGACCCGGCCGGACCGTACACGGTGGAGGACACGGGCATCCCGGTTCTGCGTATCCAAGAAGTCGGCTTCACCTATACCGGATACAACTTCGTAGGGTGGGAGACAGAGGATATTGACTACCCAGCCGGAGCCGAATATTTCCAAGACGGCGATAAGTTTGATATGCTGGTTGGCGGCGTAAGATTCACCGCGATATGGGAGGCTGTCGGATACACTGTGACCTACATGGCGAACAACGGCACAGGTGTGAGCTACCTCGACCCGTCTGGGCCATATACGGTGGGAGGCGATCTGGCTGTGGTGCTGGGCATGGAAGAAGCAGGCTTTACCTACGCCGGATACAATTTTGTGGGCTGGACCACAACAGACATGGAGTACCCGGCTGAAGCCGCATATTTCCAAGGCGGTGACAGGTTTGGTATGCCGCCCAGAGACGTGGTGCTGACGGCCCAGTGGGAACTCATTTACGATCCCCCGCTCACGACAGAACACTATGCATACATGATCGGTGATAATTTCGGCAATATCAACCCTCAACACAACATCACCCGCTGTGAGGTAGCGACCATCTTCTTCCGGTTGATTACGGACGAATACCGCGAAGAGATGTGGTCGCAGGAGAACCCTTTCCCGGACGTTGCACGGGGGCAGTGGTTCAACAATGCCGTCTCCACAATGGCGAATGCGGGAATCTTTATTGGGCGGCCTGACGGTACGTTCGCGCCGCATGGCCAACTCACGCGCGGCGAACTCGCAGTGGCGGTGTCACGATTCCTCAGCATCAGCTACGACGGCCCGGACCTGTTCACAGACATTGAAGGGCACTGGGCTCGGTGGGAGATCAACGCGGTCGGCAGCATCGGCTGGATAGCCGGCTTTGGCGACGGCACGTTTAAGCCCGATGACTTGATGACCCGTGCCGAGATGGCAACGCTCATAAATCGCTTCCAAGGCCGCCGCCTGGAGACGGTTGACGACATGCTCCCGGGCATGGTCGTCTGGCCGGACAATGCGGACACGACAACGTGGTACTATCTGGAACTGCAGGAAGCATCGAACTCCAACAAATACGAGTTGAAAGAAAATCGCATCCACAAATACTGGACAGAACTGGTCGTAAATCGCGACTGGGCGAGGTTAGAGCGTCCGGAGTCGATGCCAAGAGATATTGCAGGGTAGTTGCTGTTATGCGGAAGGGCTCCTCTCTGCGGAGAGACGAGAAGCTGCGCTTCTTACCGGCGTCTAGTTGAGCGCACAGATGCCATAACCAAAACGGACTTCAACGTAGCGGTTACGTTGAAGTCCGTTTTGGGTGAATTGGTTGCGGGGAGAGGATTTGAACCTCTGACCTTTGGGTTATGAGCCCAACGAGCTACCGGACTGCTCCACCCCGCGATGTCTGCACTTTTTTAAAAAGCTTTACCATAATACCACACCTGCGGGCCTGCGTCAAGAGGAGAAATTGGCAAGGTCATGGCTCAAAATAGTTGTCAAGAGCGGGAACCTGTGTTAAACTCACCGTAAGGTGGTGAGAAACCATGGTGATAACAGCGGTACGGTGCTTGCATTGCGGTAGCAAAGAAGTAATCAA
>Ga0123355_10013791_pt1 | contig 12594 bp, 10 predicted proteins | sample TergutEmb28metaG_3_FD_89872 | JGI IMG/M metagenome (GOLD analysis project Ga0123355, IMG submission 89872) | Embiratermes neotenicus P1 segment gut microbial communities from Petit-Saut dam, French Guiana - Emb289 P1 | ecosystem: Host-associated > Arthropoda: Insects > Digestive system > Gut ...
CAATGTAACCCACGAAATAACTCAACACATAAGTCGCAAGCTCCTGAGGATGGATGTTTTAACATCCGAAACATGTTGAGCATTATATAAAGAAATAATAAAGCAAGTGACATCAATTTGGTCTCTCTTTACTCAACTATCAAGATGATGCACGGTCCAATAAACATAATAAACTGTGAATAGTTAGAAAGGTATAAATGTAATTGTGATGTCTACAATGGAAAGTCTGATTATGCACATTATTCTTGGGACCACCTGAACAAAGCAGATGTTGTCAATTGCTAATCTAAACTGGTTAAAACTTCTGAGCTGAAATTTTATTTCCACCTCTCAGTATATTAAATAAATCAATTCCAAAAATTCCTAAAATTTTAATTATCTAGGGATATTTTCTCTATGCCACATGAAATGTTTGTTAGTGATGCACAAAAGACAAACTCCATTTTTTTAAAGTCGAACGTCTCACTTATTTTGAGACACATAATCATGGGGTTTGTTACCAATATTGCAGTAAGTCATAAAGTTTTTGCACATAGCTTGCGATGCATGTACACACATGTGCACACATTGTTCTACCAGTGAAAGTAAAACTGTGTGCCTAATGCAGTCTGTACTAAGGCATCTGTTCAGCAGAAAGGTCTATACATAAGATGTATGCCACTGTGAAGAATAATAATAATATGGCATCCAGTGTGAAATGGAAAATCATGTGTGAAAATTGTCTGTAAATGTTTTAATCTTCATCAATTTCATTTAGCATACGCGTAAAGCTGGACATTTAACTTTTCTGGGAAATCAATACCACTACTTCAAATTCAAAATTGAATTTTTTAAGCAAATATTCTTAACTGTTTTTGGTACATCAAATTGCAAAGAGCAATTAACAATAGTTTTCTTTGGACTCTGTACATACAATATTTTTATTTTCAACTTAATTTTCTGAAGTCTGTGTGTCTCCAAGTTAATATTCGTCTTAACACACCCTGCTACAATGAGTTTAGTGAAAATCAATTTGGCAAATGGATGGACCCTTCCAAACAACATGTCACAAATGACACTGAACAGTTTTAATGGACTTGAACTCAACAATCCATATGTCCTGGGCTTTTGGTGAAATGGACACAGTCACATGGACTGTGTAAGTCATACAGTTTTGCTCTTAATAAGAGAGGCAACAGCTGAAGAAACTGAAGAGGCACAGCAGACCCAAGAACCAAAAGTTTATGATTTAAAAAAAATTTCACCACAAAGTACATCACTATGCAACAGATACTCAAATTTTTAAACCACGGATGAGAGCAACTCTTGAAACACATTAACAACAGAACAGGACATTGCCTACATTTCACATATATTAAATTGATTTATAACTATCTAAATAAGTCATCTTTAAGTCCATCTTAAAGCAATTCAACATATGTAATATATATACGTAGTATATCTTTATATTTCCTGCTGATATGCTATTTATCTCATACTTATTAATACCACCTACTATCTTTGCTGTTGACACCCAGCTGATGCTCCACTGTATCACTAAATTTGTTGTTGAATCTTGCAACCAACTTCTCTGTGTTGTTACCCCTCTCTCCACTTGCAACCTCAATTGCTGAAAATAATTTTAATATTCATATATTTTTATAATATGAAAAATGAACTACGCAAAACAAAATCAAACCTTAATTTCAAACACATCAGAAAATCTAAAGGCTAACTGAGTGATGTAGAGTCATTTTTGGTGTTTGGTGAATTATATATTCAAACACCTTTTTCAAACTGGTTGCAAAGGATGGTGATGCAAACAAAATACTTTCCCACATTAAACATATTCATACACAGTGCAGTGGTTAAAAGTAAGATGAAATTCATATCCAACTGGTAATGCGTACAATTGAGTATGTATTTTTGTTATACAAAATGTCTTGAATAAATACATGTTTTGTGAAACTGCTGTTTGATACTTCTGTGGCCCTGTGCAGTGCAAATTGAACCTTCTGTAATGCTTGGATTTAAGATCTAATTACTATGAGAATGCAGGAGTTTTAAATTTTTAGTACCCTTATACACCTTCATAACTGTATGGTGCATGGCATATGAAGAATTAGAGGTCCAGAGAATGCCAAAAAGTTGGCAATGAACGGTGGAAAGCAGCAATTTGTCTTTCCATCCATCTGTACGTTCCTCAGACAAACAAACATCTGCCTGCACTCTAAAGCCTGATGACATTATAAGTCTTCTAAATTGTTTTCAATTGCTAAAATTCATGTCTGTGTATTTCTACCCACCAAAATCTGCTCTGTTGTAGAAACTGGGGCACTGGAATCCTGCCTCTCCAAGGATGTATGTCAGTTCACTGACTGGTCCATTGTAAAGGCACTGTCCTTCTTTTATAAGAAAAACATCATCAAAAATCTCAAAGAGCTTTGAACTTGGCTGGTGGATAGAACATATTACAGTCCTACCACCTTCAGCCAAGGACTTCAGGTGTGAGATCACTTGTAAAGCAGACAAACTGTCCAGTCCACTGAAAATTAATAGTTTTACTATCACAAGAACCATATAATGCATACAAGGAACATATGGTCTAAAGATACTTACTATCACACTAAGTACAAGAACACCAGAAATAGAAAACACTTTTTTGCATGCCTTCCCAGCTACTTGTTTGAAGAAAATCAGACAGGTCCACACTCAATTAGGGTGTAAACTACTGTCATGTAGTGCCATATTGGTGCTGAAATGTCAGAAGTGAATCCTTCAGGATGTTTTGTATTTGTGCCAGTTTATTCTCATTTTCAGTTGCAATAATGAAGACCAAATTGATTTTGTGCACACAAAGCTGTAAGGTCTATAAAGCTTTCAGTTTGGAAGCCCACAACAAGGTGCAAGTGTACAGATTTGACAATTCACCCTGCTGCATCAGCGCAGGTGCCAACATGAGAAATTTTTGAGGGACCTCTGAGTAAATGTACTGGTATATCAAAACATGATACAAATATCCAGGATAAATTAATAATATTGGAACTTTCATGATAATTTTAGTATTACATATTGTCACAATTTAAACTTAATTTCAATTGGAAACTGTTCTCTGTTCTTGTGTGTTTCCTGCTTCAGACCTTCTATACATCTCAACAGTGAAATTATAACAGAAATGATTCTAAAAGAGACAGAATGGTTTGGAAACTACTGCTTTAGATGTTGCTGAACTTACCTTGTAGGCTCATCAAAAAACATGACAGGTGGATTTGTCAATAACTCAACACCAATTGACAGTCTCTTCTTTTCACCACCAGAAAATTTTCCAACAGGTATATTCGCCACCTTTTCCAGCCCAAGAATATCCAGTATCTCATCAACCTGACATAATAATTAAGCCCTTAAGGAAACTATATTTAAATATTCTTGCATATCAAATAATGTCATGTGTTTTGTCACTAATTTACATGGAGCAGTCTAATTTTCAAAACAAAAAGGAGCCCTCTCTATACCCTGTTGTGACTCAGGAAACCAGCATCATAGAATAAATTTAACTACTTAAGACTCAATACATGATGATTCAAGTACCACTGCATAAAGTCTGGTGTATATCATTTATGAAAGATATAAAATGCATACCTCTGAATTAGGGCAGCAAGCATTTTCACCATTTCCCTCAAAAGAAACATTTTACTTCATGTAGTTACATGTACTTACATTCAATTATATTTTACCTGATTATGAGGACACTAATTTATACAGTCTGACTGGTTCATAGCTGATTTAGAGTTGCTTATCCACACACATTATACAACAATGAATGAGATACAAACTGATGATAAATGATGAATATTTACATATTAGGCAGGTGACACTCATGCACTTGCCTAGACAGACTAAGGAAGACCACAAGATATCTGAAGATAGCAATAACCCAGCTGAGACTTAAATCTAGGATCCCTCAAATACAAGTCTTGTGAGTTACTGTTACATAAAATTGCTGTGCCTCAGACAAAGGAATGTGTGTCAATAACATACTAACCTTTGGTACAGCAGTGTAGGCATTCCAATTTTTCACATTCAGAATATGAAGCTTGCTACCTGTTCACTACCAAGCCACAAATGGACTGCATGTTTAACACCCACTTCGGTCATGTATTCAGGAGAAACCCTTACAAAGGCCATAATATCAGTATTCTATATCCTAATGAGGAGGCTTCCTTTGTTCCTTCAGAGGCTTCCACCATATTCACGATTTTCCCCTCTTATACACCATTCCTAAGACACTTCCTTCCTCCATACATTCTTCATTTTAACTCTCCTCCCTCCCATGTTCTATATTTTCGCTGTCCATCCTGTCTGTTCTACCAATGACCCCCTGCACAATTATAGCACCCCTACTGGCTTGCTATGCCAGCTGCCAAACTGGTATGTTTCCTGTACAATACAGCTATACCTTCCTAGCAGCTCATGCTGCAAAGGTTACATCTCTTAACTTTCTACCATCTGACAAGGTATCATAACTCAGAGAACTTGAATTTTATTCAACATGGTTGTGAAAACCTAAAAGGAAATAATTTTACTATCTGATGCATTGTCTGGAAAACCACATAAATTGGATGATCCACAAGTGTCACTGTCTTCTTTATCTTTAAAGAATGCTATTGCTTAGTATTTTCTTAGTAGTAAACCATCACATTCAGTAAAACAAATGTACTCTCAAAACTTGTGATTACAACATTGCATTTCCTTCATGAACCAACTTTCCTACAACTACACAACATAGCTGAGAGCACAACAGATAAAGTGGGCTAGTCAGGTATTAATGTGTACATAATTTAGTTTAATACAGCAAGTACAGAGGTTGTCTGTTTTTGTTGTTGTTTGTTTTATTAAGTGCCTGTTCATCAGCTGTTTTTTCTTGATAGGAAACTGTAGAAAAACTGGATTTACATGGTTCATGTACCCATCCCTACAATATTATTTTACAGGTTCTCTCCAATTTACGAACAGGATATATTCTGAACACTGGGCCATAAGGTGAAATACAAAATGAGGAGGAATATAAGCCCTCCAGCAGGTCAAGTGGAATTAAAATAATTAGTCTTCCTGTTGAAAAACTATAAGAAGACCTGCATCCTAATTGAATCATACGCTTTCTCAAAGTCTATACATAGCTGATGCACTCCTGTCTAGTATTTCTATTATAATTTCACAAACAGTAGTTTGAATTTAAATATTCCTGAGGCAATATTGGTCATATTTTCTGTTGGTTGTAAGTCAGGGAGTGGCTGCACTTTCAATCAGCTGCAGCTGTAGTTGTCTTACGCAAGAATGTACATTAAATTGTAATATGGAATGGACTTTTTATGAAGAAAACCATGATGATACACATGCATGCTGAACTGACAAATAACCTGCACACAACAATAATTATTCTTATTTTTAAAGGCATTTGAAGCTCTTACATTTCTGCATACACAACACCAACTTTCAAATTAGTGCGTAAGTCCTTCCATTCACTCACAATTTGGATAAATAGAAAATGCTTACAGAATCAAACAAAAAGTAACTATGAACTCTTGTACCCTCTAAATGACAGTAAGAACAAAAGAAGTTAAATCAATTTTTTTATATGGGTAATAAAAATGTACTGTTCCACAGTCACTGGTGTTGAAATTGTAAAATATTTTTCCATTGTGAGTTACATATTTACCACACTAAAGGAATGTTCCACATAAGAGGTGTTGATTTTAATAAGATCATTAGTTTATAGGCCTGTTGTAGGGATCTGAGAAAGTCATTGAAGATCATTTAATTTAATTTAATTCATTTCACATTCCATTAATCTTACACAGATGTGGAAATAGTCGTTTGACCTTCGTGGTAAGTATGGTGTGTACGTGACAAACCGAAACTGATTTAAGAATGCAACTTTTAGTGAGAAGTCAAGTGCCCAATTTCATTGCTATATGATGCAATATGCAAACAAATGCACTTTGTACAAAGAACACACAGAAACATAATATGGACGGTTTGAAAGCATCCAGTAAGTGTATTGTTTAAACTATACTCAAATGTAATTTTCCCAGTAGAACTTTCAGCAACATCTAGAATTTATTACTTAATAATTTACTTCAAAGATTTGCCTAACGCATCAGGCATGCCTTACAATTTGTTAATTGTACGCACTGCTTACCATTTCATTCTTCTTTTGTGTCCCTATGTCAGAATTTAATTTCAGATCAGCTGCAACCACTAATGTCTCTCTTGCTGTCAATAAATCTAGTATGGTGAACTCTTGAGTGATGTAACATAACTGTTTCCTGAATTTATGAACAATGCGTTCTCTTCCATTTACCTTCACAGATCCAGTTATGCCATGTGTTCTGAAACCATAAAACATATGAATATTGGAATACCATTTCATCATACATTTGTTATCAGACTTCAGGAAACATGTGCATTTAAAATTTAATAAGTATTTAGAGCACCATTATACCTGAACTTGGAAATCAAACTGTCTGTAATAAAATGTGCATGGAATGCCTGTGATCTGGTAAGCATATTTTTCATGTTCCTCCTGTTTAGAATACAAAGGAAGGGCGGTATTAAATTGTTAACCACAGACACAACTATGATATTTGAGGTTCTCACAGAGGTGACTATCAACATGGCAGTGTTTGGGATGTGACACCGTGTAATTTGGTACATAGCTAACAGCATGTGAGAGGAATCTGCTGCTTTCTGTTCTACCCTGAAGGGAGAGATTGCACGTTCCTCTGAAAGATGGGTACCTACCGACACTGCACCACAGCCCTGGAGACAGCAAGCTTCATCCAAGCAACTGGAGTTAGCAAAGGTAAGAAGCCAATGAACACAGGTTTTTTTGTAGGGCAGCCTACTATATGAATTACAGTCAAATTTGGTTATAAATTCATCAGAGGAACAAAATAAATTGCTTCGTTATAAACGACTATTGCTCCAAGCGATGTGTATAATAAACATAGAGGAAAACTATTTAAAGACCAAATACAAATCTTAACCCTTTAAACACCGAGTTAAATCCCATCTGCCATCTGCTGGCATTATTAGAAGCTCACCATATTCTCCACGTTAGCAGGATAAGGGTTAAATGCCAAGGCATTGTCTATTTTAAAGTTAAATTACAATTCAAATTTAGAAAGCACACAAATTACTCTTATACTGTATAATTATAAAATTCCATACAGGCTTAGAATAAAAAATACATCAATTTACATTTAAAATTTAGGAAGAACATAACTTATCCTGGGAATAGGACCACTTATATGTACATTGTCACTTCTGTGTTACTACACCCACTTAAGCAGCGCCTCATCGACGGAAGTTCGTTCAGGATTTCGAAACCGCATTCTTCTCTGCCTGCTCCATTCAAGCGAACTGATAATTTTGGCTCTCTTTTTCCAAATCATTTGGATTGAATAATTATCGAGACCAAATTCCCGATACGTCAGAATTATTTTTTTTCCATTTCCTATTTCTCGTGTCATTTTAAATTTTCCTTCAACACTCAAATCCTTTCTTTTATTTGTGACTGTAACCATGTTATCCCTCTACTATTCTCCTGTTTACTGCAGGAGTACAAAAGTAGAGGGCAACATTACGGACAAAGTGAATTACCGTTGAGATCTTTGCTCTTCTGGGATGTCATACAGCGTAGATTGGTGGTTAATTACCGAAGTTTCGGGACAACCTATCGGTCCCATCTTCAACGATCAAGCAGTCTACGAAACTTTGGTAACTAACTACAAATCTACGCTTCATAACATCCCAGAAGAGCGATGATCTCATGTACAGTGCGGCTGAAGCCTGAAATCATGAACTACTACTTTCGTTTTCCAAAATTAGAATTTGTATAGCTGCCTGAAAGAAGAGACGGGTTTTTTTTCTCAAGGACGAGGAGAAGGTTGAATTCTGAAAATACCCTACTTCTTGGGAAGTTACATTGGAACGGATGATCCGAGGTAGACCATCTTCTGTATGTCGCACTAAGAAAGATAGAAAAAAAAGTGCCTAATGAGGATTTAGCTCGTACTAAAAAATGTATAACGCTATATCCGAGAAGTCGTATAAACCGAGATCGTTATAACCAAGTTCAACAGTAATTCCTTCTAAATTGGTTTAGATACAGAACGTAAAACTCCCATGTCTTTCTGTAGTCAGAAATCTTGGTGAATACATATGTAGTCTGCATTTCATCCAAAATACTTTGTTCCACGTGTGGTTTTTGAAGATTTTAAATTATTTTCTCAGTCTCGTGAATTAATCTTAACTCGGAAAGAGAACCTAGATTTGTTTTTTGCTCTTATTGTCCAAAGTCCATTAACTCTCTTAACATATACTTAATTACAGTCCAATTTGTTAATTATTATATTTCTGGCAGTCATTGTAATAAGAGAAGATGCAGGCTCAATTGTAAAACTAATCAGATTTATTTCCTAGTTAACAAATTTTGAGCACTGAAATACATGCAAATGAATCTGTTATTTGGAAAATCACAAGTTCACTTTTTGAAAGAAGTAACTTACAGCTACGATGACAGTCATCGAGGAGTAACTGCATCATTGTCATAAAAACCATGTTAGTCCAGATTTACACTGTAAATGGGCTGCCACCTATATCACCCACTCATGTTACTTTACTACTGAATTAGCGCAGATCACTTAGCTTATTCTTGGTCAATACTAAATTAACTGTGCTAAAGAAGATTCATTGTTCTATTTGCACAGCTAAAATGGCTTGGTGCAGGCTGGATGTACGTCACAAGCATAAACTGCTGCAGGACAAATACGCTTCTGCTAATGTTTATTACAAACATTGCATGGAACTTTGAACAAAAACTCTCCTTGAACTTCGGTAGAAGATATAATAAACCTTTAGTGTTTGTAATATGAGGTACATGCTCGAAAATTCACCGTACCCATGTACTGTACATGACTGGATGTAATATTATGCACGTAACTTACGAAAGTTTTAAATACCGTATGATGATATCCCGGCCTGCCATGTGTTTTGACACTGTAACACATGTTGGATGACAATAAAGAACGCACCACAGACACGCAAATAGATGTTTCAATTGCGAGTGATCCGTTAGCTGGTGCGTTATCAAAGTGGTACAGTCGTGGAGCGCTTTGTTGCAAGGAGCTAATTGCACGAAAGACCGCACCACACGTAGATAAAAAGTGGAGAGGATTTCACAACCACCCTCCACGCAAAGCGAACCTCTTGGCTTAGGAGAAACGAGCGGCTGCTTGTGGCAGTGTAAATGATAGTCTTCGGAACGGCCGACCAGTCGGCAGATCCTATCCGGCGGTCGCCTCGCAAACTGACTTCGAAATGATAGGGAAAAATCGGGATAAACGAGGTCCCCACTTGAGTCCCCGGTATCACTTCCACGCATTGAGGAAATACATTTTTGAACAGATAATACGGAGGATTTCCTCGCATTTACGGGGATCACATCTCTCGACCACAAGCTTTCCTACAGACATCGGTTACCCTACTCATGATCCGAGCTCCTGAGCGCGGTTTCTAAACAGCCAATAGAACGCTGCTCCAAGAGTCAAGTAACCGTTATATCATTGGTTATGTATGGTAGTATCAGTAGTACTACTGCTACTGCTACTGCTACTACTACCACTACTACTACTACTACGACTACAGTACTAGTAATAGCAGTAGCAGTAGCAGTAGTAGCAGCAGTAATACTAGCACTAGTAGCACACCCAGTCCTTGTTTTACGTCCTAGTTGCGTTCCTAAAGAAGTATATCAAAAATATTTTCGCAAGAAATAATCGAATAAGTAGGGGTTAGGGCCGTCCTCGTCTTTCAAAAGGAGCAAAGGTTTGCTGTTTGGTTAGTGCGTATTTTAGCACTTGGTTGTGTCAGTCTGTTCCTCTCTTCACGAATAGCCTGTGAAACTACTACTGTGCTGTGCCTTCCAATACGTTGCGGATTTCTTTCATTCTACTCGTGTGTCATTTTCCACAAACACATAGGTCTATGCATTGTGTGCAGTGCTATCGGCTACATCGCGGCCGAATGTACATCAGTTATAGCCAGGTACTCCCACCCCGAAGAGGACGCTGGCGTCGCATGAATCTCCTGCCGTCCATCAACAACCACTACGCAAGTCGTCGTTCCCCACAGGTAATCTGTCCTCTGTTCCAGTCCACGTCGTAGATGTACGACTTGAGACGACGGATGGCAGATTTTCCACATCATTGCTGTCACAGACGTTCCGTCACGGATTACCAAATTCACTCTCACATTACTACACAATCACTTTATCACCCAGAGATCATACATATTACTACCGTTAAAATTAATGCTGTAATTATTCATCTTCGTGTAAGTATTCTTTTGATCCTTGATTGATTTGTTATCGTGGCGATTGTAGATAACACAAAGAATTGAAAGAAATGTAAATAACCCATGTCGTCTGAACTAAACGGCAGGCGCACGGTGACAAACTTCAGCAGTGAACGCTTAGCTTCCCACTTCTCTTCTTCACCGTGAGATTCGTACTCTCCCGACAACATCCACGTTCGCAGCCACCTAACATATGTAAAACCGAAAATGAGAGAGCGCTGATAAAAAAGTGATACAAATTGGCAGTGTTAAAGCAAAAGAGCGTAAAACAAGGGCTAGTTGTATTAGTATTAGTAGTAGTAATAACAGAATCAGTACAAATTTCTCGGGCTAGCAGCCGCGTTAGGTGGTTCAACGGTGAGAAAACCAAAGTTTTGAGACTATCTCTCTTTTCGTCATGAGGGAAATGAATACCTTGGATCTCGGTCCGCGTCATATATTCACCTGCCCGAATCGTTTGCTTAAAGTTAGTCGCGAGCCAATGGTTGCTTCTAGGCAAAGTCAAAAGCGCGCTCAGCTTCGTCCTGTTTCTTGATTAATATGTCGTTTACAGGATATAGGCACGGCTTAATATAAAGCCACTGCCTACATTAAAGTTATTTTTCAATCGTATCTCAAATGCTCCCTGCACTAGGCGGTCCATATTCTGTCTAATATTGAGGTAACACTGAAAAAAGAAGCAATGGCCTGTCTTGATGCTACGATCTGCCACTGCTGACTTTTCAGTTTGATCCAGACTTATTTGCCACATGCGTTCTTTGCACCTCTTCTCGATATTAGACGTCTGCAGGCTCTCCGGAAAAGTAAATCAGGACTGCTCAGTTTGCTGGCGTTCCTGATCAGATGCCGAGAACAGAACATGGTACGTACTGGAGTGAGAGTAAAACATCAGTTGGTACAAAGGTTACTAGAAAAATCTTACGACGTAAGTCTTTGTATTGGTATGGAATAGAATAAAATGGAAGAGTCGGTAGCTCGATAAGATTTCCTGAAAACATCTTGGGATGGCTTCGTTATCACAGCATGACACATATGGTGGACAACTTCACTGCCTTACCGGCACACTGTGCACTAACGTCCGCCACCTACAACCAGGAAAAGAAATTTGATCGCCGTCAGGGCCATCCACATCCAACGAAGAGTATAGATGCTGGGAAGGGAAGGTTGTTACAAACATTACCAATAAACTCCGCAAACCAGCAGCGGTGGCCATTGTAAGCAAGTGTCTAGAGTCAAAATTATTTACTAACTACTAGCCTCAAGTCCAACTTAAAAGACACTACCTGTGGTGTGGATCAAGCCATCCAACATCTGTCAATAAAGAACTCAGAAGAAACAAAAGACAAACCAATGCCAGACATTAGAAACCACAGAAAGTAATATTTTTAAGATGGAACGTAATTCATTACTATCCATCAAGAATGGGAGGGGCATGTTTATACTTGGTCAGATAAGGGCAACACAAAGGTTGTTGTCAAGTGACGGCTATCACAGCAAAGCATAATTTATGCTTAGTGAACCTGTATACCCCAAAGCAGCAGAGACAAAACATACACTCTTATCAAGAAGTCTGACATTCCTGATGATAACGCAAGAAGGCAGATGCTGTGCAGTGCGTGATTTTTTTACAGGTGGCCTTTTGAAACAGTAGGCCAAGAAAGAGGTTTGACTAGTATAGCGACAGCGTCATATTTGGTCCCTTCTGTCCGCCCACCTAAGTAGAGTCCTTGCAAATAAATCTGGACCTGCACTGTACTTACCGTAACATACGAGCCGATACTCCTTGACGGGTACTTTTAATGAGTAGTAGTTCCCTGTTACACAATAACATTCTCATGCACGTAACATTATCCACTTTCCAATGTTTTATTCTTGATATTTCACATACACATTCATCAGATTCACTGCTACTGCTCCTATCGATCCCACCTTCAAGGGTCAAGTCCATAAATGAAGTTTTTCCTGGACTTTTGGACCCTTGAGAAGGGATCGATAGGTTTTTCCGAAACCTTAGTACAGAATTGCCACTCTACGCTACGTAAAATCCACGAAGAGCACAGATCTCTTTTTTGTTTTTTTTTTTATAAACTTTCTTTACGTTATAAAGCTGTTCTCTGAGCTTTGTTTTTCATAAAAAAAAAAAAAAATTTTTTCCTCCTACATAACCAATATTGTATAAATTATTATTTTTAATTAAAA
>Ga0123355_10013792_pt1 | contig 12594 bp, 7 predicted proteins | sample TergutEmb28metaG_3_FD_89872 | JGI IMG/M metagenome (GOLD analysis project Ga0123355, IMG submission 89872) | Embiratermes neotenicus P1 segment gut microbial communities from Petit-Saut dam, French Guiana - Emb289 P1 | ecosystem: Host-associated > Arthropoda: Insects > Digestive system > Gut ...
CATTTGATTTTTGTCTATTATTTTGTTAAACAGCTCTAGTAAGTGTATTTTTAATTCGTTTCCTCCAAATTTCCACAATTCCATTGGTAAGTTATCTAATCCACAACTTTTCCTGTTTTTTGCCTGTTTAAGCATTTCGTTTAGTTCTTCTATTGTTATCACGTCTTTGTTGTCGTCCGTCTTCAAACTATAATAATTATTAATTGTGATGGAGTGATGGCAGAACTAACCACATAGTACCTTCGGTTTTGTGTGTGTGGGTGTGTGTGTGTGTGTGTGTGTGTGTGTGTGTGATTTCACCCTAAAGATGGTCGCAATACTGACTGAAACATGCCGGTGAGAAAAGTGTAATTAAAATTTGCCATAAACATTAAGTTAATTTTGTTTGTTATTGGTATACTGTGGACCTGATTAATGTATGGAAAATGGAACATATTAATCTTTTTTTTAAATCCACATGACCAAAAATCAACTACTGTGTTCCTTTGAATTTCTCTGTGTCATTCCTTTAGTATGTTATTTTTGTCTTGGTAACATTTTGCTTCGGTGGTCTAGGGGTAGCATGCTGGCCTTTAGTACCCAAGTTTGCGGGTTCAAACCCGGCCGAACCATCGGATTTTTAGGTCAACAAAATCCTCAGCACGCCTTCCTTCAGAGGGGAAGTAAAGCCGTCGGTCCCATGTCATAGATTTGCGTCATGTAAAAGATCCCTAAATTCACGTGGAAGTCGGAATTCAGGCAAAATTACTACCGGATATCTTTCTCGCCCACAGTTCCACCTTTCGCTGCTAGGATCTCTCGCGTTGTTGTGGACGGAGGCACCTGGCGGCTAAAGTGTGAATGTCTAAAGGCGGGGGAAAGCAATGGCAAACTACTCCCAAGAACGTGCCCAGGATGCAGTATGCCAGAGCTATACCGGTCACATGACTGGGCTCTGGTTCCTGCGAAACCCGGCCTTCAAGGCTGAATACTAATGAATGAATGAACATTTTGCTATAAGCACTTCTCATGCAGTTTTGATTTCAGTATTTCCTTTACACAAGAAGTGGTACTGGAATTTGCACTGTTGTTCTCAATTGCACAATTTTGTTCCTTTGTATTTTAGATATACAGGGGCCACCTGGACAAGGGCAGATCCCAGCAGGCCGTACTGTCCCTCAGATACCGCAAGGACAGATTCCACCTGGCATACCACCAAGTGCAATGCATCGTCTTCCTAGGGGTGCAATGCCAAATCCCATGATGCCAGTACCTGGACAAATGCATGGCCCTCCACCAATCCAGAGCCAGGGGCCTCCAATTCAGGGTCCTCAGATACCAGGACAAGGACCAACACAGTTGCTGCAGGGACCCCAACAGATACAAGGAGGTCCCATTCAGGTTCAAAGTCCTCAAATGCAAGGCCAAGGACCCCATCAAATTCAGAATCAGGGACCTCCACCCCAAATGTCAAACCAAGGAGCACAACCGATGCCAGGACAAGGGTCTCACAGTCAGTTACAGAGCCACGGACCTCCACCACAGATGCAAGGCCCTCCCAGTCAAGCACCAGTACCTGTACAACCAATGGGTGGTGCTCAGGGACTACCATCTGCACATTTTCCACCAGGGGGAGCAATAATGCCACCAGGTGGAACCCAACCTCCACAAGGCCCTGTTCCAGGTAGCCCTCAACAGCAGCAGCAAACAGCAGAATTGATTAGCTTTGACTAGTTTACTTCTTCACTAAATATGGGTATTTTATTAATATCTTTTCTTTTGTGTATTGTGTGTAGAATGTATAGAAATTTCAAGTAGTGTGTTCCATGAATTTAATTATATATTTTAGGCGTGACGGCAGAATTGTTTCCATTTATATATGGTGATCATGTAATTAGAGTATATCATAAACAAAAGGTGGGAGACTCTCAATAAAGTCAATTTAATATTAATTACATAATCGCATAATACAACAAACATGTTTTAGAAGTGCATATATTATAATGTAAAATACTGCAAAAATAAGTTATGATGTGATAAAAGTACCATAATGCATAAATGGCTATATATTATTCTGTCCCTCTGCATGTTCAGTTAACATATACATAAAAGTAAATGCTGCCATATGAGTTAAAACAAAATGTGATTTTGTATTACAGCCAACAAGATGATAGTCTGCAGTTCACTTGTACAAAAAACTTGTTCTTATGCAGATCATGATTTCACTGTACTGAAATTGAAAGTGAAGTCTTCATTTAAGGTCTCTTCATGCAGAGTTGCAAAGTTGAGGGAACAATTGACTTAAGTTAAATCTTCTTCTAAGATCTCTTTGTGGGTGAAGTCGAGAGCACCTGCACTGCCCGCTTCAGCACATCTTATTATGCAGCTAAGCTTGGCACACTTGAAATTTCATTCCTCTGGAGCAGTACATCGACACCCATTCCATGTAAAATTTTTTACTTGGCCCCATTTCAATCTGTCCAGCAGACATCAGGTAGAGGGACCTCTTTGATGTGTTTCAAATTGTCACATGCCCCATCATTCCTTTTAATACCCACACACTACTTCCCTTGGACATAGCCAGACCACAATGTAATGTTTGCCTGTGTGACATTCTGAGGCTTAGATGTCATCAGTTAACCACTGGAAATGGTATTTGGTAATTCTGGCACAGAGCCTAGAGCACTGTCATTTTCACTGGTGGATCCCCGATGGCTGAATCTGAGGGATGCAATTTTATCACAGATGATAAAGCCTTTAAATATCATATGCACCCTTTCAGTCCAGTTTTTTTTAGTGTGAAGAGAGTTGCCCTGTGTACACCAGGCAAGGCTGTAGATGGCCTTCGATCATGGTAGTTTCTACTTTGTACAGACCCCCTGGGCAAATTCCAAGGCTTGTAATCCCTAGTTCTCACCCACTTACTTATGGTAGACTTCTGTATGAGAATGGTTTACTATTAGTCTTATCTTGTATACCAGGTCATGTACGTATTTGTGGCAATAAGACAGCTGACACTGCCAGAAATTTCAATCTTTATGATACTGTTACTTACCTTTTGTTTCAAAATGTGATTTAACTTCCCTCCTGCAGTCTTCTGGCCCAGTGGCAAAGGTACTGGGATCATACTTGAGAAAACTGTCTGTAGGATGTGAAACTGGCTGTGCACATGTGAAGGTCCTGCTGTTACCCTGCCTCTTGCAAGAATGTTGTATTAACTGGACTGCCTGTCGGCCACTCCCATTTGACTCACGACCACCTTCTGTCCAGGAACCCAGTGCCTGTGGATACATCCTTAATTCGTGCGATGCTTTTGAGAGCATTTCATTTTAATTTCCGATGTACATGATGAAATATAAACAGTTTTCCCTGCCTTGCACAATCAGTGAAGTATTGTGTGATGATCTTAATGTTTTGAGTTGAATTTTAACTATTTTTATAAGCCATTGGCACTTTCTATCTTATACAAAGTGATGAGAATAACGTATGTTATCAAATATGTGTGGTATGTGTGAAGAGCCACAGCAGCTAGTCCGTTTATGAACAACTACCACTTCTGCCTCGTCCTCCTACTCCAACTACTACTACTACTACTACTACTACTACTACTACTACTGCTGCTGCTGCTGCTGCTGCTTCTAATTTATTGTTTACTTATTTATTCCTCATACATTCCATAGATCCATGAAGGACAGAAACCCAGTTTGATACAGAAAATGTAAAGAAGGCAAATACACACCCTTATGACAGTATACAACAAAAATCAAGTACATATGAGGCCTGTCCGGAAAATATCCAGCCATTTTGAAAATCTCAAGAACTGGTTGTGTGTCCTTGATGTAACTTGGCAACCAGTCAGTGGAGACCTTATTGCACATCTGTGAACAATCACTCTCCCATGGGGCTAGTCAGTCGGCAGTGAGACTCCGTTGACTGAGCTTGTGTACTGTCGCCTTCATAAATCTCCTCACTTCCAATGGCGATTTTAACTTTGGGAAAACCAGAAGTTGCAGGGAGCCCAATCTGAGCTGTAGAGGTGCTGACAGACCTGGGTGATGCAATGTTTTGGCAGAAAGCCTGCACGAGAGCTGTGGAATGGGCAGGCACATTGCTGCAGATTCACTGATCGGCTCACTTGGTCATTGTGAATGGAACGGTCACACAGTACACAAGCTCTGTCAACAGCATCTCACTGCCTATTGACTAGTCCCATGGGAGAGTGACTTCATGGATGCGCGGTAAGGTCTCCTCTAACTGGCTGTTTAGTTACATCAAGACCATGCAACCGGTTCTTGAGATATTCAGAATGGCTGGATACCTTCCAGACAGGCCTAGTACAATCGAGTCAACATATTGATTCCAAGTCCAAAGTAATAAATCACCATATATCTTACATGCACTAAAATAGTTATTACAAGGTCATTGTGGGGTATTAATTCTGGATAGATCAAAACAAACATAAAAATTTCTATAAAATAATGCATATGAAAAATTACACTAATAATAATAATGCTACAGATTTTAACCATGATATGAGGAAATTTAGAGTGGGCTTTTATCTATTTTGTAATGTAACAAAACAGGAGTTGCAGAGAGAATTCCTAAAGCTGCTGTCCTATTCCAGAAGTAGAACATAACTCTAAAGTCTTGCACCATCGTCCTATTCATTACTGTTGACTTGTAAACAGCCCTTCACACAGAATGTGTGGTGTTTTTATGACCCTCATTCCAAAATGCAAATGCCTGGTTACCCTAGTTCATGAGGTATGCCATCAAAGTGAGATAAGTGTATATTTATGTATATTTCATACACATGCCATTTCTTGTTGTTCTGCAAGGGACTTACCATAATAAAACGTTCATATTCTTCCCATCATTTTAAGACTTGAGATAGGTGGTTGTAGGATCAACCCCACCTAGAAAAAGTGCATTGGACATATTGTTTCTACACATTTTAGATGATTATGAAGTGCAGTGTGTCACTAGATTCAAAGTTGAAAGATGCACACACCCACACGCACACAGAGCAATAGGCTAAAATGGTGGCATAAATAATTCAAACAGTGGACATAATGGGGAGGATGACTTAGATAGCAATATTAAGCTTTCAAATCATGTAAGAATTGAAAATCTTGAATTTAGAAACAGCGTACATTCAAATGAACCGCCAAAACTTTGCAGGTCTTGGCATCCGTGATTTCAGGCCTCTTTGGATTGCTGAGAGATTGGTATTTTGAAGTGCCAGGTTGTAGCATTTTGACATTTGAGGTAGATGGATTTGAAAATCGTGTGATCGACATACTTTGAGCAAAAGCAGCAAAATCGGTTTATGCTTTCTGAAATTCCCGGTATCTGAATCATACAAGTTTTTGACCTACGAAAAAATACATCTGCAGAACCGCATTATAATATGAAGTTCAACAGGTCCATCTTACTTGTTATGATGACTAAGCAAAATTTATGCCTTGTTGTAATTGACCCAGTAGAATCTTCCGACTTGTGTGTGGAAAGTGGGTGAGAATTTAACAATGCCTCCCGAAGGTAAAAAAGGCGACAGAAAAACTGGTCATGGAAGTCAGGTAAGGAAGCAGTGTTTGTACGGTTGTGACGCGGTTTAACTTTAATTAACTTCGTCCCAAAACAAATAAGTGCAGTGTTACTCAGTATTAAGGGTCGTTTCTAGTGTAGGAAATTCTGAAGAGACACCTTGCTTGACAGTGCATCTTTAGTTTTTTTTGTGACGCCATACAGGCATCTTTTTGTGTGGATGTCATTATTGTTTAAAGTGCAAGATGAAGGAAGTGGGTTCAAATGTGTTTAATTTCAGATGATGCCAACCACGAAATGACTTGATCATTCTCTCTTCTAGGCTGATATAGTTGCCTTAGTCATGAATGATTTAATGTTCATAACATTTTCTTCATGTGGGTATTAACCTTAACCGAAGGACTGCAGCAGGACTTAGGTATCTTTTTCCACACATTCTGAAATGAGTCAATTTTACAGATACGTTGTACACTATTATGCATGGAATTCCAAACGTATGAATGTTTTCTTTCATTTGAATTTGTGAAATCATGTTTGTTATCAATAGTTGTGTGTGGGAAACATACAGGGTTGTTAGGAATGTGCATGTCCACACAACAGTGAAATAGTGAAGCACTAAACTTGATTGAATGCAAAGAGGGTGGTTTTCTTCGTATTTCACCTGTTGGTCTGTCCTTTGTGGCCATTCAGGCATAAAGTAAGCACATAATAGTAAATTTTTAAATTGGTGGGTAGTACAGAGAATGATTTTGACAGAGTTTATTAATAAGGACTGAAGTTTATGGCCTTGGAAGTGTTATAACTATACTGCCTCCTGCTTTGATTAATTTTATACAAGAGTGTGGGGATACCACGGTAGCACAGTGGTTAAGGTGCTGTGCTACAAATCAGAAGGTCGCTGGTTCGATCCCAGCTGGTGTCTGTGGATTTTTCATTGACATAAAATCCTTCTGATCACACTATGGCCTTGGGGTCGACTCAGCCTTTAACAGAAATGAGTACCAGGAGTATTTCTTGGGGATAAAGGCGGCCGGTGCGTAAGGCTGACAACCTACCACCATCCTGTGCCATTGTCACGAAATCTGGGAACCTTAACTTCCTGGAACCCTCTGGGCCTGTAACAGGACTGCTTTACCTTTATACAAGAGTGTTAAACAGATCTGGAGCATTTTAGACATTCGGCACATTAAGATGGTAAGGTTGTCAGCCCAACGCTCTGGCCACCTTTAGGAAATATTCCTAGTGCTCATTTCTGTTAGAGCCTGAATCAACCCCAGGGCCATAATGTGGCCGGAAGGATTATGTAAATGTAAAACTCCTAACTGTAATAGAAGTTACTTTATTTTAGTGATACCATTTTTATCTGGAGCTTTCTTTTATTTCACATATTGTTGTGGATTGGGCTGTTTGATTGTCAGGTGTCACTCTTCTTCTCTGTTCACATGAGAATTACGTTTTTCTTCATCATGTCACAGTGCAATATAAATATTTAGTATTTATGAATCTTGACAGTAATGTCCTCATTGATGTCCGAGTGAGGCACCCAAATGTATGATTGACGGCTGGCATAAATCTTAGTAACTTCTTTAACCCTTTGATGCCTAACGACCACTATAGTAATTGCACCGCACCACTAACCTCAAAATGTTTCATTTTATATATTTATTCAACACATATAGGTACCGAATATTTTAAACATGGTATAGATTCTCCGTTTTTTCCTCTTCAAAATTCAGTTTGCTTCATAAATCTAACATATTTGGTCCTGTATTATTCACATTTTATATACAGGGTGTGCTAAAATAAAAAAAAATAATTCTGGCGTCAAAAGGTTGTCTTTTTTCTCTGGATTTTGCAGTTTGCAGGTTGTCTTTTTTCTCTGGATTTTGCAGTTTGCCTATAAAGTGTGAGTTACTTGTTGCAGTCTGGTGGTAACCCAACACTCAGACTGGGGATGATATAGTCTGTTATCAGACCTATAACACATTGAGTAGCACATGATCCCCATATGACAGTGACCCTCCATCATTAAAGCTTATTTACAATACACTGACAAGTGAAACATACAGTCTGTGTGACTGGTCCAGGTAGTGAGTTTTTGGACACTTGTGTCCATTGGTGAGTGGTATGGAGTTGGACCTTCTGATAATTCATTATCAGAAAATTTGCAGGGATATTCTTAAGGCAGTAGAAAACATATATAACTTTCTGAGGGAGCATTATTATCTAAGAAGTACATGGAGTGTTTATGATGTACTGTTTATATCTGTGCAATAAAAGGTGTCTATATGTGTCTGGGATCCGTAAGTCATTAGAAAATAGACATCAAAATTTGGCATTAGTTTTAGGATAATGAGATGGCACGCTCAATATAATCAAGAGTTGGGCTGTGAGATCCAGATCAGGCCAAGGAGTTGTCTGTCCCATGGAAAGCCAAGGTAAAATTCAAGTCATGCAAAATGGGTCAAGATGTACCCATTTAAAATGTCTCCTTCAAAGAACTTGATAGAGCATGCCAAAGTGGGATTTGGTTTACTTTCATAGACCAGAAGACAAAAAAGATTCATAAAAAGCTTTGTGTGAGTTGAATTTTTTTGTAATTTGCTTGTCTAATAAACCCGGTAAAGCATGTTAATATGAGCTGAAATATAAAACTAAGGACTGAAATGACAATGGAAGGAAAATTGGAAAATAGTATGATTTATATTGCAAAATTAATGTAGCCTCTTCGCAATTAAAACCTTTGTGATTCCCAAGTATTTTTATGTAATTTTCTGTGTGAACTATGAAGAGGCTGCTGGACATATGCCACCATTGTTTTGTTACATTGATAGCTAAAAAGCACATTTGTTATTGTGTGGGCACTTCAATTGATGAAATTAGTGCCTGGTGTGCTGTACAATGAAAGAAACAACTGATGAAGAGACATGGAGTAGCATGTCAATATTATGACAGCCTGTCATGTGGTGTGCACATGGTTGTATGTTCGTTACTTTGGTGATTTATTTTAAGGGAAGCCTGGGTGAACAACACACTCTTTTTCTGGTTTATAAATAATGAGAACTTGCATCAGGTTTTGGTTAGCCTGTTTGTCATATCCTAATATTTGTGGTAAGGGGCTGAGATAACGTAATAGGTGAATAAATGTTCTGTGTTGTACACATCCAGAAATCAGTGAACTGCAGAAGGCTAAGTTGGAAGAGCAGTCTTGAGTGGTGGAATGTTGAGAGAAGGCTTCTTATTGGTGGCAGAACATTGTCAAAAGGTGCCTCACCCCCAAGTCAGTGATGAGTTGTGCAGTGGCTGTGTTTTTGACTGAACTTGATCCCTTGTGATATGGATACTGTCAGGGAGATCATGCCAAAGAATCTGCTTGGCAGCTAGTTAATACGGTGAAAATAACCCTTGTGTGTGCGTGTAACAGGTAGCAGCAGTGCTGGGACATTAAATAGACCATGTCAGTAGTGTGAATAGGTAGGAATCCCAGGAAGTGGTAGTGTAGGTGATGTTAAACCACTGTAAAGTCCAAGACACAACCATTGTACCATTACTTCATGATAATTGCAGAATTCTATTTATTTTATCATGTTTATAATGTTTTTCTCCAGGCACCACTCTCCCCTGGGCCTGTACTTGATATCAGTGATGATGAGCTAGTTTCAATATCTGTTCGAGATCTCAATCGCCAACTGAAAATGAGAGGATTGACTCGGGATGAAATAGTTCGCATGAAACAGCGAAGACGTACTCTTAAAAACAGGGGATATGCAGCAAGGTTAGTTTACTTTATGTAGTAAGAATCACAGTATAATGATAACACTGCAGTGAATGAGTGGCACTTATGTTTGAAAGTTACTTAAAATTCATGAAGTTGAGAACTGGGGAGGCCAGTGAATAAATGCTTTTGTCTTGTAGAGAATATCAGAGAAAAGTAGTTCTTACCTTAAGAGGATACATTGTATGGGCATGTGCCACTGGTTAAATTAAGTGCTGTTGGAATGATGTTAAGCCACTGGCAAAATAAATCCTCTGATACTAAAATATTTCACATTTTAGTTATTTTGGGTGTAATATGCAAAGAATATGAAGAAGATATGAACAGTAACTTAAGTACATAAATACCAATTAATATGTGGAAGAGTACATAGATCTTAAAAAGCAAGGCAAGGAAATGATAGCTTAATTGGTATAGTAACAAGCCTGTGGGCAGGTCATTTGGGGAATCATGGTTTGGTTCCTGGCAGGAGCAAAAGATTTTTCTCTTCTACACAGTCTCCAGACTCAGTCTGCAGCCCATTCAGCCTCCTACTGAATAGGTACTCAGGGCTCTTTTCCTGTGGGTAAAGAAGCTGGGGCATGAAGCTGACCACTCACCTCTGTCTAGTGCCAAGGTTAAGAAAGAGTGGAGTTGTACCTACACTCTTTCAAGTGCCTTGATGGCATGCCAGACTTCAGCCCAGGAAAGGAAACATTAGAGGAACCAAGATTTTAGGGCCCAAGCACGAAGTAATCACCAAAACTAACACACATACACAAATTAACTGTGAGTAGACCTGTTTTATAATTTATAGCATACTCATGATGGCTAAGTCATCATTTTCCCCCAATACCTTGTGAGATTAAAATCCTTGTGGCTTAATTTGGTTGCCACATTTACAGACCGTGAAAATCATTGATATTGAATTCTTTCATGTCCAGTTAACATTTAAGTCGGTATGAAATGCTTTCTTGCCTGGATAAATAGGCTTTTGGGATCTTCCTGCACATGTTTAGATCTTTACAAGGGAGGTTCTTCTAGGTTACCATACTCATGGGTTTCTTGTCTCTACGGGTCATTGCTGGGATACTACCTTAAAATTGGCTGTAATTCCTCCTTCCAGATCCTTACTCTCCATTACTTATCACATTCCCAGGTATGCTTGGTAGTTGCAAAATTGCCGGGAAATGAATAAGTTAGTTTGAAATGTGTCGTTGGGAAAGTCTAAGAGAATCAGAAGGCATTAGAATGAATTAAACCCATTACTCTTGGTGTCTGTGGCTGATGTTAATACAGTACGTCAAAACATAAAGTTGTATACAGAAAATACAGAATACTCCAAAAATCACGTAGAAATGTTTTCCTAAAATTAAGTACATGTTATTGCCGACTGGTCCTTTGAAACTCTGGGAATTTCAGTGTGCACAATGTGGTAGATGCTTCTGAATACTGTCTTTGAGATGTGTTGTTGTGAAGTTAATATACCTTCTGTAGGAACCTGCTGCTTCCATATTCCACCCTTCCGGATGACCACTGTGAGAAACTCAAACCTCATGTATTATTTTGCCCAAGTGACTTCCCTTTCATTTCATGGAGAGGTAGAAAATTTGAAGTTACAGTGTTTGAAAATAAAATATCTTCAAGGAAACTGCAAGTTTTGCCTTGGAATTATGATTGAAAATAATTGTTGCTTTTTCAGCTGTCGTATAAAGCGGATTGAACAGAAGGATGAACTGGAGACAGAAAAGACACAGGAATACCGTGATATGGAAGCCATGCAGGATGATAACAACAGGATGAAGGATGAAGTTGAAGCACTGTATACTAAATATGAAGCACTAAAAAAATTTGCAGCACTGAAGAAGATACCAATACCACCAGAACTGGAGTCAGTAAATTAATTTATCTGCTTCAAATGAGAACTGTTTCTTGCTAATGAAAGTAGTGAATGAAATTGGAATCATCCACAATTTCGTATAGGAATGAGAAAACCTGAGCCAGGGCTCCTCTGTTTCAAGAATGACTAGAACAAAGTAATGCCTCAGAACTGGACAGGAGAGTTGCCTGTACCTCAGATATAAAGCATGGATAATATATCCGAACCTGCTTCAAGATTGCTTGAGGACTGCAATGAAGAGGTATTTTAGTTTAATAACCAGACAAAATATAATTCTATCTACCCAGAGAAAAGTCTTGAAACCCACGGATCACACTTTGTGCTCTGTAATCCGTTCTTTTGAAAGGTTATAGAAGTTTATTTTAAGAGTGGCAAAATTGTTATTCTTATACATTCCATATGGAATAATAAAATATTTCTGCAGCAGATTCGAGAGGACCGCGTGCACGATAAACTTAGTCTAAAAAAGGTTGTTACTTTTTTGCATAACACCCACAAAACTAAATGCTGATATTTATTTACATGGACCATATCATACACAAGATTGAAATTGTAAAGTGCATCTTCCAATTCTCTATGAATGCATTTCATACTGGTTGTGATGTTTCGTGTACTCCACATACAGAACAGCTGTTGGCTGCGCTACATGATGTGAATAGCCATAACCTACCCATTAACAGAGTGTATCAACAGTATATATTTTGGCCTGCGTAGAGCTATCAGTGATCTTTTAATTTTTCATAATATATACTCCATATTTCATGTTTTACACATTTACTGTGTAGTGAATGGTTTCTTTAGATATGATTTGGTGTAGGAATAATGCAGTAAAGATTGTAGTGCAACAGCATGGACCAAAATTAAGTTAACATGTTAACTTCTAGTTGAGAGACAAACAGCTTTGTTTAAGCAGTTTTAGAGGCAGCTGTTTCAGGGCACCAGGCTTTTGCAAGTTTGAACCTTCGGTGAAATTTCTTTGTTTGAACAAATTTAAAGGTTCAATACAGAAATTACCATTCACAGTCTTGTACAATCAGTTAATTTCTGATGTTTTTAAAAACATGGTACTTGGGAAAAAAAAAAAAAAAAGATTGAATGCTACATATCTCGCACAGCTGTTGATTTCATCTGTTCACCACACTTTCCCTAATTCAGTCCCAAGAATTGCATATCCCTACTTACATCTATGGGAAACTATAAGTGAACCTACAGATGTCATCTAACTTACACTCTTCTTCCTTATTTACTACTCATGAAATGTAGGTAAAGGTCTGTGAAATAATGTTTCAGAGTTAAAATTGATAAAAACAAACCAACAAATTGCACTTGTTTATTAAAACAAATCAAAACGCCATTATAGTGCGTGTCTTATATTCCTAATGTCTCCAACATGTTTCGGTCCACCTCTGGACCA
>Ga0123355_10013793_pt1 | contig 12593 bp, 11 predicted proteins | sample TergutEmb28metaG_3_FD_89872 | JGI IMG/M metagenome (GOLD analysis project Ga0123355, IMG submission 89872) | Embiratermes neotenicus P1 segment gut microbial communities from Petit-Saut dam, French Guiana - Emb289 P1 | ecosystem: Host-associated > Arthropoda: Insects > Digestive system > Gut ...
AGCAACCGGTGTGATCCGGAGAGATGTACCAACGGCTTTCCTTAGAAATTCCAACCGCTCATTTGGTCATCCGGACAACTATGCGGCAGTGTTCTCACCATTTGGTTTGGAATGGGTAAGAATAAGAGATTATGTACTAAATGGCGGAGAAATTGTACCGGCAGATCAAGAGTTTCATGATTTGATAGAGTATCAGGCCAATGCTACAGAACCTCTGTTCTTTATGAACAACAGGGAAGAACTGGGTAATAATATTGCTCCATATTGGTTCTTGCGTACAGGTGCTATTGATACGGTTACTCCACCTGTTACATTCCTTAATTTGGGAGTAATGCTGGATAATTTGCCGGAAACTCGTTATGTTGACTATGCTCTTATTTGGGATCTGCATCATACACAACTTACAGACATTGCCGATGCGCTAAACTTCGTGGCATTTGCAGCATATGATGCGTTTGGCATAGATGTCACAGTGGCTTTGCATGGCAATGAGTATGATACTGCATTTATCGACATTTATCACCTTGCCTCACACATTCAGGCAGAAATTAATAGAGCTGCTGCCCTTGGAATAGTTAACGGAATCGGTGGCGACCTGTTTGCTCCTGATTCACAGGTTACAGTACGCCAAGCGGTGGCAATGGTTCTGCGACTAATGGGCGAGTCGGGCAACTATTTGACAGCTATTGAAGACGGAGCAAGGCTTGGACTAATAGCTTATACGGATGCGCCGAACATGCCGATGTCACGTATTGCAACAGCCACACTGATCTTCAATGCTGTGGATCATTTTGATCTCGTGCCTGAATTGTCAGACGACGAGATAGATGAGCTGCTAAGTGAATTTTATGAGCTGGGCGATCTTAGTGATGAAGAACGCTTACATATGGCAGTTTGCGTAAGTCTTGGTATTTTCCACGGAAACGGAAATGGAACAATGGCTCCAAATGCAACATTGCTTCGCTCACAAATGGCGAGCTTGGCGATAAGGTTATATGATACGCTTGCTTAAGCAAAAGCTTGTAAAATAAGCCATAATAAAAAATCGGGCGGGTCACACCGTCCGATTTTTCGTTTGAGACAGCCTTACTCTCGGCGTACATTTAACTATATAAGCTGCTGTTCATTGATAATCAGCTTAAATTCAAGATTTAGTCTCTCGGCAGCCTTGCGACACATAATCATACGAGCCAGGAAAATCTCAAAATAATCCATAACAGAGCCATACTTCGTATCTACAGTTAGCTTTAGCTTGATAAGCGAGTGTTCCTCATTTATCTTGAGCACGGATTTTTTTACTGAATAATTCACTCTGTCATGAATATCAAAGCTCGAAATATCATCATTTCTAACTCGTGTGCGCCGAACATCTGACTTGTCGGCAAGGATGAGTGCGGCAGAAACACTGTTTACAGGAACACCCGTACCCTCATCATGATTGCCGATTGCAGTGGTGACAGTCGCAATCTCGGTAGCATCGAAGCCGAGGCGGTTCAGAATCTGAAAAGCCATAACAGCCCCCGAAAGCGAATGGTTGGACCTGTTTACAAGATTGCCTATATCATGCAAATATCCCGAAATCTTCGCGAGCTCAATCTCACGCTTGGGATAACCAAGAGTTTCTAAGATATATCCTGCATCCTCAGCAGTTCTGGTAACATGCGCAAAACTATGCTCGGTGAAACCGAGAGCGCACAAAGACTCATCTGCACGAGTTATATATGTTTTTATTTCCTCATCACGCTTTACATCTTCAAAAGTTAACATTTCCTCTTAAATACCTCCTCAATTAATTTGTTTCCTACGCTTGGGTCAATTTCGATTGACTTTAATATGGCAAGCTCATCGAGCGTACCTACCCCGGGGAGAACACATGCAGCTCCGACATCACTGCCACACGCAATCGGAACGCCCATTTTCGCAGCCATTTTCAAAGCGGATTTATGATCTTCGAAAATACGTACGAGCATATCATCGTCATAGAGTCCGCAGCCTATGAGATTTCCAACGGCAGCGCTTGTAGGAACCCAGATAGCCCCGGTTTGCTTCATTATCTCAAGAGCATCCTTATCCATGTAGAAGCCATGTTCAAGACTGTCTGCCCCCGCTTCGGCGGCTCTCTTTATACTATCAGCACCGTTTACATGAATCATCACCGCAAAACCTTCGCCATGTGCAATCTTTATGCTCTCCCGAAGGTCCTCGGCAGACATGGGCATACCGGTCACGCCACCATTAGAGAAGTCAAGCATGCCCGAAGCTGTCAGCTTGATAAAATCAGCGCCAAGTCGCTTAGCCTCATCGACCAGCTTGCGGTACTCAGTCATATTTTCGTACGACCGCCCGAACATAGAGCCATAATGCCCTTTTTTGAGTATTATATATATCGGAGACCTGTAGTCAACGCCATATTCATGTGCGATTTTCCTTGCGTAAGCCGAAGCCCCGTGCTTGTCGCCCCCATCACGGTAAAACAAAATCCCATGCTCGGCATTGGTTTGCAAATTCTTGCGGACAAAATCCTCATCTACTCCATTTTCATGTCTTGCAACAGCTTCGGTATATGAAATTCCGTCGAGCATAATATGCCCATGACACTCGTAGATCATTAAAGGTGCTCCTAATTTAAGAAATTTAATAAAACTCTTGCAAAAGTAATCTAAATATGTTACTATCTTCAAGCTTGTAGTTTAAACGGAAAAGATGGTGGGTATAGCTCAGTTGGTTAGAGCACTGGATTGTGGTTCCAGGGGTCGTGGGTTCGAGTCCCATTATCCACCCCATATAGGGATGTCGCCAAGCGGTAAGGCACCAGACTTTGACTCTGGCATTCGTAGGTTCGAATCCTGCCATCCCTGCCAGTCGCAAGCCCTTGCAATCACTAAGGTTGTAAGGGTTTTTGCGAATGCTGCAAAAAACCAGGCACACACAAGGTTTTGTGCGTGAAAAAGAACGGTATACACGTTTTTTACACGATTTAACAAAATAACAGGCTCTGCCTTGCAAAAGAAGCGGTTACACTTTAGCGGTGCAACCGCTTTTTCTTTTTTGCATTATACACTTGCACTCTCGGAATTGTCAATCTTGGTAGTACCGCTTGTACCATACATTTAACGGATATCATCAAGTGCATAATCTTTATGACTGCGCTTGTGAAAATCAACTTTCACTTAATTACTCTCTGAAATACCTCTCGAAGAAATCATGAAAATTACCACGCATAATCCGGCAAGCCATATCTTCACCAAACTCTGCTGCAATGTGTTCTTCCAAAATCTTTAACGATAAAACATCTGTCATTCCAACCGGCATAGTATTAAATCCATCGAAGTCACTGCCTAGACCAATGTGGTTTTCCGCACCCAATTCTATAAAATGTGCGATATGTCTCATTATATCACTCATAGTCGGAGTGCCTGAATCTGTCAGAAACTGCGGGAAAAGTGTAATTGCGATTATGCCGTCACGTTCAACAATGGCTATTATTTGATCATCGGTAAGATTGCGAGGGTGTGGCGTAATTGCATAAGCATTAGAGTGACTTGCCATAAAGGGACGGGTGCTATGATTCACAACATCCCAGAAGCCTGCCATATTCAAATGCGATACGTCCAATATAATGCCAAGCTCATCAATGCGCTCAATCACTTCAAAGCCAAAAGGCTTTAGACCCCTGGCAGGGCCTTGTGCTTGACCGAAGCCAAGCTCATTTTCACGATTCCATGTAGGAGCAAAAATCCTGACTCCTCTGTTAAAAAAGTGGTCAACATTATCCAAGTTTCCCATCAGAGCTTCGCCGCCCTCAATGGAAAGCAGGGCAATAGCTCTGCCATCTTGGGCTATCCGCTCCATATCGTCTAAATCTAATGCAATCTCAATTAGGTCACTATGGCTGTAGACCTCTTGCTCGAAGAAGTCAAACATTAGATTTGTTCGGTTAAAACCATCAGCAACAAATCTGTCTGATAGCCACCCTACAAAAACGACCACAGGTGCATCAAACTGTGACAGTCGCTGAAAATCTATATGCAGATTATTACGGTAAAGTCCAGCATTATGCTGTGGTAAAAGCGCACGAGATATAGTGTCTGCATGAGCATCAACAAAAGCAAATTTCGGACGTGGAGTAATTATCTCAATATCTGCGTAAATATATATATCGAGTTGCTCATATTCATCTTCTGCACTTAAATAAGCATCCTCATCTTCAACTTCGATCTCATCAAGTGGTATGTATTCGTCAATGTCTTCGCTCTCATCCTCTGACTGCGATAGTAGCATCTGCTCTTGCTCTAGCGTACCATTATCGCTTGGATAAACATTCTCCTCGATGTATGGTTCGGCAATCGCCGTGACAGATTCCACAATGCCATCTCGTCCACAAGCTGCAACCGCAACAACAAACAAAAACAGCATAACCACATTAAATAAATATCTCATTATAATACCTTCTTTTTTCTATATGCACAGGGCATCACGAATATGTCATTTCAATCATTTTCTTGTACTCATCTAAACTAAGTAATATGTATTTACCTCGCCCGTGCTTCGTTAGAATTACCGGCGATTTTCCGTGTCGATTGACTCCATAACTTCTGACATGTTTTGGCGCAAATCTGAAACCGGTCTTACGTCCGGCAAAGCATTAGCTGTCATTGTTTGATCACCTCGTTTGGTTTTGTACGCTTATTGTGGCATAATGACGTTCAAAACGCAATGGTTGTGCAGTGGCGAAATAAATAATGCCACAATTGTCGTGCGACGTGTTGACATTGCACGACAATTGTGGCATGATAAAGTCACTATATGTTAGGGGGCGAAAGCAATGCCAAGCGAAACAACGAATATCAATATACGTATGGACAAAGCCTTAAAGGTGCAAGCAGAAAGTGTCTTGTCTGAGTTGGGAATGAACATGACCACGGCATTTAACATATTTCTTCGTCAGACTGTTCGGCAGGGCAAAATACCATTTGAAATATCTCTTAACCGATCATCAGTTGACGATGAGATGAAAGCGCGTCAAGAACTACGAGAAGCGTTCAGAGCTATTCAAGAGGATTCTGTTAGAAATGGTACTGACGATATGACATTGGAAGAAATCAATGCAATTATAGCCGAAAGCAGACAGGAACGCCGGAAAAAGCGAGTTGCAGTATGACAAAGGTTGTTATAGACACGAATGTGCTTGTATCGGCAGCATTTACGCCGAACGGAAATCCTGCAAAGATTTTCGATTTGATTTGCAGTAGCCCTGTAATTCAAGTCTATTACAGCATAGATATTTTGGCTGAATATAGAGATGTACTTTCACGACCGCATCTGAAAATCACCGCCGATAAACAGTCGCGCGTTATTAGTGCAATTATTAACACAGGGATATTGGTCAATCCAACAGTCAGTAGCGAGTTATTCACCGATGAAGACGACCGCATCTTTTTTGATGCGGCTCGTGAAAATGATGCAATTCTTATTACCGGAAATATACGTCACTACCCATCCGAGGAGTTCATTATGACTCCGAGCCAATTTTTAGGCATGTTGGAATCTGATGAGTCCGAGTTATAATGCACACGAGCCGCAGAGATGTGGCTTGTGTTTTTCGGAGCATTATTGGGTAATTATCGCAGTAGTAGCAGAATATTGTGTATATTAGTGCGATTTTGAAAATAAATGCGCGGAGCAAACCGTATGAAAGAAAATAACGATACCTCAAAAAATGAATTCACCTTTACGCCTGTTACAAAAGAGAACCGCACACAGAGAACATTCTCAAGCATGAGTCATAGCGGAAAAAGGCTGCCGCATTGCAAACAACCGAGCATACTATTCAATGTTCCATTCTATGCGGGCTGTGCTTGCATTAGAAGGAAAAGACTTTAAGAAGCACTCTACGCTACTTGGGTACTTCAATCAGCACTATGTCAACACTGACATTTTTCCAAGAGAACTTTCTAAACGCATAACCCAAGCAAGTGTGATTCGCAATGAAAGCGACTACCTTGCAAAAGAAGCGGTTACACTTTAGCGGTGCAACCGCTTTTTCTTTTTTGCATTATACACTTGCACTCTCGGAATAGTCAATCTTGACAAATACTTTCCATGCTGTATACTTGCGGATTTAGCTTAAATCGGCTATACTGGCAGTAGAGATAATAAGACGAACATCTACAGAAAAAAGCTTGAGGTGATTTGTAATGAGCGAAGTGGTTTATAACATTGAAGATATTCGGCGCATTGTGACCCCAATAGCGATAAAATATGATGTTGATCGTGTCTTTCTCTTTGGATCTTACGCAAGGGGAGAGGCGTGTAGTTCCAGTGACATAGATTTTGTCATTGATAAGGGAAGGCTTCGTGGCTTACAATTTGCCGGAATGTTAGGTGATTTACAGGAGAGTTTTGAAAAGGGAGTTGATTTGCTTTCTCTCTCCGGAATAATGAAAGAAGTGGGAAATCTTGATTTTATGCAGAGGATTGAAAAGGACATGGTGATTATATATGAGCAATAATGATTCTAGCATTCTTAAATATATCTTGAAATACTGCATGCAAATCAACGAAACAAGTGCGGAATTTGATAACAGCAAAGACAGGTTTGATGAAAGTGCCACATTTCGCAATGCAATTTGCTTATGCCTTTTACAGATTGGAGAGCTTGTATCTGTTCTAAGCGATGACTTTAAGGAAAACAATCCGAACATACAATGGCGAGAGATAAAACTTTTGAGGAATATTGTTGCGCATAGATATGGTCAGATTGATTACGATATTATTTGGGATATATGCTTTACCGATGTTCCGGAGCTTATAGACTTTTGCAACCAAAAGCTAGAAGAACTTTCACAATAACAGACACTAGTTGATTAGCCAAAATGCAAGACCGAAGGTTGCAGATTTAATCTGTGCCCTCGGTCTTTTATCTAGTTGTTGGAAAGCAGAAGCTATCTGCCTGCCGGTATACGACAAGGAATCCATTACGGCTAAGTGCCTAATACGATAAGCAAGCAAATCAAACCGATGACAGTCAAGAAAATCAAAAATAACAATAAGTTCTTTATACTCTCCGATAAATCCAATGAGACAATTCATTCATAGCTGTCATCTTTTTTGACTCATCTATGCCCATTGCAGTATTCGTGCAGCTTTAGCCCTAATTGCAAATTAAAAATAACTTGAGCATCATTAATGTCGAAGCCCAAAGCCTCTTGCATTTTAGTGATTCGATACATAGCGGTATTGCGGTGTATATGCATAATTTTAGCAGTCTGAGCATAGTTACGGTTGCATTCGAAAAAGTGTTTTAGTGTTTTCAGCCATTCGGTTGCGTTTTTTTCATCATAAGTGGATAACTCATTTATCACTGGGTCGATATAATCTTTAAGATTGTCGGTTTGGGAGATGCTATTGAAAAGATGATATACGGAATAATCTTCGTAATAGTGCAGTGTGCTTTCGCGATTCAATACATCGCCCAACTCAATAGCTTTCAAAGCCTGATTAGTGTACTTTTTTGCATTCATTATATCATTGTATGAATTGCTGACACCTCCAACTAAGTGGTTTGCAGACATGTATGTGCTTAAACGACACATGGATGTCCGATCAAGACACTTCTTTTCATTAGTAAAAAAAACAATAAGAGAACCAGCATATATTATGGCAATACAATTGAGTAGAATAGTTTCAATTTCTTTTCGAGTTATAATCAAAGAATGTTTATAGTCCTCTCTCGCTTTTATAGCAAGAACATAGATATATTCATCGATGTTTAATTTGATTTGATTGGCTCGCTCCTTAAACATGTTATAGTTTTGTACATTTTCGTTCAACAAATCTGCGAGTATATGCTCTGACTTCTTCCAGGCGGAGAACTGGAAGGACATGTCACGTCTAAATTCAGCGCATAGGACTTCGGAAATTAATTTTAACAAAGGAATATCCGTATCTGAAATTTTATTGTCGTGCTCAACAATAGTAACCCAACCTAACATTTCGCCCTTGTCTGCTATTTTGCATCCTAATCGACGAGGATAGGGGCTTTTTTCGGCTGACCATGCAGGTTCGTCTGATTCAAATACTGCGCCAAGACCGAATTCTTTTACGATGTTTAAATATTCAACGGGCTTGTAGTCCTTTACAGTGTATTCGTTCCAAATGAAATCATCAACAGGCTTATTGGAATAACCAAGCGTTTTGAAATTAATATTTGAAATAGCCACAGGGTTGTTTGCTATAGCAGAGAGTTTATTTGCTAATTGTTGGTAATTTAAATTATACAACGACAAGCTTAAGACTCTTTGTTTTTTTGATTCTAGGATAACTTTCGAATCAAAATACTTCTTTATATTACTATATACTTCGTCAACATTGCATGTGGAGTTCAAAAAAATTACATTATGAGATTTTAATTTTTTTTTATACTCAGAAGTTTTGGCGCAACAAATAACGAAATTGCATGAAAGAAAATTGACATTTATTTGGGAAATCTGAGATGATGAGCCAATATATAATATGTTTTTCTCGAAATGCACTTGCCCATCCTCTAAATACGACACTGCTGTACAGGTGGCATTTTCGACGATATTCACATCTAAGATATATTTATTTATGACATTCCTTATATCTTCAAAAGTAAACAAGCTATATCACCATCCGATTTGATTGTGCTTATAGCACAATTTGTCCTGCTCGAATTGTTATCGAAAACATTGATTTTTGAACAATGCGGCAGTATGTTTATATGGGTATTTGTTAAGCATACTATCATAACAATGCTGAAAGAGCAATCATCAATGATAACGATTTCAGGTGTATTCGTTTAGAATGGGTGTCATAAGGAGCATAGATGGTCGCCCTAAATAACCATTTTGATATTTGCACAAATATCGCATTATTATTTTGAGTGACAATTTATCAATATTTACAATGAAAGGATGACGAGAGTTGATGGATATTAACGCATATCGCATATTGCCAGAGGGCTACTCTAACGTGAGGTTTGGACATCCTGAGTACACATCATGGATGGAGGAGTGCATGTCTTGGAAAGAGAACTGCTACATAGGTGACTGGTCTTTTCTTTGGGTCTACAAATATAGTGGTCCTGATGTGCTTAAATTGTTTTCAGACATTTCAATTAACAGCTTTGCGAATTTTAACATCGGACAGTCAAAGCATGTCGTGCATTGCAACGAAAGTGGAAAAGTTATCCATGATGGCATTTTGAGCCGTCTTGGTGAAGATGAATATGTACTATTCGGTAGAAACGGATTTTATGTCAATTGGTATTTAGATAAGCACAACTACAACGTGACTGTGACCCTCGAAGATTGGTACAACTTGCAAGTTGCAGGGCCGAATGCGCTTAGTCTTCTTGAAGAAGCCTGCTGCGAGAGCCTAAGAGATGTAAAATTTATGTACAACAAAAGAATTAATATACGTGGAAAGTCGATGTGGGCACTTCGCCAAGGTATGTCCGGAGAGCCCGGTTTTGAATTACAGGGACCAATAACTGACAAATATGAATTAGTTGATGATTTGATGGAAATTGGCAAAAAATATGATGCTCATAGGCTCGGTGCCAGATGTGCAGCAATAAATCATCTTGAAGCATGTTTCCCAACAATAATAGTAGATTATATACCAGCTTTTATGGATGGCGACTTACTGGAATACTACAACATATTCAAGGCATCCATGCCAGCTCATACCACTGATATAGCTCTTGCGGGAAGCTATGAAGGCGATACGATTAGCGATTATTATCGTAGCCCTATTGAGCTTGGATGGGGAAAGTCGATTAAATTCGATCATGATTTTGTTGGCAGGAAGGCGCTTGAGGAGGAGTTAGCAAATCCTAAGCGAATAATTCGCACGCTAGTTTGGAATGCTGAAGATGTTATTGATATATATGCCTCGATGTTCAAAAAGAATGGTCATTTTGACTATATTGAATTCCCTCGATTTCAGCGTGGGGTTATGTATGCGGACAAGGTGATGAAGAACGGAAAGTTTGTCGGCGTTACTTCTTCCTATGGGTATAGTTACTATTTTCGTGAAATGTTGTGTCTATGTGTCATTGATATTGAAGAAAGCGAAATCGGAAATGATGTGTCAATAATATGGGGAACTCCCGGACGTCCCCAAAAGGAAGTCCGGGCAAAAGTAGCTCCAGCACCTTACAAGCAGGATCGCCGCAAAATAAATTTATCCAGTACATAAATTGTGAAAATTGAAAGGAGTCACCGTTAAAATGAAAAATACTAAAAGAATTTTGGCACTAAGCCTTATGGTTTTTATTGTAATCGCAATCGTCGCATGCGGTAATCAAGGTGGTACCACTGATCCGAGCGCCGACGGTAACAATCTCCCTACGTCCAGTATAACAGACCCTGACGAGGTGCGGAGAATAATTGCGGAGGTGGAAGAAAACGCTAATTGGGGCGTTTTGGCCCACGAGTTCGGCATACTTGATACCATAACCGAAATCATCCAACTCGATAGAGATTTTCACTTTCGCATAGGCACTGTAACAGGAGGGCGAAGTAACCCGGTTTTCGTTATGGAGCAGTTTCAGGCATACGTTGAAGCCAGTACTGCAGGTAGAGTAAGGGTTGACATTTTTCCACTTGCTCAACTTGGACCACATGCCCAAGGATTGCAAGGAGTGCTTGCGGGAGATATTACTGGATGGGTAAGTCCGATAGAGATGTTGGCTCCTTTTGCACCTGGCGTTGGCGTAGTCTCAATACCATTCTTTTTTGAAGATGGCACCTATCAGGCGGCGCGTATTTTCCGCAATGATCCGACGATGGACAATTACCTGAAGGATAGTGGTTTTTGGCCGGTTAGCTGGAATCCCATGAATAGTTCAGTGGTTTTATCCAACACAAGATTTGAAACTATAAGCGATTTCAGAGGTGCGAGAATTTGGACTCAGCCTACAGAGATGATGCAAATGACGTTTTCATCATTTGGTGCAGTACCTGTAGTAACGGACACATCGGAAATAGCTTTAGGGATGCAGACAGGAACACTTGATGCAGCGTGCTCAGGAATTACACTATTCGATAATTTCGGGATTCAAGCAAGCGCACAATATATACATCGCTTCCCAATGCTTCCGTCTCCTTTGGGATTGTGGTTTGGAGTTGAGTTTATGGAATCTCTGCCAGAGGATCTGCAAGAGGTCATACTCAGAGCAGGACGTAAAACTTCTGACCTTCAATACATATTCAACGGCGATCTGATGTTGGCTACTGATGATGCGGTGCTTGCGGAGGTCGAACTTGTCGAACCTAGTGATGAGCTACTTGCTGCGGCGAGGGAAGCGACTGCGCATATTTCAGAATTTTTCAGATCACAAAGTGAAGACAACGCTAGACTTTACGAGACATTCAAAGTTCTTATTGAGAACGATATTGCGGCAGGGGGCGGGGGCGGTCTTTGGTAGCGATATTCGCATAGGGTTTATTAAAGCCCGGATACGTCTATCTGTTGCATTTGTCCGGGCTTAATCGGCGGAGGTCCATGATGATGAAAAACATATTCAACAAAGCTATATTTAGTTTCGATAATATACTTATGACTATTGCGTCTTTTCTTCTCTTGATTTCTTCAATACTGGCGGTTATAAACGCTGTAATGCGATCTGTGGGATTAGGTGGATTCCTTTGGTCTGACGAGGCAACTGTAATCCTCATTGTTGTTATGGTGTTTTTGACACAGCCGTTTCTTGAATATACAGGTGCCCAGCTGAACATTGGTTTTATAGATAACTTTCGTTTACCAGACAGAGCGAAAACAGCGATGGAGATCGGTCGAGGAATTGTTATAATGATACTTCTCGGTTATTTGGCATACTACTGTTGGGATGTTATACAACGTTCGATTCGCTTTAATATTGTGACTCCTGTGCTTCGGTTTCCGCGGTATCTTTTGTACGGATGTTTATTTGTGTCTTTCGTACTTACAGTACTAAATTGGTTGATAAAAATCATTGGAAAATTTGGACAAAACGAAACTGTTGTTGAGGAAAACGATATTGCAGTTGCTTGCGATACCGCTGGTGACGATAACGACAAGGGAGGAATAGTATGAGCATAGCCGCTTCTTCCTCTATAGTGATTGCTCTTTTCATTATATTACTCGTATTAAAGTTCCCGATTTATATTGCTATTCTTATTCCGTCCCTGTTTCTCCAGGTTTTTGTCAATGGCATGTCACCTGCCAATATCATAGTGGGTATGTATGAGGGTATAGCAAGGAATAGCTTGCTAGCGATACCGTTCTTTTTGTTCGCTGGCAGCATTATGGGAAACACGTCTTTAGGAAAGCGTCTAATGGATTTGTTTGATGTAATGCTCCAGCCATTTAGGGCAGGGCTTGCTTTAGGTTGCCTAACTGCCAATGCTTTCTTTGGTGCGATTTCTGGCTCATCGGCTGCAACGACCGCAACCTTTTTGAAAATTGCACACACACCTTTGAAAGAGCGTTATGATGACAAGCTCGCGACAGGGCTTATAACAACCGCAAGCTCACTTAGTATAATTTTGCCACCAAGTATAGGTATGATTCTTTTTGCTATGGCG
>Ga0123355_10013794_pt1 | contig 12593 bp, 13 predicted proteins | sample TergutEmb28metaG_3_FD_89872 | JGI IMG/M metagenome (GOLD analysis project Ga0123355, IMG submission 89872) | Embiratermes neotenicus P1 segment gut microbial communities from Petit-Saut dam, French Guiana - Emb289 P1 | ecosystem: Host-associated > Arthropoda: Insects > Digestive system > Gut ...
GCCTGTCCGAGGCCAGTATCAGAAAGATAATTTATACACAAAGGCCGGTGGAAGGTTTACTGTCGGTGGTGGCTGTCGGTGAAAACTAACATAGATTATAGATATAAAATAAAACGCCAATCTGCTTTTTACAAAAGTGATTGGCGTTTTTTGATTGCTAATTTCGGTACGGCATGGAAGCCGTACCCTACAAGGAATTTTCCGTAGGGTCGGGCTTCCATGCCCGACCGTGCTTAATTGTTCAATATCACATCTTAACTGACCTGGTGGCAATATACTGAGGAAAATGTCTCCCTAACCTGCAATCCGGCTCGCTATCCTCATACAAATCGGTCAGCATAAAGCCTGCCTTAAGCTGGCCGCCGATTTGCTCTTCCAGTGTATGACTAAACTGCACACCTTCTGTAGGGGTATAGGTTTCGAATAGCTCCGGGTCTTTGAGCGGATTAAACGGCACCTCGTTAACCACGACTAATGGATCCGCATCGTGGTCATCAAATAGGAAGTTGATGCCGTTATCCATGCCTGCAATCAGCACGCCGCCTTTTCGCAGCACACGATAGCATTCATTCCAGATATGGTATACATCCTCTACATAACAATTGGAAATGGCATGGAAGATGAGATCAAAGGAGTCGTTATCGAAGGGCAATCGTTTAGTCATGTCCGCTTTGACGATTTCGATATCATATCCTTCCCGCTCTGCCACCATTTTTTCACTGGCAATCTGTTTTTTCGAGTAATCTAAGATGGTGCATGCTGCGCCTAAAGCGGCAAATACGGGCATCTGCTGACCGCCGCCTGCGGCAAGGCCAAGCAGCTTTGTCCCCGTCAACTTATTCTTTTTTAAGAATGGCAAAAACCATTCGTAAGGCACCGTTTTTGTTGAGGTCAACAGCACGCCCCATTCCCCATCCAACGCTTTTTGATAAACATCGTGAGAAATAGGCATACCCCAGCACCAGCCGTCCTCTATCCATCTGTCAATGGTCGCCGAGTTTATATCCGTATAGTGTGTTTTATCCATAGCCAGCTCCTAAAATGCACTATACTGCCAGTTCATATATCTTGCGGGCATCGTCCATGCTAAGCTTTCTAAAACCGCCGATGGTATCTCCCATATTAATGTGAAGGGTGTTCACCAGTGTCTCGATATCTTCCGCTTTGGCTCCCAGCTGTTCAAAGTTAACAGGCAATCCAATGGATGTGAAGAAGTTTTCCATTGCTTCAATACCTTTGAGTGCCACAGCCTTTTTATCACCGGTGTTTTCTACACCCCATACCCGGGTGGCAAATTGTACGAAGCGATCCAAATCGGTTTCGTGGACAAATTTCATCCAGGCTGGGAACATCACTGCAAGGCCTGCGCCATGGGCTACGCCATACAGCGCAGACAGTTCATGCTCCAGCTGATGCGATGCCCAATCGCCTACACGCCCCACACCGCAGGAATCATTGTGTGCAATGGTGCCTGCCCAAGTCAGGTTAGCCCTTGCGCCGTAGTTATATGGCTCTTTGACTGCCTTAGGTGCTTCGTTGATGATAGCCAGCAAAACGGCTTCGCATAAACGATCTGTAATCTCTACATCCTTGGTTGGCGTGAAGTAACGCTCCATCACATGGGCCATCATATCTGCTACACCGCAAGCGGTTTGGAAGGCAGGCAAAGTAAAGTTAAGCTCCGGATTAAGCAATGAGAATACCGGGATAATATGCGGGGAGCTAGCACCACGCTTTAAGGCACCGCCATCCTTTGTCCTGGTGATAACCATAGAGTTGGAAGCTTCACTGCCTGCCGCTGGAATAGTTAAGATAGTCGCTACCTTAAGCGCATTTTCAATAGGCCGCTTTCTGTCAAAGAAGTCCCAAAAATCTCCATCATACAGAGCACCCACAGCGATAGCCTTAGCAGAGTCAATCGCTGAACCGCCGCCCACGGCCAATACAAAATCGACCCCTTCTTTTTTACACAAGTCAATGCCTTCGTATACCAAAGTGTCGATAGGGTTAGGTTGTGCACCGCCCAGTATTATATAGGCAATACCTGCGGTGGTCATGCTATCTTCTACCCGTTGCAGCAGACCGGATTTTATAACAGAGCCCCCGCCATAGTGGATCAGCACTTTAGTTGCACCATGTTTTTTTAACATGTCAGATACATTCATTTCGGCATCTTTGCCAAATACAAAATCAGTGGGGGTATGCAGTGTAAAATTATTCATATGTAGCTCCTTTCAAAAGCCGTCATTTAGCGAAGTAAAAAGGTTTTACCAAAAGAACAAAATCAGAATTTTTCCCATAAATACAAATTCTTTTTGGGGAACAAATCCATCAGCGCATTTTGCTGACTGTGGATAGTGGTATCCTTGCAATGCGCAGCTATATCTGGGGTAGCATACCCCAGCACCATCTGAACCATCGCTTCTATCGTTGTGGACATATCGGGACTTTGTTCCGTTTTTTCAACAGACAACACGCCATTTTCCCAGGAGAGCGCATATTTGCCAGTATTACATGGCAAGGACTTGTCCACTACATCAATAACCACTTTACCACTGCCCTGACTTGGCGCACGAAGCTTTGCCAGCACCTTAGGCAAATCCACAATACGTGTCATGACTGAAGGGCGCACATTGAGGATCACATCAGTTGCCTCTGGGAACATGGAAAATAAATCCACGCCCTCCGGCACATCCCAATGCACCTTGTCAGCCTGAGGCCTGAGGCCGCCAATAAAGCCAAACATGGCCAGCAAGCCATCCTTATTAGTCCAGGCAAGCTCATCAATGCTTAAAACCTGTGTATTATCCAGCTTTCTGTCATCGGCCTTAAACATAATATAAGCATCCGGCTTATTGTTAACGTCATAATGGATGTAGGTATAACGTTTAGTGACCAGCGCATCGTCCTTAGTCAGCGCTTTCCAGTTTTCATCATCTCTATCTATTGCGTAGTTGTAATTCTTTTTAAAGACATCGTAAACCGCCTTGATATCTGCGATGTCGTCGCCTTTATTCCAAAAGCGAATGGCATCTTTTGGGAAGGGATATTTACAAAATACGCCAATCGGAATTTCTGCCTTGCGCAATTGATAGGCTATCTCGTAGCCAAATTTGCGATAATACCCGTAGGAAAATGGGAATAGCACAGAAAATATCTGGCCTTTTTCCTTCATCATATGCAGGCACTTGTCCAGCACTTTAGTCATAACACCGCTTGCCCGGGCTTCCGGCGCAGTCACGACACCTTGTATGCCGCACATATCCACAAACTGCCCGTCAAAATGCATGCGATAGTTTATCATCCGCAGCCCAGCTATCAATTTGCCCTGATCGTCAATGCCTGCCAAAACATTTTCATGGCCTTTGCCATGCTTTTCGAGATCGTTATACCAATCTCGATAGCCCTCGTCTACTGTCCCAAAGAAGCATACATCGCCAAGCAAGTTGTATGTGAGATGCTCCTTTGGTGTTGCAATCCGGATGTCCATATGCATTCCCCCTTTTTCTAAGGTTTCTTGGGAAGCATTATATGGCATTTATCCAGACTGCGTCAAATTTTGTTAATCAGCCTCCATCACCACATCCATCATACTTTCCCGGATAGTTTGCAGCACTTTCTTCTCAATGCGGGAAACCTGCACCTGAGAAACGCCGATTTCTCTGGCCACCTCTGTCTGGGTTTTATCCTGAAAATAGCGCATCCATATCACTTGTCGCTCCTTTTGTTTTAAGCGGCCTATAATTTGTTTAAGGGCAATCAGGTCTACCATCTCATCCCCTTTGTTGCTATTTAGTTTATCTATCAGATAAATAGGTCCGCCATCCCCCTGATGGATAGTGGTGTAAAGGGACTCCACCTCCAAACTGGATTCCATGGCGACAATTAAGTCCTCTACGCTGGCCCCCAGTTCATCTGCCAGCTCTGACAAGGTGGGCTGACGTCCCAGCCGGTTGGTTAAGGCCTCCTGCATATAACGTGCTTTACCGGCCAGCTCCTTTAAAGGACGGGAGACTTTTATCATGCCATCGTCCCGCAAAAAGCGCTTGATCTCCCCAATAATCATCGGCACCGCATAGGTGGAGAATTTCACGTCGTAAGACATATCAAATTTGCGAATGCATTTGAGCAACCCAATCGCACCTATCTGGTAAAGGTCATCTGCCTCGTAGCCACGTCCGGCAAATTTTTTGACCACAGACCAAATTAGGCCGCTGTTTTCTTTGACAATCTGCTCAGTGGCACCTTCGTCCCCTTGCTGGGCTTGGATAATGAGCTTTAAAGTGTGGTCCATGCCGCTGCGCTCTCTTTGCCTGATAAGTCTTTAATCATCTCAACTGAAGTGCCTTGACCGGGAGATGAATGTACTGTCACTTTACCCATAAAGCTTTCCATCACCGTAAAGCCCATGCCAGCCCGTTCCATCTCGGGGCTGGTGGTGGTGTATAACGGCTCCATGGCTTGCTGGATATTGGCGATACCAGCCCCTTTGTCGGACACGCTAATCCGCAGCTCGCCGTCCAAAAGAGACATGGCAAGTGTGATTTCTCCCAGCTCATTTTTGTATCCATGAATGACCGCATTGGTCACCGCCTCAGATACAGCCGTCTTTATATCCGTCAGCACATCCATACTGGGATCCAGCGGTGCAATAAAAGCAGCTACGACCGTCCTGGCCAGAGATTCATTTTGAGATCGGCTTTCCATCACCACGGTCATTTGATTATTGTATTTTTCCATATTATTTTCTCCCCGCATGATTTAACCTCTTCCCAGACTGGGCAGGGCTTGTCCGTTAGATACTGCCTTTTCTGCCGCTTCTACTGAAGGATAGCTGTCTATGATTTTTGCCAGACCGGAAATCTGAAAAATCCGCCCTATTTCTGGACTCATGCCGGCTATGGATATCGTGCCGCCTCGTTTTTTCGCATTTTTGTATCGCCCAATGATCATCCCAATACCGGAGGAATCCATAAAGGTAACACCGCTAAAATCAAAGATCATTTGCCTGCAATCGGTGGGGTCAAATGCCATGTCAACGCTTTCTCGGATATATTGGGCACTATGGTGATCGATTTCCCCCTCTAACTGTATGTAGAGGATTTTTCCCTTTTGTACGCTTTGCATCATATACCTTCTTTCTACATTTTGCATAATTACCATAATTTTCTTATCTCGTCTATAATAAATAAATATGACCGATTATGCAATAGGTTGGTGAAATTTTCATGATGATTTCGCAAAAGTATGATATACTAGGGAAAGTAAGCTGATAAATTGACTATTTAAGAAGGGACGCATAAATATGTTTGGAAAAAAAGCTGCCCCCCCTGCCGCCCCGGTAGAACTGCCAAATACAATAATAGGAAATGGAACAACCTTAGAAGCTGCTTTGTTGACAGGCAAAGAGTCCATCCGTATAGACGGTACATTTTACGGTAATGTAGATTTAGAAGGCAACTTGATATTAGGCGATACTGGCGTTATTGAAGGAAATGTACACGCAAAATACATCATTGCTGCTGGTCAAATAAAAGGAAATGTTGAATGTGATACAGTGCTTCATGTTGCATCTACTGCCCTCATTAATGGAGATATAAGAGCCCGTTCGATTATAGTCGATGACGGCGGGCAGTTAAATGGCAGTTATCAGGTAGGAGAGGTTAAGACCTTATCTTCGTCAGATGAAGAAGTGCCGCCGCTGCTTCCTGACCCAACCCCGGAACTTAAGATTGAAGCGGCCCCTAAGCCCGAAACCAAGCCTGAAACTGACTATTTAAATCGGCCATATTTTGATAAATCCTATACAAATAAATCCTATCTGGAAAGATCTTTTGAAATCGTAGACAGGCGTGATCAAAACTGATGAGTAACAATACAGAACGAATACAAGATCAGCCTCATTTCTACGGCGGACAAGCCGTTATGGAAGGGGTCATGATGCGTGGCTTAACCATGTACTCCATGGCAGTACGCAAATCCAATGGCGAGATTGCTACAGTGACACACCCCATTGCCGACCCCTCTAAAAAATATTCTATATTAAAATGGCCTGTTATCAGAGGCATGGCCGCCTTTGTGTCTGCCCTTACTGTTGGGATGAAGACATTGACCGAATCCGCAGAAATAGCTACAGAGGGAGAGGCTGAGGAGCCTTCTTCCCGTTTTGAGCGTTTTTTGCTGGACAAATTTGGCGATAAAATCAATGATGTTATTATGCAGTTAAGCGTTGTACTTGCCATCGCTATTGCTATACTTCTGTTTATTTTGCTGCCCATTTGGATAGGCAGTGGGCTGGCTTTTTTAACAGATGGCCATCATTTTCTTAGAGGCTTGGTGGAAGGTTTGGTCAGGCCTTTGATATTTGTGGTTTATATCTGGATCATCTCTCGCTCCAAGGATATACAGCGGGTTTTTCAGTATCATGGTGCGGAACATATGACCATCAATGGTTTTGAGCAAGGGGCTGAACTTACGATTGATAGCGTGCGAGGTTATTCTCGTTTGCATAACAGATGCGGTACCAGCTTTTTGCTGGTCGTTATGTTTGTTTCGGTTATCATGTCTATTTTTGTGCAAACGCCTGATCCGATTTTGAGGATTGCTTCCCGGTTGATTTTGCTTCCGGTAATCGCCGGTATTTCTTTTGAAGTGATCCGCTGGGCTGGGCGCAGCCAAAGTATGTGGGTAAAGGTAATCAGCTTTCCGGGATTGTGTTTGCAACGGCTGACTACAAAAGAGCCCGACGAGCAGCAGATTGAGATAGCTATCAAAGCCTTGGAGACAGTGCTTAGGGCAGAGCGCCCGGATGATTTTCCCGAGGAGCTGTCAGAAGAAATAATTGAAGGTTTACAAGATGACGATTAAAGAAGCCTTTATATCCCATGATAGCCATGAAACAATCTGGATGTTGGAAAAAGTCACCGGCTTATCGACGACACAATTGCGTTTGGCTGATGAAAACAGCATGCTTAGCCCTGAATCTGAAAAATTTTTTTTGCATATGATAGAGCAGCGTAATAATGGCATGCCTTTGCAATATATTTTAGGCGAATGGGAGTTTATGGGGCTGCCTATGCGGTGTTGTCCCGGCGTGCTGATTCCCCGTGGAGATACTGAGGTATTGGCATCAGAGGCTATTGGATTTTTACAGAGCCTCCCCGGAAGCCTTACTGCTTTGGATATGTGCACCGGCAGTGGCTGTATTGGCATCAGTATGGCTCATTTTTGTCCAGAGCTGCGTGTCACGGCCACAGATATAGATTATGCCCCACTGGCACTGGCACAGGAGAATGCTGAGCTAAATGGTGTAAGTGACAGGTTGGCTTTTGTTCAATCTGATTTGTTTGAGCATATATCTGGTCAATATCACTGCATAACCGCCAATCCGCCTTATATCGCTACCGAGGAGATTGAAACGCTATCAAAAGAAGTAAAACATGAGCCGGTGTTGGCTTTGGATGGCGGCCTGGATGGATTGGATTTTTACCGGGCTATTATTCCTGCCAGCAAGGATTTTCTTTTATCAGACGGCGGGCTTTTTTTAGAAATTGGTGACACCCAAGGTGAAGCAGTGGCTGAAATGATGCGCTGCCACGGCTTTAAAAATGTAGTTATTGTTAATGATATAGAAAATCGCCATCGTGTGGTGCGAGGTATGATGTAACATATTATCGGCGTAATAGAGAGGATTTACCCATGTTTGACCGACTAACCGAGCTGGAAACTAAATTTGAATCTTTATCCGAATTGATCAATGACCCGGAAACTATATCCGACCAAGTTAAATGGCGTAGACTCATGAAAGAGCATAGCGACCTAGCGCCTATCATTGAAAGTTATCGAGAGTATAAAGCCATAACCAGTAATATTGAGGAAGCTAAAGAAATGCTGGAAGGCGATGACGAAGAAATGCGCCAGCTGGCAAAAGAGGAGCTTAAAGAAAGCCAGGATCAGCTGGAAGAGGTCACCAAGACCCTTAAGCTGCGTCTGCTGCCCAAGGATCCTAACGATGATAAAAACGTAATTGTAGAAATACGTGGCGGTGCTGGCGGTGATGAAGCAGCCTTGTTTGCGGCCACGTTGTTCCGCATGTATGGCCATTATGCTGAGGGTAACCGATGGAAGACAGAAATCCTGAGTGCCAACGAAATGGAGCTGGGCGGCTACAAGGAAATCGCCTTTATGATCCAGGGCAAAGGAGCCTATTCCCGGCTAAAGTACGAGAGTGGCGTCCACCGGGTGCAGCGTATCCCGGTGACAGAATCCGGCGGACGCATTCACACCTCTACAGTGACGGTTGCGGTGTTGCCCGAGGCCGAAGATGTGGATGTTCAGCTGGATATGAATGATGTGCGGGTGGATGTGTTCCGTTCTTCCGGTAACGGCGGGCAGAGTGTGAATACCACGGACTCTGCGGTGCGGCTGACCCATGTGCCTACGGGCATTGTAGTGTCCTGTCAGGACGAAAAATCCCAGCTGAAAAACAAGGACAAGGCCATGAAAGTGTTGCGTGCCAAGCTTTACGATGCGGAACAGGCCAAACAGCAGGCTCAGCTTTCTGCCGAGCGCAGAAGCCAGGTGGGTACCGGAGACCGCAGCGAGCGGTTACGGACATATAATTACCCACAAAGCCGGGTAACAGATCACAGGATATCGTTGACGCTTCATCGGCTGGAAGCGGTATTGGACGGGGATTTGAACGAGATTGTAGACACACTGGTCACAGCGGATCAGACTAAAAAATTGGGGGGTCAATAAGATGGATTTTTTTGAAGCAGTAGAAAAGCGCTATTCTCATAAGGAAGGTTTTTTGCCGACACCAATGCCTCGGGAGCATCTGGAGAAAATAGCCAGGACGGGTCTTTTGGCGCCATCCGGCGCTAATATGCAATCTGTACGGCTGGTTTTGCTGCCGGATAGGGCGGCTATACAGCCGCTTTGCGATATTTACCCCACTATGGGCTTGATGACAGCACCAGCAGTTATCGCTTTATTTACGGACGGCACGACGCAAAATATGCCTGTTAATTTTGAAAAAGAAGATTATGCCGCAGCCTGCGAAAATATATTGCTGGCAGCTACTGCACTGGATTATGCTGCGTTATGGCTGGATCATCCTTATTTTGATGAGGGTAACCGAAAAGCTGCGGAGAAATTACTCAATGCGCCCGAGGGGTACAATTTGCGTGTGGTGATTCCTTTGGGATTGCCCGATGGGGCAGGATCACGCAGAGCAAAGCTGCCTTTGAATGAGCGGATGGTTTATGGGAAGTTTTAATAGATAATATTGCTAAATGGTGAAAGGAGATGAGCTTATGGGTATGACCGATAAACAATTTGAATCATACTTGCTGGCCCAGTTGCGAAATTTGGAAAAAATACAAAAGCAGCTAACATTGGAAGGTGTAAAAAACGAAGACTTGGATACCACAATCAAAGACCTGCAAGATCAACTAAAAAGACCATAAAACTTAATTATCATAAAACAATATGGGCTGGTGGATTTATTCCACCAGCCCATATTTTATTTTAATCCTGTCGAGTTTTTCCAGCATTGGCTCCGCTGCAATCATCAAAAATGTCACGGTGGCAGTGGCATGAACCAGATCGAAAGGTATACCTTGCAAATAGTATGCCAGCAACATCGCAAATGTTGGGTTAGGCTGCATGATCAATAAGCTGTATGGATTCATGATGCCGCCGTAGATGATAAACGTTGCAAAACCGCCGAATATAGCCAGTGATATGCGTGTACGCCTCAGCATCCCTCTACGAAACAGCACGCCTGCCAAAAATCCGATGATCCCGGCGGCAAACATCTGCCATGGTGTCCATGGTCCCTGGCCAAAAAGCATGTTGCTGACCAGAAAAGTCATTGCGCCCACTAGAAAGCCTGCTTCGCCGCCAAACGCTACGCCTGAGATGATGACCATGGCAATGACCGGCTTAAATTGTGGCAGCATAAAAAATGCCGCCCGCCCTGCCACACCTATGGCACATAGCACGGCGATAACAACTAATTCCCGGGCTTGCGGTTTTCGGTCTTCAAAAACCAAAGCGAATGGGAGCATCGTTTGCAGCATAATCAAGGTGGATATAAAGTAAAATTGCCGATGGTCAAAAAAATATATGCCGATATAAATGGTCAGTGGAATCGTGAGCAAGATCATAATGGCGGCGATGGCCGTGCGCTTTGACAGTTTGCATTTTTGCACATGATGTGTATCGCTGCGTTTTCCAAAGATGACGAGGGTTATGCCCATCACGCCAATGGAGAACGCAAGCATAATGCCGACATAAAGCACTGCCCCTTGATTGGCAATGGTGATGGCTTCATGCCCGCCGCTCATAAAACTGGAAAGGTTGTGCCAGTTAAATGCGCCAATCAGCAAAATCGCCAGCAGCCACAGCGAGAAAAATAAAAGTGACCATATGCGAGGCTTAGAAAGTTTTGGTGGTTTGGGAGACGAAGGCAAAGGCGGCTCGTCCTGGCCTATTTCATATGCTGCATCCATATCAATCACCTGAGGTGGTGGCGGCATTGTGCTACCCAGTGCCTGTACCACATCCCCTACCGTTACGGCATCTGGCAAAACACCACGTGCCATACGATTTGCACTGGTGGTGTAAAAGCTGTTGCCGCTAAAAAAGGCCTGCGGCGTGTTTTCTGTGACGATATTGCCGTCAAAAAACAGTGCGCAGCGGTCGGCATATTCTGCACAAAACTCGATATCGTGGCTGACGATGACAATGGCGGCACCGGCGTCTGCCATCTTGCGCAGGATGGCCGCAAATATCTGCTTATATTCTGCATCAAGGCCTTTGGTTGGCTCGTCAAGCAGCAGGATTTTTGGCTGCAATAGCAACACTTTGGCCAAGGCTGCCCGCTGCTGCTCCCCTCCGGATAAATCATAGGGATGGCTGTCCAGCAGCCCTTCAAGGCGGCATAGCTTGACTATGGAAGCTAATTTTTGAGACTGCTCGGCTTTTGACAGCTTTCTTTCAGATAAGGTTTCCAGCAAATCCTCACGCACTGTTTTCCTCACAAACAGTAATTGCGGGTTTTGCGGCAGTGCGTAAACCCTGGCATCTGTATAAACCTTGCCACGATACGGCATGTTAAGTCCGGCGATGAGGGATAGCGTCGTTGTTTTGCCCGTGCCATTACCGCCAAGAATGGCTGTAATTTCGCCATAATGGCTTTGGAATGACAGGCCTTTGACCACATCGGGGAGCGTTTTTTCATATCTAAACCAGATATCGTCAAGCGCCAGTGCAGGTGCACCGGTCAGTTGGTGGCGCTTGACACCCAAACGGTCGCATTTTGCGACCGTTTGATTGGCAAGCCAAGCTGCACCATCCCGTACTGTGACCGGGCACTGTGCGCCGCTGTCATGACATGCCGCCCATATACGCATGGGCGCAGGCATAGCCAAAAACATCCCATGGCCTTGTCCACGCAGCGCAAGCCCAACTTCGCTTGGGCTGCCCTCCACAATAATACGGCCACGATCCATCACGACAGCATGTGTGGACAAAGGAAAAGCCTCTTCCAGCCGGTGTTCCGTCAGGATGACTGTTACGCCCAGCTCACGATTGATCTTGCCCACGGTGGCCAGAAACTCCCCGGCTGCAATGGGGTCAAGCTGGCTTGTGGGCTCGTCCAATATCAATACAGATGGCTGCATGGCCATCACCGATGCAAGGGCAAGCAACTGTTTTTGCCCGCCCGACAGCTCCGCTACTGACTTATGAAACCACGTTTGTATGCCAAAAAAGCTGGCCATCTCTGCCACACGCAGACGGATTTCTGATGTTTTCAATCCCAGACTTTCCAACCCAAAGGCAAGCTCGTGCCATACTTTATCTGTTACAATTTGATTTTCCGGCGATTGCAACACAAAGCCGATTTTTGATACGGCATCTCGGTCGGATAACTCCTCCAATGGCGTATCTTCAAAATAAATAGTGCCGGACTTTTCACCATGAGGGGCAGTGGATGGCTTGAGCTGACGCAGCAGCGTTGTCTTGCCACAACCGGATGGCCCGCATAGCGTGACAAAAGAGCCCTTGGGTATTGTCAAACGGATGTCATCCAGTACAGGGGCTTCCCGGTTAGTGCTTGGATATGCAAATGTCAGGCCTTCGATTCTATACGTCTCCAAATGATGTCCTCTTTCACGTTAATAATGATCGGGAATGCCGCCAGCGCAAAATACACCACAAACACCGCCGCTGTCCAAAAGCCGTACCAATGTCCTCTGATGGTCGGAAAAAAGCGGAAGCGATACACCTCTGTTACCGCTCCCGCAATGATGGCCATGACACAAAATCCAATATAGGCCAAAGCATACCCATCCCGTTTGTCAAAACGAAAAATAGAAAAAGCGGTGCGCCCCGGCAACCCGTATCCACGGCTTTTCATGCTGTCAGCCGTTTCTATGGCATTCTCCAAAGCCCACGTCACTAGGATGGATAATATCTTGATGCCATGCCGGGCCTTTTGAAAGATATTCCCGTCAGATATATCACGTCCGATGCACTTTTGTGCATTAGAAATAACTGCAATCTGCGCCCGAAAGCGTGGCACA
>Ga0123355_10013795_pt1 | contig 12592 bp, 10 predicted proteins | sample TergutEmb28metaG_3_FD_89872 | JGI IMG/M metagenome (GOLD analysis project Ga0123355, IMG submission 89872) | Embiratermes neotenicus P1 segment gut microbial communities from Petit-Saut dam, French Guiana - Emb289 P1 | ecosystem: Host-associated > Arthropoda: Insects > Digestive system > Gut ...
CAGAGAGTGCAGCCGGCACGGAATTTTCGTGCGGTTCGGTGTACTCGTGCAGCTCGATATGCTCATTTGACTCAATAATTGTGGGCAGTTCTATTAGCTCAGGTGACTCGATAACCTCAGATGGTGTTGAGTCTACAGGAGGCTCAATATCTACAGGAGGCTCTGGAGCAACAGGTGGCTCAATTTCCACAGGCGGAACAGGTGCTATAGGCGGCTCAACCTCCACAGGCGGAACCGATGCTATAGGCGGCTCAACATCCATAGGCGGAACTTGTGCTATAGGCGGCACCGGTGTCACCGGTGGAATTGTAGCTATTGGCGGCACTGGGGTCACAGGCGGAATTGTGGCTATTGGCGGTACCGGAGTCACAGGCGGAACTGTCGCTATTGGCGGCACCGGTGTCACATTCTCATTAAATTCATTGACAAACGGTAAAATCACACTACCGGGAAATGTCTGACCTGTATACTCAAGTGGTAAGCAAATGTATTCAGGCATAGTAAGTTCCTGCACAGTATAAGCTGTTTCAGGCGGCAGATTCAGTATAACTGCCGTTTCACCATGGCGCAGAGATAGTGTAAACTGTCCGCCTATTACGGTCCGCTGTGTAAGATTTTGCGAGCCTATAAATACATCAAGCTCTGTATATTCCGGCAGATCAAGCGTAACAAGAAATGTAAATTCTTGATCGTGCTGCATATAAAAGACGGGATTATCGTCTGTATTTTTCACGGTATTAGTTATGATAATCTGTGCCAAGCACAAGTCACAGATATTAGTTAAATTTGCATAATAATCGGCGCTCACTGAGTTTCTGATTATTCCTTGATGATTATAGCCGTAAACTTTATAGTCAGGTACAGGAAGTTCTGTGACTTCATAACGCGTACCTAGGGATAGTTTCTTAAAAAATGCTTGCTCACCATGCCGTAACCAAATAGTGTCTCCGGAAATTAGAGTTTGCTCTTCTCCATCCTCACCGATACGGTATTTGTAAGTCCTGAGATTAGGTTTTCCATTTGAGTCATAAAATGTAACGGTAAAAGCAAATTGTGTCATTTCCTGCTCGGAAGTCAAGGGGCTGCCGTCCATATTTTCCACTACTTTTTCTATGACCAGCTCGCCGCCGCCGGATCTTGAGATAATGCGGATATTACCATTCTGTATGATATACTGCCTGCTCAAAGCGTAACTTGTTATGACCGTCGCGGTAAGTAATATACAGGCCAGGAGCAAGGCGCATATACGATAAATAAATCTGTTACGCATTTTCATTATCTCCTCTCTTTGGTGTATCGCTTACTAAGTAACCGGACTATAAACGATGCACCTGGGTCACAGCCGGCGGGGGCTGAGCGCCCCCGCCCGAGCTGTTTATTGCAGTTGCGGTTTAAACTTCATCATCTAATATATCAGGCTCAATTTCATCTATATCGGGCATATCGGGCTCAGTTTCATTCACATCGGGTATATCAGTTTGGTCTTCATTTACATCAGGCGCATCAGGCTCAGTTTCATTTACATCAGGCATATCAGATTGGTTTTCGTTCACATCAGGCATATCAGGCTCAGTTTCGTTTACTATCATGTTCACGGTTGTATCTGCTGCCACGCTCTGTTGAAGAGCTCTCACCAGTGTTTCGGCTTCGGGTGATATGTCGGTAAAGGCTAGTTCCCATCCGCTCGGTGTCGCCATTTCGGCGTCTACGTAAATGGAGTAGTACATTGTGCCATTTACCGGACTTGTATAGGTCATATTGTTGAGCAGTAAGCCTGTTGCTTCGCCGGGCTGAATCGGGGTTGCCCAGTATGCCCAGCCGTCGGCATCAAGTACCCAGATATTACCTAATTCCCGTCCTCCTGCGATCCACTCGTCCATGGTCATGATTTCTGCAATATTGGTCCTTTGTGCGTTGTGTGTCTCTGTTGTTGTACTCATCATGTGCAGCTCAGTCTCCCAATCAAAAGTCTTAACAGTTGCCTCGTAGGTGGAGTTTTGCTCAAAGTAGTCGGAAAGACCTGCATCAGGAGAGTAAGCGAATGGTTGATCCGGCAGCATTGGCTGGATGTCAACTATTGCATGTGGCAGTCCACCTCTGCGTGTAGAGTTCGGCAATTCCGGCAATTCCGGGATTAAGCCCCATGCATCACCCTTTACGTCCGGTTCACGGCTCACAGGGTCTTGGTTGAATGTCGGCATGAACCACTTGCTTCCGCCGTCTTGGGCTAATTCCCAATGGCTTCTAAACTGAGCAGATGGCGTACCTGCTTCTGCGCTCGGTAGTTTAATTGTCCAGGTTCTTGGGTTTAAACGATCAGTACCGGGGATAAAGGGCTCAGCTTCTCTGCTTGCAAATTCTATGTCGTTAGGGTGAAGTTCTGCGCCATTACCGATTTCCATGTATTCAAGCAACCTAACGCGGGCGAAAATTGGTGTCATGTCTCCGAAGTTTTCAACATAGACCTCTTTGTTTGCTACCAGACCCGGATACCATTCCGCTTCACCGAAGTTGTCGCCGATGACCTCTTGGTCAATGTGCAGACGGCCTGCGGGGAATTGATCTCTGGCGATAGCCTGTCCCCAACCTTGTTGTACCATTGTTTGGAACGCATACGTTCCTGTGAGGGCTAGTGTGATGATGCATAAAATAGCGATCGCCGCTGTGCCTCTACGTTTGAATTTCCTTGATTTCATGACCGTATCCTCCTATTTTGGATTTGTAGCTTGTCGGATTGATTATTGATTCTGTCTTAATTATAACCATGTCAAAAAATTTTACTACACCCGGAAGGGTGTATTGAAGAACTTTTTTTTGCAAAAATTTTTCACTAATTTTGCCGTCTGATTTTACGCGATTTCCGTTGGAAGCACTCGCTTTTTTGACAAAAAAAGAGGGGTTTCCCCCTCAAAAAAAATATTTAATTATTTTTTTGTTTTTGTAACGCTACCCGATCTCTTCCCTGTTTATTATTATTAAATGGGTATTAAGAGGGGTATTAGGGGTATTAAGAGTAATTTCATTTCCGTTAAGTACCCAAATGCGGAAAGCAACCGTCATAAGTTCGTCTGACTCTTCGAACATTTTCGCTGCATTTTCAAAAAGCACTTCTTCCGCTGTTCCGGTAAGCCACCACGATGCACGGTTCTGACCCCGCTGCGGACGCACAGTATAGTTAATATACAAGTAAAAAATATTCGCGCCGTATCCTATGTATCTGTTACTACTAAGTTCCATCCCCTCAAACTGCCAACCGGAATCCGGCAACGGCATTGATTCTGAAATATCACGAAGCGCATAATAGTCATATCCCACAGGTCTCCAGTGAATGAGCAGACGACCACTAGCATCTACAGTACGCCATAAAGGCGACAAATATACACTCTGCGATTGACGTTCTTCCAAACACCATTGCTCTGTACCATTGATTGCATCACGTGTTGCCGTCAATATCGCTGTCTTGATAATTCCGTCATTCGCTTCGAATTCAAATCCCTCTACCCTAAAATTCACTTCCCGCAGTTCGTCAAATTTATCAAACAGCAAATGCGCAATTTCCATCAAGATAATCTCTTCTCTATCACTCCAAGATTCGTCTCTGGCAAAATAATCTATCCACAATATGTTAGGGTGATTTCTACCTGTTAGCTGTGAAGTTCCGCCGCGATTGATCCACCATAGATTCCATCCTCTCGGCATACCCATGCCGCGAAGCAGAGTGTATATGTCATCTTCTAACGAAACAAAATCTGCTTGCTCATACGTAGGCACATACAAATCCGTCAGCGACCCCACTACTATATCTACATTATCTTCATAATTTACCTGCATCTCCGGATTTGCCCAAAGAAGTGCCCGGACATCATCAGAGACATCACTTTCCGGCTGCCCCTCAAGACTCCCCGACTCGTAATTTCCCGCATAATCCGGCACTATCTCCGCCCGGTTCATAAGAAGCCCAACACTCACCGCTATAACCAATACAACCGCTGATGCCACTGCAATCCGGGAACGTTTCTTGAAACTTAACACATTTTTCACCCTTTCTTTCATACCACCCTCACCAAAAGCAAGCGGACTTGTCCCTACAAATCTCCGCTTTGACGCAAATGACACGAGTGTTCGCGAATAATCCGCTTTCGTACCCATCTCTTTGAGCACACGTTCATCACATGACATTTCCATATCCGCACTCATCAGTAAAAACGCGATCCAAGCCAGAGGATTAAACCAATGCAGCGACAAAATAAAATATGCTGTGAATTTAATCACATGATCCCACCGCCGTATATGTGTCTGTTCGTGCAAAAGTACATATTCATACTCATCTTCCGACAATCCGGTTGGCATGAATATCTTCGGATGAATAAATCCAAGCACAAACGGCGATTTTATATCCTCGGATTCATATATATTTGATTCTATGCAAGTACAATCCCGCATTTTTCGCTTAAGTATAAGATAAGACACTATCCCATAGGCGAGCATTACAACCACACCGAAAAGCCATATATATGTTATCAGCATCATCCAAGGCATGGCGGAAGTTGCAGCAGCCGTATAAATCTCTGATATGACCGATGACTCAGTAACACCCGGAAGTGTGCTTACATTATTTATGTAACCGTCCGTCAGAATAGGCAGTGCATCCGCATTCTCGGTAACAATAGGCAGCGCATTAGAATTATTTATGTAACTGTCCGTCACAATTGGCAGCACATTTGCATTATTTATATAACCGTCCGCTGCAATATGACCGTTTTCGGTCCGCAGCAAGCCAGTATCAGCTATTATAGTCCGCGTCCGAGCCGGTATAAGTCCAAAAATGCTCTCAAACGAGATTGGAATAGCAAGCCGAACCCCTGCCACAATCCACAGACAATACGATATTATCTTCGGAACTCTTTTCAGGGGCATCCGAATTAAGCAAATTGCAGCTATTACAATCGCCCCCGTAAGGCTCATGTTCAGAATTGTCAGAAATAGTCTATCCATTGCTGCCACCGCTTTCATACTCGTCTATCATGCGATTTAACTCCGTTATTTGCCTATCTGTAAGCTTTTTACCGCCGAAAAAAGACGTAATGAATCTCGGCAGCGATCCGCCGAATGTCTCTTCAACATAACGTCGGCTCTGTCTTGCAAGAAATTCATCACGGCTCATAAGCACCGACACAATGGCATTCTCGTTTTTAAATATCCCTCTCTCGCACAGACGGCGCAACATTGTATACGTCGTAGATTTCTTCCAATCTAATACATCAGCAGCCAGCTTTACGAGATCGGACGACCCGATCGGTTCATTTTCCCAAATAATATCCGCAAATTTAGCTTCCTGTGTGCCTAACTTATAATCGTTCATATCAATGACCGTTCCTTTCGTATCTCATTTGGCACAAAATAACCATGAAAAAGAGAATGGTCATTTCGTGCATCTCTCGCGGTTCCCGTAGGGGAGCGAGTGGCACATGCCCTCAGCTTTAGTTTGAATTCTTTCAAACTAATAAACTGTTCCTTTCGGAAAAAATACATCTACCAAAAAAGTTTAATGCCGTTAAACCAATGCTAGTTTAACAGCATTAAACCTGATTGTCAATAGTTAGGTTGTTGTTGATAAAGTTGGTAAGTAATAAATTAAGACTTTTAATCCAACTCGTTTTAATGACCTTTTTAGTTTGAATTCTTTCAAACTAAAACAATTTCGATAATTCTTCTTGATTGTTTCTGTAGAAAGTTTCAAGCCAATCCATCCCATATACTCCGTGATATGTATCCAATATTACAGATATGTCAATTTCAAAGCCCATTTTTTTAAGCTCTGATAGCAATTCTAGCGGTTGTTCGTCATTATTTGATTTAAGAATTTTCTGAACATCACGCAAATCACGATCTCGTCCACCATGCAGTTTCATACCGACAAGGTAGGCAATCGTAACTTTCATTACAGTAAGATTTGAAAACTTATGTACAACTTCTGTATACTCTGACGGCGGTTTATCATTCATGTTTGATACCGAATTATTTAACCAACTCTCATCAGGTTCGTTTATCCCAAGCTCATCCCCGACTCTGTGTATCGCACTATCTATTTCTGCGTTGCTGATAAAAAAAGCATCGACATCGACAGTCCCTCTAAATCCATGCAACTGCATAACATATCCGCCAACACAAATTAAATCAAGCTTTTGGTTTATCTTTGACAACTCAACATTAAGTTTCTCAAACGCTTGGTAAAAGTCTACGATATTGATCCCATCTTCATTTTCAGTAATTAAGCTACTCATTTTGCTTCCTCAATTCTAGCTTTAAGTCTTTCTATAATATCCGTTTTGCGTGGTTGGTTAAGGCTGTTAATATGCCGCCAAGTAGCCGATCCCTCAGTAAATGCCGCCTTTATTGATACTCTTTGAAAAGGTGTCAACGCTTCATTTCTACACAGTTTTTCAATCTCCGTATCTGAAAACAACACCCCACGCTTTTCAACAAATTTACTCAAATATCGAAACCAATGCTCTGCATTACCCTTTGAGTGCGATGCCGCCATCACCATATAATCAATCCATGACATTTACATCACCACCTTTATCTCAATGATACTTGCTCCTAGTATAGTAAAGTTTAAGGCAAAATACAATGAAAAAGTTCTTGGCATGAGCAGTTTCAAAGGCAACGAACCACAAAACCCGGCAATAAAGATTATTCTCCTCATTGCCGGGCTTTATTGCATTGCAGTTACTTACTGTCTCGATATTTTTTGACTTCGCCAAGGAAGTATTCTGCTGATTTTAATTGGTTTGAAACATCTTGTCTGTCGATTATGTGAAAATCATCGTAATCACACTTGTTTCTGACTGTAAACAAATCTTCTATGATATCGGATAGTTTGACACCGAAAATGTCCGACTTGATATATTCCTTGCGGAAGTGGCTGATGACCGCCGAGTGCTTACTAAAATCAATGTTTTGAAGAGCAAGGAACTTCGCATCGCGTGGAAAATGGCATAGTATGAACGATTTGCTGCACCTTTGTAATCTTCTGCATCAATAAGCATTTTCGCGGACTTCAAGCACTGCTCAGCTTGTTCAATCCGATAGTTTGACATATCTTTAATGTGCTGCATAGATTTCCACTCCATCCGAGAGAACATTTCTGTAAAATGGCGATATATGAAGTCTACTCATAAAAAGGCTTTCGTTATTTAACAGCAAACTAACCGTAATATCGTAATCAAGGCTTGCTTGGCTTGATATTCTGCCAAGCTTGCTTTCCAATATCTTTTCTTCGTTCTCCTCAAAGTCGGCAAGAATCATAATATCCAAATCGGAGTATTCCTCATAATCTCCGCGCGCATAAGACCCATAGAGGATAATTTTACGAAGTCTATCGCCCAAAATGCCATGTGCATTGCGAATCAATTCTTCTGTTACGTTATTGATTGTGGGACTAAGGTTAGTCATTGCGCATATCCTCCTTTTATCATTATTTCAGCTTCACACTGCTTTTTTTATTATAACATGCCCCAACACTGCTTTCAATATTGAATTACCCAATGTTTATGAAAATGCCTCTCTTCCAAACCTTGTTTTTTGTCAAATACAGATATATAATGTTCCCGGCACAGAACATAAAAAACGGAGGTCGCGAAATTGGAATATATCTTATTGGCACTTGGCATTATTATTTTAATAGTCTTAGTTTTGGTTTTACTAAAAAAACCGAAAGAGCCGGACATCCGCCATATAGAAGACGCTGTGCGAAAGTCACTTGGCGATCTTCAATCTTTGATTCTGCAAGAAAACAGTGTACTTCGTGAGGAATTTGACCAAAAACTTGACCGCGTCCGCAATTCTATGACAACTTTGCTTTCTGACACAAGAGAATCGCAGCAAAAAGCTGTCGGTGACCTTGCAATCAAAACAAGTGACAGCATGGACCGGCTTCGGCAGAATGTTGACGAGAGACTTAGCCAAACCAGCGATAGTCAAAGCAAACGCCTATCTGAACTTATGACATCAAGCGCAGGCAGCATGGACAGCATCAGAAATAAAGTCGATGAAAGACTTGACAAAATTCAAACCGGCCTTGAAAAAGACCTCGGAGCACTTCTATCCTCTAATGAGAAAAAGCTTGATGAAATGCGCATGACAGTCAACGAAAAACTCGAAAAAACACTTGAAACCCGCCTGCAAAAGTCTTTTGAGACAGTCAGTACACAACTCGAAAGCGTAAATAAGGGCCTGGGCGAAATGAAAACCGTCGCCGAATCTGTCGGTTCGCTTAATAAAGTTCTCTCCGGAAGCAAGACCCGCGGCATTCTGGGTGAACTGCAACTTGGCCAGATAATAGAAGATATGCTCCCATCGCACCTCTATGATGTCGAAGTCCCTACGAAGAGCGATTCAAAAGACCGCGTTGAATATGCTATCAAATTTCCCGGAAGTGAAGATGGAAAGCACATATATCTACCGATTGACTCTAAGTTTCCTCTTGAGGACTACTATCGCCTGCTCGACGGCTACGAGGCCGGAGATACGGCGCTTATAGACTCATCACGTAAGGCACTGCTTGACCGCGTCAAGATGTTCGGCAAAGAAGTCAAGAAAAAATATGTCTCACCGCCAGAAACAACAAACTTCGCCGTTATATTTCTGCCGACTGAGGGGCTGTATTCCGAAATCGTGCGAGATGCAGCTTTTCTGGATTCTCTGCGCAAGGAAGATATCATAGTAACCGGCCCATCGACACTTTCAGCAATGCTAAATTCTCTGCAAATCGGCTTCAAAACACTGCAAATACAAAAAGGTGCTGCCGATATCGAGCGGATGCTCGGTGCAGTTAAGAAAGAGTTTGGTAATTTTGAAACGGTGCTGACAAAAGCAAGAGAGAGGGTCAGGCAGGCCGGGGACGAACTTGATAAACTGGCAGGCACAAGGACGAATGCAATAAACAGAAGCCTGCGCGAAGTCCAGACCTACACAGGCGGCGACGCACAGGCTATTTTGGGAATTTCTGAGGGCGAATAGGTAAGAGCTTTTCAAACTCAGAATCGATGACTATTTCTTGCATAGGGCTTCTTTTTCCATATTGAACATCAGGTAAAAATATGCTATGATAACAGTCAATGAGCAAGCAGCCTTAATCGCTGAACTTCAAACACAACTTAATAAGAAATAAGCAGACGACAATAAGTATAAAACAAAAACCCGGCAAATAAGGGTTTATACCCCTTATTCGTGCGGGTTTTTACGTTTTCAAAAGCAGTCCTTGACAGCACAACCCCAATTGTGGGTTGTGGTACCTCTAAAGCAGCTAATGAATACAACATGCACTTTATCCCGGACGTTCGGTACTGATTTCCGCATTTCGGTACAGGGCTGTTGTATGATTCAAAAATCTATTGTATAAATAACAGATGGCAAATTCAAATAAGTGTACTTTGTTGCACTGAGTCTCGGTAGTGTGGAGGAAGATCACTTTACTATGACGTTTACAATTTTTGATATATTCAACTGGACAGTAATATATCTGCAGCATTTCGTTATAGCAAAAATAGTAATCAAGGATAAGGCGCTTAACCTAAAAGAAGTTGTCTATATTATTGCGGCGAGCCTGTTTTTGACTGCTCTTGTTGTAATTGGTGTTACGGCTCTTAATATCGGCGGTCTTATCAGCACTGTTACTGTTCCATTGTTATGTATGGTCTATTTCAATAAAATCAAGTCTTATTCATTCTCAAAGACATGTTCGCTTACACTTATCTCTATCTTGATTGTTGCTCTTACTGACATACTGGTTATGATTGGTATAAACTCTTTCTCCCCATACTTTTTACCCCGGATTCCGAACTTCCCTTTGCCGATGGGGCTTTCGCTCAACCATTCCCTGCAACTTGCAGTCTTCATATTGCTTGCATATATGCTTTCTGCTCTCTCTGCTTTTCTGCTTGTAAAAGTGACCGAAAAGCACCGCAGTCTGGTTAATCAGAGCCAAAAGGCACAGATGGTTTTGGCCATTGGTTCATTGATCGGTATTACTGTTGGTGTGATTTTTATCAATTTATGGCGTTATCTCGGAGCAGAAATAGAGTTTCTATTTTGGAATACAATATCCATGGTCATCGTTTTTGTTGCCGGACTTGTAATCACCGGACTTTACGCAATGGTACTCAAAGAAAGAATGTCCCTAAATCAAAAAGATGCCGAACAGAAAATCTTACAGCGCTACACCCATCAGGTCGAAGAACAACAAAGCATCATAAAGCGGATTCAACACGATATGGGGAATATATTATTTTCCATGGAAGGTTATATTGAAAAAGACGACCTTACCGGATTGAAAGAATATTTTTATGCCAATGTCAAAACGTCGCTGGCAGTTATCGATAAAGATAATTCCACCTTGTCTCGCCTCGCCAATATCAAGATCCCGGAGCTCAAGGCCACCCTGGCCGGAAAGCTGATGCTGGCGCAAAGCGCCGGAATCAATACTTTTATTGACGTGATTGACACGATCGACCATATCTCTGTGGACTCCATTGCTATCGTTCGTATGCTCGGAATCATTCTCGATAACGCTATAGAAGAATTACAGGCTCTGGGCGAAGACGGTACACTTGCGGTCGCCTGTTATAATACCGGCGGCGGTGTTACCTTTGTGATACGAAACGACTGCCGCCCGAATACGCCGAGTCTCCATAAGCTGGAGCAATCCGGATTTTCAACCAAAGGCGAAGGGCGCGGTCTCGGATTGAACATCCTGCTTGAAATCACTGCCGCTTACTCTGACAATATCACACTGCAAACAAGCGTCACTGACGGAAACTTCATTCAGAAAATACGAGTCGGGGGGGCGGGATAATGCTGCATATTGTCATCTGTGAGGACGATTCCGGACAGCGCGTACATATAGAATCTATTATCAATACATATATTTCTGCACATGCCGATAAGTATAAGCTTGCCTTATCAACAGGCAATCCGATGGACGTGCTCGACTACATAAACTCACACGTAGACAAGCGCGGTCTTTACTTTCTTGATATTGATTTGAAACATGACAAGCTTAACGGTCTAAAGTTGGCAGCGCTCATCAAAGCTGCCGATCCTTACGCTAAGATCGTATTTATCACAACTCATTCGGAGCTTGCGTACCTGACGTATGAGCACAAACTCAAAGCAATGGATTTTATAGTAAAAGGAAATCTGCAGAATATGGCAGCGCGAGTGACAGAATGTATGGCCACGTCATATAATCGTTATCTGGAAGAAGAGGCCGAGCAAGCACAGTATTTTACCGTAGATGCTAATGGTGAGGCCTGGAGCATTGCGCACAATGAGATTACGTTTTTTGAAACCAATTCAAGGATACGCCACAGGATTATCTTGCACACGGAGAGCTGCAAAATAGATTTCCGCGGGTTTCTCAGTGAAATCGAACAGCATATCCCTGAGTTTTATCGTTGTCATAAGTCTTTTCTCGTGAACATAAAAAAAATCTCCTATGTTGACAAGATAACAAAGGAGGCCGTCATGGCAAATGGAGAACGCGTTCATGTCGCTGAGAAGAAGATATCTGAACTGGTACGTCTGATTGGAGATAGATAAAAGTGCAGGGGTTGCATCAGCAACCCCTACACTTTTATCAACCATTATCAACCATCAAGCTTCTTCCGAAGCAATTCATTAACTGTTTTAGGGTCGGCTTTGCCGGCCGTTTTTTTCATCACCTGCCCAACAATAAAGCCAAATACCTTTTGACTTCCGCCGCGATATTCATTCACGGACTTCTCATTTTCCGCAATAACTTCATCTATAGCAGTTTCTAAAAATCCCGTGTCGCTCACCATACCAAGCGAATTCTCTTCAACATAACTCTTCGGATCGATTCCCTCTTCAAATACTTTAACAAGTACCTTCTTGCCCACAGCGCGATTGATCGTCTTATCATCAACAAGCATAATTACCTGCGCAAACTTCTTACAATCGATATCAATATCATCATCACTAACTCCGGCAGCCTTGGTTATGCTGAGCAAATCCCCCATTATCCAGTTGACTACTTCCTTTGGCTTATTTATCTCCCCAAGCACCTCATCAAAAATCCGGCACAGATTCAAGCTCCCGGTAATAATGCCGCTGTCATACTCCGGAAGCCCCAGTGTGGCAGTCATTCGCTCGAATCTGACATGCGCCGGCTCCGGCAATGAATTCCTTACATTCTCTACCCATGCGTCATCAATATGAATCGGCAAAATTTCCGGATTCGGGAAGTATCTGTAGTCTGCGGCTTCTTCTTTTTCTCTCATTGAAAATGACATACCGATATCATCATCCCAGCGTCTGGTTTCCTGGATAAGTTCCTCACAACCGGTTTCTAAAGCCGTTATATGCCTCTGTGATTCATACTCAATCGCCCTTACAATTGCCTTGAGTGAATTCATATTCTTGATTTCTGTGCGCGTTCCGAGAATGTCACTCCCTGCTTCTCGCACGGAAATATTTACATCGCATCGCATCGACCCCTCTTGCATCTTGCAATCTGATACACCGGCGAAGCTGAGTAATGAGCGCAGCTTGTTTAAATATGCCGTAA